>LXOW01150788.1_pt1 | contig 23686 bp, 19 predicted proteins | sample 1368591 | NCBI WGS metagenome assembly LXOW01 (sample SAMN04884650, study PRJNA319009) | bovine gut metagenome | isolation source: Cow rumen | host: Bos taurus | place: Italy: Legnaro (PD) | collected 2014-07-09
GTTATAACTACATGTGAAAAACAATAAAAATAAGCTATAAAACCTCCGTGAGTGTCCGTATACTCACGGAGGTTTCAATGTCAAAACAAACTGTTTAAGGCAACCTGCCTGAATAGGCAGGTCGTTCCTTAGGGAAAAAAATTTTTATGTTAGAGGCAAACATCGAAAAGCTGTGCGTCGCGGCGGCGAAATCAGCGGCGGCGTATACTACCGCCGAATTTTTTTGCAAAAAATGCTTTTTTCGGCACTATGCTGTCAAAAGCAGTTTGTAGAATTTAACTAAAGTTTCTAAGGAGAAATATTTATGAAGAACAAAATAACATTATTTATTGCAATGGCAGTTTTCTGCCTTTCTTTGGGCGCATGCTCATCTGCGCCTAAAAAACAGCTGGATTTCAGGACGCAGACAGGCAAATACGGCATTGTCGGCGGACCGGACTTTAAGGATTATGAAATAAAAGACCTTATATTTGCAACAGTGAACATAGAGGCAAGCGGCATAAAAGACAATGTTGACAAGGGCATAATAGAAGAAATCCTGCTGAAAAAAGCCAAGGAGGCCGGAGGCGAAGACATAATAAATGTGCGTGTGTGGCGCAAAGATGTCCGTGAGCAGGGCGCAAGGGAAAAACATGTTTTTGAATACCATGCAAGTGCATTGGCCATAAAATATACCCACACAATAAAAACATGGGAAAATGCCAAGGACGATGATTCCCTGCCAGGACAGCCCACAGCGAAAGCCAAAAAAGGCCTGCTGAAAAAATAGGGATAGGCAAATAAAAAATCCATATTCCGTCCGTCATTCCCGCAGTCTGTTGGCGGGAATCTTACGGAGTGCTACGGGAGATGCCCGACTACTACTTTCGGGCATGACGCATAAAAAAAGCGACTTTTTCAGTGTTTCATCAAGGACTTAATATATGAAAAACATTTTTATTGCGGCTTGCTTAGCCGTATTGTTGGCAATTCCTGCTCATTATGCTGTCGCGGCTGAATGTTATGGCATGGACGAAAACCTTAACTCCGTGCCTGTGGACTGCTCCACCGGGGAACGCATATATTCTCCGGCGGAAAAAGCTGCAATGGCAGCTCAAAGGCGCAAAGAAGCCGCCGCCCGCAGGGCCGCGGAAGAGAAGAAAAAAGCGGAAGAAGAAGCAAAGGCTAAGGCCGAGGCTGAAGCAAAAGCCAAAGCGGAGGCAGATGCTAAAGCTAAGGCGGAAGCGGAGGCCAAAAAAGAGGCAGAAAGGAAATCCGCAGAGGAGCGGCAGACCAAGGCCAATGCTTCCGCAAATTCGTCGGCTGAAAGGCAAAATGCAAATAATGCTTTCCCGGCAGGAATAAAGAAAATCAAAATCGGCAGAAAAATCTATGACATAAATTCTGTTTATTTCAGCGGGGACACTGCCCTTATAGAAACCTCGCAAAAACTTCCCAAATGGGAACTGTCAGGCTATTTCTCCCTGCCTTCATTTGCCGATGAGGCCATAGGATATTACGGCAATGATGTTGAGGCGGCATCGGTAAAAGCTGCTTATGGCGGAACATTGTCTTACAGCCTGCGGCCATGGCTTGCCATTGGGGCAGGATATGAAGCTGTCGGTAAAAAAGATGATGATTACTGGAATAAAGCACTTTATTCATATAAAGGCTGGATGTTTCGGATGAAACTCACGCTTAATCCGTCGCATGCCTTCCGCATTTATCTGCCTGTTTCCGTCGGCCAGTATAAATACAAGAGGGAGCATTATGGGTATTATTCGGTTTATGTTCCCGGCGGATATTATGGCGGACACTACGATTATTATTCTTACAACAGAAATGAAGAAAAAACTAAAACCGTCATAACAGGCGGAGGAGGAATTGAAATAGGCCTTTCCCGCAATGTCGCCGTAGCCGGGGAATGTTTGTTCCCCTTGCATCAGGGCGGCAGCCCCGGCAAATTAAAGAATCAGCTAAACGCCCGCCTTAATTACCGCTGGTGATAAGCATGACAATCTTTATGTGCTGCCCTGCCCCATGACACAGGGCAGCACGCCATGCAATATAAACATTCGTTAATTATTTTGTTGAGATGCTGAAATAAATTTAGCATGACGAGAGAAATTTTTTAATCAACACTCTTCTTTAACAGAGCAAATATTTTTACCCCAAATATTAACATCTTTTGCCCTAAAACCAAAAAATCCGCCGCACAAAAACGGCGGATTTCTTATATAATATAGATATGGCCATGAATGAAAACTTTGACAAAGTAAAATTTGCACTGGGCGTTTCTGAATTTTCAGAAATAATAGACAGCAACTGCTATTATTGCGATAAAACGCTGCTTATAAAAGACCTGCTGGACAACAAACAGGAGGTAATCCTGTTCACCCGCCCACGGCGTTTCGGCAAGACTTTGAACATGACAATGCTGCGCACTTTCTTTGAAAAGCCCATTGACGGAAAAGACACAGGCCATTATTTCAAAAACCTAAAAATATGGCAGCAGGGTGAGAAATATAGGGCCGAACAGGGCAAAAGGCCTGTTATTTATATAACTTTAAAAGATGTGCAGTTTTTATCTTATGGAGATTCCATTGCTGCGATATGGATGGTAATATCCGAGGAGTTTGACAGACATTCTTATCTGGAAAAGAGCCCTAAATTGAACAAGGAAAACCTTGCTGCTTTTAAGGGATTAAGGTCTAAACAGGGCAATTTGGCTTTTTCATTAAAAATACTCGCAAAACTGCTGCAAATTCATCACGGCATAACTCCTTTAATCCTTATAGACGAATACGATGCCCCCATACAATCTGCCTACATACACGGATATTATGAGCAGATGATTACTTTTATGAGGACTTTTCTTTCGTCAGCTTTTAAGGATAATCCCTATCTGCATATTGGAATCTTAACAGGCATAACAAGGGTATCTAAAGAAAGCATTTTCAGCGGCCTGAATAATCTTACGGTTGACACAATTCTTGACAAAAGGTTCAGCCAGTATTTCGGCCTTACGGAAGAAGACGTGAAAGCAATGCTTGATTTTTACGGCGTGCCGGAGAAAATGTCCGAAGTCCAGGAATGGTACGACGGCTACATATTCGGCAAAAGGGAAATGTACAATCCCTGGTCGCTGATTAATTATATGGCAAATGAGTGCTCCCCCCGTGATTACTGGGCAAACACGTCCGCAAACGAGCTGGCAGGCAAATTAATAAAGAACATGGAGCAGGACGAAAAGCAGCCCCTTTACGGCCTTTTGAGGGGCAAGAAGGTCAATTCTTCCATAAATATGAACATAGTCTATACGGATTTAGGCAAAGACCCTACGCTTGCCTACGGCCTGTTGGCACAGACAGGGTATTTAAAGGCAAGCAATACAAGGTTTTCAAGCGGAATATATCAGGCGGAGCTGGAAATACCGAACAAGGAAATTCAGTCTGTATACTCAAAGGAAATAATAAAACGCATGGCAGACGACAGCACACGCATGGCGGCGGCTTATCTTCACGAGGCAACCATTTTCGGCGACGCAGAGGAAATGCAGAGGGAAATATCCGATTTCCTTTTAAGCTCATGCAGCTACCACGACCTTACGGAGGAAAAAGACTATCAGAACTTGCTCATCGGCCTGTTAGGCACAATGAGGACTATGTACGAGATAAAATCCAACAGGGAATCAGGGCATGGCAGGTCCGACATATTGCTGCGTCCTAAATTAAACGTAAAAAATGCAGACAAAATGCCAGGGATAATAATAGAGCTGAAACATTACAAGGCCACGGAAGAAGAAAGCAAAAACCCCGAAAAGCTGGCAGAACGCCTTAAACAGGAGGCGGAGGAAGCCCTGCGTCAGATAGATAAGAAAGACTACGAGGCGGAAATATTGTCGTCAGGCTGCAAAAAGGTAATAAAATACGGCGCGGCATTCAGCGGCAAGAAAGCGGTAATAATTCAGCCCCCAGGCCAGCAGAAACCGAAAAAAAAGCCTTATGAGGAATGGGGGTAAGGAAATGCCGTTTTTGCGTTTCCATAACTGCTAAGGAAACGCAGATTAAGTGCCATTTTTGGCAAAATGCAAAAAATATCACGACGAGAGATTTTTGCAAAAATCGCAGAATATTGACTTTATCTGCGTTTCCCTAACTTGCAGAAAAAGTGCCTTTTCTGCATTTCTCTAGCCTAAAAAAAAGCGGCTGTGTCAAAGACACGGACGCTGTTTTTCATTGCATACATAGACTGAACAGGAAAACTCTGCTCACGGTGTGAGCAGCGAAAAGTCCGCTTGTTTTTTATGGGGCGGCGTGGTGTCCGTCCCTTTAGGGCAAAAACGACATAGTATGTCGTTTTTAGGACGTGGTGCCTGTGCCGTTAGGCAAAAACAGCATAGTATGCTGTTTTTAAGGCGTGAACCTCTGGAGTTGCTCGCTGTGCATGCAACGGAGCAGTGAAAGCAGCAGTCGGGCATCTCCCGAAGTAAACCGTAAGATCCCCGCCAACAACCTGCGGGAATGACGATATGGACGATATGTTTTTTACTCAAACTCCGTTATTTTAAGATATGCCCTTTCCCTGTCCCGGATGATTTCGCTGGACTTGATTTCAATTGGCGAGGAAAACAGTGGACTGTCTATGACAAGTGTCTGGAAATCGTTGCCGTCGGCATAAATGCCTTTCTTGTTAAGTTTTTCAAGAATTGCAGCAAATCTGCTGCCGGCTTCTATTCCAAGTACGGATTCCGGCAGCTTCCCTTTTTCAGTGGCGACAATAATTGCCCTTATTCCGGCCTCTTCCTGCTGACGCAGTATCTCTGCCGCATCAAGGCCTGCGAGAGGCGTTTCTATACGCAGTCCTATAGATTTTCCTGCGGCACGGAAACCCTCTGAATTTCCCTCATCGTCCCCGTCTGTCGCACCACTGCATAAAGCGTCAAATTCGTATTTTGCCGCAGCGGCATTTGCAAGATGTCTCAGAATGTCGCCAGTACCTGCCGAACCCTGTCGCATCCAGTCTTCAAGCGGCACAATTACAATCGGAATCCCCATTCTTTCTGCATGGGACTGCACAATTTCAGTCTTTCGCAGGTCATGGAAAAAAAAGGAATGTCCGTCCCCTCCGTCAAGCGTGATAATGCAGGATATCCTGTGTCCGGCATTGACCATTTTGAGCATTGCCAAATGTCCGTCCTTGCCTCCACTGTATATCGCGGCAATATTCATTCCCAAATTCCTGTTTTCTGGCATAACAATAAAATACAAATGTTTGCGGCATACAGTCAAACAAAAATCCTTTTTGTCATAATTGGCGTGAATTATATTATAATATTATAAAGGCAAAAGCCTTTTTGAAAGTCATTATGGATCATTACGAGGTCTTATGAGATACCTTTTGCTATCATTGATACTGTTGTCCTCATCATATCTGTATGCTGAAAATGATGAAAATGTTGTCTACTACAGCACTCCTTCTTCGGATTCAACAGATGAGGGTATAGATGTGCCTCCTATTACGGATTTTTCGGAGGACAACGATTCGGCAGAAGATTCTGATGACAATTATCTGTCAGAATCCCTTTTGAACAGTACTCTTGAAAAGGCAAAGAAAGGTGATGCGGAATCCCAGTACTGGCTGGGATTTATGTACTGCTATGGAAAAGTGAGAAATCCTGACTGCGGTAAAGGCTTCAAATGGTTTAAGAAGTCCGCATCTCAGGGGTACAAGGACGCATATTACGAGGTTGCCCATTGCTATTACAATGGTGATGGTGTTGCTAAAAATTATAAGAAGGCAATGCAATGGTACAAGAAGGCAGATGAGAACGGGGATCTGTACTCAACATATCTCATAGGACTTATGTACGAGGGCGGACAGGGAGTAGACCCAGATGACAATGAGGCTATGAAATGGTATATCAAGGCAGCCGAAGGCGGCAACCCCCAGGCACAGAATTATCTGGGCGAGAAATATTTTTACGGCAGGGGTTCGGCACAGGATTACGCAAAGGCTTTTGAATGGTTCAAAAAATCCTCGGATCAGGGAGAGAGATCCGCAATGTCAAATCTGGGATACATGTACGAGACAGGCATTGGCGTGGCACAGGATTATCAAAGGGCTTTTGATTATTATACAGCAGCCGCCGAAAAACAAGATGCATTTGCACAAAACGCACTGGGAAGAATGTATTATAATGGAAATGGCGTAGACATTGATTATGCCATGTCCGCACACTGGCATTCATTGGCGGCGGAACAGGATCTGACCTCCGCGCAATTTGATCTTGGCAAGATGTATATGTATGGCATTGGCGTGGAAACTGATTATGACAAGGCAAGGGAATTGCTTTCAAAGGCCGCGATAAGATGGAATGTTGAAGCACTGTATTATCTTGGTGTCATGTATTACAAGGGCTGGGGAGTTGACCAGAATAGCACAAGGGCTTTTGAATTGTTCAAACAGGCTGCCGACAGGGGATATTCAAACGCACAGGCAATGACAGGGGCAATGTATGCAAACGGCAATGGCGTGGAACGTGATTATGACATGGCATTGAAATACGATACCATGGCCGCGGCACAGCGTAATCCAACTGCCATGTACAATATCGGAGCACTTTATCAGGATGGAAATGGTGTTCAGCAGGATAATGATCTGGCGGTAAAATGGTATGAGGACAGTGCCAGGGCTGGGGATGCGTATTCCATGTACAAGGTTGGATCACTTTATCAGAATGGCGTACTTGTTGAACAGGACTGCGAAAAGGCAATGAAATGGTATACCATGGCAGCGGAAAACGACAGTGCGGAGGCCCAGATGGCCTTGTCCGCCATGTATTATATTGGCGAGGAGTCCTTCCCAGGATGCAAGGCGAATTATGAGGAATCATTCAAATGGGCAAAAAAGGCTGCGGAAAGCGGTCTTGGGGAGGCCCAGTCGTTTTTGGCTTCAATGTACGAGGAGGGAAACAGTGCGGTAAGGCAGGATTATTCCGAGGCATTCAGATGGAATCTCCTGGCCGCAAACGGCAATGTCCTGTCCTCACAGGACAGCGTATGCAAGGCGTATTACGAGGGGCTTGGCACGGAAAGGGATTATGTTGAGGCCGGGCGCTGGTGCTTCAAGGCCGCAATGAGTGGAGAACCGTATTCCCAATATGTACTTGGACTTATGTATGCGAAAGGCCTCGGAGTGAATACGGATTATGAGGAGGCCGCCCGGTGGCTTGGCAAATCCGTTTCAACATACAGCAAGAATGGCCAGGAAGATGTAAAGGAATGTACAGAGGCAAAAAAACTGCTTGAAACCATCACGCAGAAATCAGAAAACAACTGATATGTGAGATAAAAAAGGATTGGCATTATGACGAGAATAATTGTACTGTTTGCGATTTGTTTTCTTGCCGTATCTGACATTAGCGTATTTGGCCAGTTTTCGGCAAATGGTGCCCCATACAACGACGATGATGAAAAGTCTGAGACAAAATATTCGGAAGTGGTACAGACCGGTTGGTCGGAAACTTTCAGGGAAAACCTTAAAAAGGCAATGAGTGGGGATGTGGAAGCCCAATATGAGACTGGCAGGGCATACAAGTATGGCATAGATGTGGAGCGTAGTTCCAGCGAGGCTTTCAATTGGCTTAAGGCGGCGGCACTCAAAGAACATGTACAAGCCTGCGTGGAATTGGGTGATATGTTTGAGGATTCCTCTGGCATTGAAAGGAATTACGAGGAAGCCTTCAAATGGTACAAGATAGCAGCGGACAAGGGTTCTGCCTATGCCACGGCCTGCATGGCCAGGCTTTACTATTTTGGCCTGGGGGTCAGACAGGACTTTCAGAAGGCATTGATGTATAACAAGATAGCCGCTGAAAATGGCGATAAATATGGTCAGCAGGCCCTGGCCGTAATGTATTACGTCGGAGACGGTACAAAACAGGATTATGCGGCTGCCGCGAAATGGTTTGCCAAGGCGGCTGAACAGGGGATTGCCAGTTCCCAGTATTGGCTATCCATAATGTATTTCAATGGATACGGTGTGAAAGAGGACGTATCCAAGGCGTCAGATTATCTTTACCGCTCTGCAAACAACGGATATGCTGATGCCCAATACCGTGCCGGATATACAATTGAGTATAGCTACGACGACGATGATTCAATGAGAACTGCTGCGAAATGGTATGAAAAGGCCGCATCCCAGGGACATGTTGATGCCAGCTTCAAACTGGGAAAAATGTATTGCGAGGGACGTGGAGTCAGGCAGGATTATGGCGAGTGTCTCAAATGGATTGAATTTGCAGCAGACAATGAGAATACGGAGGCACAATACATGCTCGCACTGATGTATGTCAGCGGCACGGCTGGTGTCTCAAACAGGAAAGAGGCAATAAGACTGCTTGAACAGGTGGTTGAGACCGGCCTTGGCAGCGATGCGCGCGACAGGGAGGCATCGGATCTGCTTGAAAGCCTCAAAAACAGATAGTGCTTCTGAATTTCGTATTATGGTGAATATTTATGATTAGGATTCTGGCGGTAGAAGACAACAAGGACATAGCCGATTTCTATTTTGAATTCTTTACGGATTTCGGATATGAGGTTCAGACGGCAGGAGATGCCCTTCTGGCCATTGAAAGGCATAAGTCCTTTCATGCGGACATAATGATACTGGATCTGGATATTCCAGGCGGTGGCGGGCTTTTTGTATATGATACGGTACGCAACAAGCTGAAAGACAATGTTCCGATTATCTTTTCCACTGGCAAGCCGGAGAAACTGGCGGAGCTCAAGGGACTTGTAAATACCTCGTCATTGGGCAAGCCTACGCCTCCGGAAAGGCTTGTAGAGGAAGTACGCCGTCTTACGGCAAATGTAAGACATGTACCGAAGGCAGATCCCGGTTTCGCACCGCCTCCTCCGCCACCTATGCCCAAGAAAAAATAACATNNGCCTATGCCCAAGAAAAAATAATATTATGGAAGAAAAGAGGCTTTCATTAAGGGAACTGGAAATAAGATCCCAGGAAACCGACGGAACAATACTCTCAATAGAGGAAATGCTGGCGGAATCCGGCACAATCCTTGATTCCATTGAGGAGATTCTGGAAAAAAATGAAAAGGACAATACGGACAGGCAGAATCTTCTAAAGGACGAGCTTGCAAAGGAGAAGGAAGCAGGCAGGACAAGTCTTGCCGCCCTTCGCAAGGAAAAAGAAGAAACGGAGGCTATGCTTCGTCATCAGAATGACGAGGCCAAAAAGGAAGCGGATCTGAAATATTCAAATCTGGAAAGATCCTTCAAGGAAAAGGAAAATGATTACCGGGACAAGCAGGCAGAACTTGAAATAAGACTGCATGAGCTTGATGATCTCCGTCTTAAGACCAGGCTTAGGGAAAAATCAAATGAGAATCTCAGGATCGAGCTACAGGAAAGATTGAAAGGCCTGCTGGAAAGAATAAATCTAATGCTTAAAGAAGAAAAATCCGAATGAAAAAAGATACAAAAAAGCAGAAAAAGGAAAATGCTGCAAAGCCCACGTCTCCCACTGAATACAATCAGCTGGATATAGGTGATTATTATTCACTTGTCGAGGGTGTTGCCCTGCCAGAGCTGCCACTGGAGGAACATCAGCTATTTGAGCAGAGCTATAAGCAGGAAATCAACAGGCGTATAATAAATTTTACCCGGAGAACCGGAATAATTGACTCCGTCGCACAGGGTGCTTATGTAATGCTGGAGCTTTGTGCGGAAAACAATATCCTGCTGGAAATCATAGATGGCTACAAGACAAAAGTCAGGCAGATGGAAGAAAAACAGAGGGAACTAAATCAAAGATTGCAAAAGATGTTGGATCATTTGAAAGATGTTTCATTCAAGGCAGATATTGAGAAATGACAGATTTGTTTGGCAGCGAAAATATTGAAAACACAGGGAACAATGTCCCGCTTGCCGCGAGGCTTGCCCCAAAGAAGATAGAGGAGTTTTTTGGTCAGGAGAACATCTTAGGCCAGGGAAAATTGTTGCGACGTGCGATTGAGGCCGGAACATTGAAATCCGCCGTCTTCTACGGTCCGCCAGGCTGCGGCAAGACGGCAATGGCACGCTTCATAGCGTCCAAGGCTGACGCGCAGGTTTTTGACCTGAATGCCGTCATGGCAGGAGTTGCCGACCTGAAAAAGATAATAGACTATGCCAGGGACATGGCAAAGGGAATTGCGAAAAGACGGAAAGTACTTCTTGTCCTTGACGAGATTCATCATTTCAACCGCACACAGCAGGACGTGCTTCTGCCTTCTGTGGAGAGGGGGGAGATAATACTTATAGGAATGACCACGGAAAACCCTTTTTTTTACATAAACCAGGCACTCCTATCCAGATTTATCGTCGTGGAGTTCAAACAGCTGGGATTCAAGGCGATGGACGGCATTTTTGAGCGGGCATTGAAACATGAGGACGGTCTTTTGCCGCTTAACATATCCGTGTCGCCGGAGGCAAAAAAGTATCTTATTGACAACTCGTCGGGCGACGCAAGAAGGCTGCTCAATGCTTTGGAACTGGCGGCAATCACGACGAAGCCGTCCGAGGACGGAATAAGGCATATAGACATGTCCGTGGCAGAGGAGTCCATTCAGCGGCGTTCACTGCGGTATGACAAGAGTTCCGACGAGCATTATGACCATATTTCCGCATTCATAAAAAGCATGAGGGGTTCCGACCCGGATGCCGCCGTGTACTGGATGGCAAAAATGCTGGAGGCCGGGGAAGATCCGCGATTCATTGCCCGGAGAATACTGATCTGTGCCTCCGAGGACGTGGGAAATGCCAATCCAATGGCACTGGTACTGGCACAGAGCGCGTTCAATGCCGTTCAGGTACTGGGAATGCCGGAGGCAAGGATAATTCTGGGACAGGCGGCAATATATGTGGCATCCTCGCCGAAATCAAACGCATCATATCTGGCTGCGGACGAGGCATTGGCGGAAGTACGGCATGGCCCGGAGCGGCCTGTACCGCTACATCTTAGGGACGGCTCACGGGATGGAGATGCGTTCGGACATGGCAAGGGGTACAAATATCCGCATGATTTCCCCGGCCATTATGTAAGACAGGAATATATGCCGAAGCACAAGACTTTCTATCGCCCTTCGGAAAATGGATTTGAGGCCGAAATAGGCCGCAGATTGCGTAGGTTGAGAGGCGAAACACAGCAACAGCCGGAAGAGGGAAAAGAAATTAGCGATTGAGGAAATTCATAATCAGAAAAAACGTCTGTAAAAAACAAGCCTTTGATACTGGATTTTTTTTTGAAGCAATGGTATAATATTTTAACTTGTTTTACGGATTTATGGATTCTTATGAAAAAATTTTTATATCTTATAGTCGCATTAATATTTATCTCAGGGTGCTTTCACGGAAAGAAGCGGAAAATGACGCATGTTGAATACCCTGACAAGTCCCCTGCCGAAATAGCAGAGGAAAAAGCCCTTATGGGTGATGTCGAGGATCTGCCTGAACTTGAGCCTCTTGAGGAAAACAAGCTGGAAACGGAAGGCGATGTTATTGAGGCCGAATCCGAGGGCGATGAGGGTGGTGCTACTGGCGACGAGGAGATCGGACGCAAGCCCAAGGAAATAAAACTGGATGGCGACGGAAAAATAACAATTACCCGCGACAAGACCAATGAGAAGATAACGGTACAGTATCGCAAAAAGGATGGCTCCTACGACCAGGATGCACTTGACAAGATAAAGCATTTAATGCGTTGCTACGACGACAATGGTACGGAACATGAAATAGCCCCGTCGCTCATCGAATTTTCCGACCTTATAGACGATCATTTCGGCAGAAAGGGACTGATAATGCTTAGCGGATATCGTACTCCGGAGCATAACAAGAAGGAGGGCGGAGCAAAAGGCAGCTATCATACATTAGGCTGGGCCGTAGACATAAAGATACCCGGAATTTCCGTCACACAGCTTTACAATTATGCCGCAAAGATTTCCAAATCCAAGGAAATCGGCGGAGTGGGACATTACCGTTCCTTCATACATATAGACGTTCGTGGCTCGTATAAGCCCTGGGATTTCTCCAAGAAAAAACAGTATAAGAAAAGAAAAAAGAATGTACGTCGCAAGACTGTACAGAGAAAGCCAGCGGCAAAAAAACCTGTAAGGAAGAATGTAAAGGCCAAGCCACAGAGAAAGCCTATACGGGCAAATATAAAGCCTGTATATAAGAAACCGGCTGCCAAAACCATTAGGAGAAGATAGTCCGACGGAAAAATTTTCTGAAGAAATTATAATTAGCACTCTTGACAAAAGACTGCTAGTAATGTATACTTTGTTTGTACGGAAGTAAGAAAAGGCAAAAAAGCCGAATCTCCGCGCAAAGGAGCATACATTATGAGACTTGATAAATTTACCGTAAAAGCCCAGGAAGCACTGCAAGGCAGCGAGGAAGAAGCCTCCCGCCTCGGCAATCCGGAAATACGTCCTGTACATCTTCTGCTGGCATTGCTCAAACAGCATGATGGCATTGTGCCGGACATCGTAAAGAAACTCGGCGGCGACCTTTCACGCCTCATCGGAGACACTGAATCGTTCTGCGGCAGGCTGCCCAAGACACAGGGTGGGGACAGGTACATTTCCAATGATCTTAAAAGGGTTCTTGAAACCGCCCTCAAGGAGATGGACAAATTCAAGGACGAATATGCCTCCTCGGAGCATCTTCTTCTTGCAGCCGCGGCGGAGGACGGCGATGTAAAGACAATACTGGGACAGAACGGGATGAACAGGGACTCAATACTGAAAGCCCTGCAATCCGTAAGGGGAAACCAGCGTGTGACGGATCAGAACCCGGAGGCCAAATATCAGGCACTTGACAAATACGCAAGAGATCTGACCGATGCGGCCAGAAAAGGCAAGCTAGACCCTGTCATAGGCCGTGATGAGGAAGTGAAGCGTGTGACCAGGGTGCTGAGCCGCCGTACGAAAAACAATCCTGTACTTATCGGCGAGCCTGGCGTTGGCAAGACCGCCATTGTTGAAGGCATAGCGCAGAAAATTGTCAGCGGAGAAGTGCCGGAAAACCTGCGAAACAAACGCCTTGTGGCATTGGATCTGGGATCAATGCTCGCCGGAGCAAAATTCCGTGGTGAATTTGAGGACAGGTTGAAAGCCGTTCTAAAGGAAATAGAAAAGGCAGATGGCGGCATAATACTGTTCATAGACGAGCTGCATACTCTCGTTGGAGCAGGTGCGGCGGAAGGTGCGATAGACGCATCCAATATGCTCAAACCTGCCCTTGCGAGGGGGGAATTACGCTGCATAGGTGCTACGACACTTAACGAATACAAGAAATACATTGAGAAGGATGCCGCACTGGAACGCCGTTTCCAGCAGGTATATGTCGGCGAGCCTAGCGTTGAGGACACTATTTCCATTCTTCGTGGAATAAAGGAAAAATATGAGATTCATCACAGCGTGCGAATCAAGGATGCCGCTATAATCGCCGCCGCAAGGCTTTCAAACAGGTACATATCCGACCGTTTTCTGCCGGACAAGGCCATAGACCTGGTAGACGAGGCGGCAGCCAGCCTGCGAATTGAGATTGACTCAATGCCTGCCCCTCTTGAAGCGGTTGAGAGAAAGAAAATACAGCTTGAAATTGAAAGACAGGCTCTCAAAAAGGAAGAGGATCAGGCCAGCAAGGACCGTCTTGCCGCTGTTGAAAAGGAACTCGGCGAGCTGAAGGAAAAGGCCGACGGACTACACCTTCGCTGGAAGGCGGAAAAAGAGGTAATTGACCAGATTAAGAAATACAAACAGGAAATGGAAAGCCTCCGCCACGAGGAGGAAACCGCCCGTCGCAAAGGCGATCTTACAAAGGCCAGCGAAATACATTATGGCAAGCTGCCGGAAATGAAGAAAAAACTGGATGAGGCCAATGCGAAAATGGACAAGTTCAAGAAAGACGGCGGCGCGATGCTCAAAGAAGAGGTTGACGAGGAGGACATTGCGAAAATCGTGTCCCGCTGGACCGGCATACCTGTTTCCAAGATGATGGAAGCCGAAGTTGCCAAACTGGTGAAAATGGAAGATTCCCTGCGTATGAGGGTGGTCGGACAGGACGAGGCTCTGTCCCTGGTCGCAAATGCCGTCCGCCGCAGCCGTGCCGGAATAGGCGAGCCGGGCAAGCCAATCGGCAGCTTCCTGTTCCTAGGGCCTACTGGTGTGGGCAAGACTGAACTTGCAAGGGCATTGGCTGGATTCCTGTTCAATGACGAAAAGGCCATGATCCGAATTGATATGTCAGAATACATGGAAAAGCACAGCGTCGCAAGACTGATAGGAGCGCCCCCAGGCTATGTTGGTTATGACGAGGGAGGACAGCTAACCGAACATGTACGTCGCCGCCCCTATTCCGTAATACTGTTTGACGAGGTTGAAAAGGCTCATCCCGACGTATTCAATGTGTTCCTGCAGGTGCTTGACGATGGCCGTCTCACCGACGGAAAAGGCCGTGTCGTGGACTTCAAGAACACATTGATAATAATGACTTCCAACATTGCCAGCGGAATAATTATGGAACAGGCCGGAAAGTTCGGTGCGGGCAAGGATGCAAAAGATCGCATAAAGAACGCCGTGCAGGGAGAGCTGCTTAACCACTTCCGCCCGGAGTTCCTGAACCGTATAGATGAGACCGTGGTGTTCAATCCCTTGGGCAAGGAGGAAATATCAAAGATAATTGATATGCAGCTTGCCCGTCTGCTGAAGACACTGGAACAGCGGGGAATAACGCTTACACTGGATCAGTCCGCAAAGGATGCCCTGTTTGCCGCCGGATATGACCCGCAATACGGTGCCCGTCCTATGAAGAGGGCCTTGCAGAGAATGGTTGAAGACCCAATTGCCCTTAAAATACTGGAAGGTGCGATAAAATCCGGCGATACGGTAAAAGCCGCCGCCGGACAGGACGGACAACTGGCATTCTACAAGCCAAAAAGCGGAAACTAATGCGGTCGTCGTAAAATCCGATGGTATTAAAAAAGGCATCCTGAAAACAGGATGCCTTTTCATTTTATCCACAAGGCCCTTTTTTTATAAAATTTATTTATGCGTAAGGAGCTGGAGCTTTTTCTTGTTTTTGCAAAAATAGGCACTTTCACAATCGGCGGCGGGTACGCCATGATAGCCATGATGCAGGATGAGCTTTCCGAACGACGCAATTATGTTCCAAAAGAAGATTTTATGGAGCTGGTCTCTGTTGCGCAGGCCTGCCCCGGAATGTTCGCCCTGAACATGGCCGTATTCGCCGGAAGCCGCATTGCCGGTACATCGGGGGCATTGGCCGCCGGATTGGGAGTTGTCCTTCCGGCATTCTTCTGCCTGCTTGCCATAGCCGCATTTTTCCGCACTTTCAGGGACAATATTTATGTAAACAAGGTGTTTTTAGGCCTGCGCCCTGCCGTAGTAGCCCTGATAGCCGTTCCTGTTTTCAAGACGGCAAAATCCGCAGGTATAACATGGAAAAACGCCTGGATTCCAATTCTTGCGGCGGTTTTGGTATGGCTGGCAGGAGTATCACCCGTTATAATCGTTCTTGCGGCAATTCTCGGTGGACTGGCAATCCCTTTTTTCCGTCGCAATTCGGCAGGCAAATAATTTCATTTAAATAAATTACGGAAATACAGAGAAAGTCTGTCATCCGTCATTCCCACATGTTGTTAGCGGGAATCTTTGCAGTTTATGCGTCGCACACCGTAGAGATGCCCGATTACTAATTTCGGGCATGACGGATTGTTTTTACAAAAATGCTACTTTTTCCGTATTTTCCTAATTGCTGAGGAAAAGCAGAAAAAGTTAATATTCTGCGATTTTTGCAAAAATGTCTCGTCGTGATATTTTTTTGCATTTTGCCAAAAATGGCACTTAATATGCGTTTTCCTAATTACAAAAAATGTATTATTGAAAAATACATCTCGTATTATTGAAAATAGATGACGTATTTTAAAAAATACGTCATCTATTATCAAAAATAGGTCACCTATTATGGAAAATACGTATAGTATTTTTAGTGTTTCCTCAGATACCTTTCCTGGAACTGCTTTTTTGCCTGACGGAAATTTCCGTTCATAACGGCCTCACGCATCTTGTGTGCCTGGTTTATCAGAAAATGTATGTTGTGTATTGACATCAGCTCGCTGGCGAGGATTTCCTTTGCCTTGTAGAGATGCGAAATGTACCCTCTCGTGTAATTGCGGCAGCAGTAGCAATCACATTCCGGATCTATCGGAAGATCGTCAAAACGGTATGTGGCATTTTTTATGTAATATTTGCCGTCCACGCTCATAACCTGTCCGTTTCTGGCATTTCTCGTGGGAAGGACACAGTCAAACATATCCGTGCCAAGTTCCGCACAGTCCCACAGATCCTCTGGAGTTCCCAGTCCCATGAAATAAACAGGCTTGTCCTTCGGAAGATTCTCTATCGCGGCCTGCAATGCCTCCAGCATCTGCGGCTTTGTCTCTCCGACGGAAAGTCCGCCTATTGCGAAACCGTCCGGGTCAAGCTCCGCCATGGCTTCCGCTGCCTGTTTTCGCAGATCCGTATAAATTGAACCCTGCACTATTCCGAAGAGAAGCGGTCTTTTGTCCTCGTCCATATCCTTTGTCACTTCAAGAAAATGCTTCTTCGCACGTCTTGCCCAGTTCATTGTCTTGCGAAGACCTTCCGCCGCCTCCGCCCTTGTGGCAGGATTCTTTACGCATACGTCAAGGCATGTCCATATCGCTGATCCAATGGATTTTTCAAAATCTATAACCTTTTCCGGAGTGAAATAATGAGTGCTTCCGTCTATATGCGACTGGAAAATTACGCCGTCCTCCGTGATTTTCCGCAGCTTGCTCAGACTGAACACCTGGAAGCCGCCGGAATCCGTCAGAACAGGTATGTCATGGTTCATAAAACCGTTTATTCCGCCGAAATGCTCCATTACCTGCAATCCGGGACGCAGATACAGGTGATATGTGTTTGAAAGCAGACATTCCGCACCACATTCCTTCAGATCCCGCTGTGTGACGGCCTTTACCGTGGCCTGCGTAGCCACCGGCATGAAAATCTGCGTGTTGACGACTCCCTGACGTGTTTTCAGACGGCCAATCCTCGCGCCGCAGTCCGGATCTGTCCTTATTACTTCAAAATGATTCATTTACAAAAAAACTCCTTCAGATTTTATGAAACATGGATAAGGAAACACAGAAAAAATTTTCTGCGTTTCCTTAATATATTATATCAATTTGACGATTTTGAATTTTTGCGGAATTTCACAAAATGCTTATAAATGTACTCCGGCAGGAAATCTATTATCTTCCTGTTGTGCCTTTTGTAATCCGATGTGTTTGCAACAATCTGCTTGTCCGACGGTATTCTGTCATAGACAATATCCGTGAGGAATGTTATGTTCGGATACCAGAGATTGTGCAGTTTTGGGTCATGCCAGTGCTGTAATCCAAGATTCGGCAGTCCAAGCCCGGCGGAGGCGGCCCAGAATACTGAATTGACGGCAATCACGCTGACGGAACAGGTCTTTTTTAGCTCCGCCAGCATACGGAATGTGTCATTCATTTCAAGTTTCTTTATGTCAATGACGAGACAGCCTGGAATGTCCTCAATTCCCTTTGTCACGCTGATTACCGTGAAATCGCGGCTTAGCAACTCTGCCAGCTTCCTGATGTAGGGATAAGTGTAATTTGAGCCACGGGAATCCAGTTGCAGGAATACTATGTCCTTTTTGCCGTTTTCCTGACGTAATTTTTCAATTTCCGAAATATAATCCCTTACGACTGTGGACGGTTCTCCGTCAAAATACATTATCGGTGGCGGAATTTTGGCATAATCCGGCATTTTTGCTGAATTTTCCGTTCCGGCAGGCAGGGCAAGGCCGTAAGTGTCAAACAGGCTTATGACACGGTGCTGAACCGGCACGGAATAGTCATAGTAAACCGGCACGGCCAGATAGTCGGGGGGGACAAGCTCCAATGCTCGTCGGTAATCGTAATTTTTCCAAATGACAGGATGCCGTCTGCCGCCGGGATAGGTTTTCACATCGGAAAAACAGGGATTGTGCCGCAGCAGTCTTGCCACAAGAGCGGAATTGTTGCGGTCATTCGTGTCTCCGGCGAGGGCGACAAAATCCAGTTGCGGATATTTGGCTTTCAATGCCGGAAAAAGAGGCGTGGCATACAGGTAATCGCCAGCCCCCATGAAGAAAATGAATGCTATGCCTTTCAGTCCGGGGTATGCCTTTATTGCCGCATCAAAATCAAAACATATATGCTCATGAACAAGGCAGGGACGACTGATGCTACACCAATTCAGGGATGGATTTTCCGCAGGCAGTATTTCCGGCGAGGAATGTCTATTCTCCTTTCCTCCGTCCTCTGTCCTTGCGTGAAAATAATGCCAGCACGGCGTTTTTTCCTGTGGCATAATCCTATGCCAGGCCATGCGGCCCAGCTCATAAATCTGGCATATCAGTCGGGGACATCGTATTGCGAAACTGTTTGCCTTCCAGGAAAATGTGTCTTTCATGTCGCGAAAATTTATTTCTTCCCCATATATTGCTTCAGCTGGTCGTAGTACTGATAGAAAACCCACATGATTACGGCAATGTCATCTCCAAGGCCAGCGATGGGAATGAAGTCCGGCAAGAGGTCTACCGGAATTACAAGGTACAAAAGTGCGGCAAGAGGCAGTATTTTTTTTACAAATGGCACTTTGTCGTCGCATAAATACTGCCACATCGCAAGAACCTCATTCCATATTTTCAGAACAGGCCCTTTCTTCATTTCCGCCATTTTTGCCTTTACTTCTTCCATTTTCTGCTTGAAGTTTTCTGGATCTATGTTCTCATAAACCTTTCTGAAAAAGTCATTCTCAGGCATATCGTCATGTCCTGCCGCCTTTGCTCTCAGAAAAAGATCATACTGTCGACGTTTTTCAGGATCAGAAAGTGTTGAATAAGCCTCGTTTATAAGGGCGGAGCGATCCGTAAGTTCCTTTTTCTTCTCCTCGGAAATGCCGGAATAAGTGTCGGGGTGATATTTGCGTATTTCCCGATAATAAGCTTTTTTTATCTCGTCAGATGTGGCATTCCTGTCAACACCTAGTATATCATAAAAATTCTCTTCGTTCTGCATGTTCCGCTCCAAAAATATGTTTTTTCAGAAATTTGAAAAATCCACAATATAAATTATATAAAATAATATTGTCTGAAATTATGAAGAAATTTTTTGCTGAATTATCTTTTTCCATTAGGAACGACCGTGGATTGCAATTGTCCCTGCTTTGCGGATTTATCGCAATGGCACTGTGTCAGATTTGCCGTCTGATACTGTTTTTCGGTTTTGCGGACTTTTTTGCCCCAGTTTCCGCTGGAACGGCGTTCAGATGCTTTTTTCAGGGCATGGTTTTTGACGCTTCAATCTGCGTGACCATAATGGGGCTGCCTCTGCTGCTCATGAACATTCCCGGAACAGGGAGGAAATGGCTAAAAGGCTGTGCTGTCTTTTTTACCGTCATTTTCACAATTTTCGCAATACTTATGGCAGCGGATCTGTTCTATTTTCCGGAGGCTCACCGGCACATCGGGGCGGAACTGAAATGGATTTTCAATGAAATGGGATTTTTCGTCTCATTCGCATTCACAAAAGGCCTGCCTGCCCTTGTCGGAGTGATTGCGTTCACAGGGGCGATGTCCTACGGCCTTATGCGTTTTACCGGGAAGGAATCTCCCAATGCGGAGGAAAATATCAGCCGCGGAAAGAAAATAGCATACAATTCCGTAAAGATATTCCTGCTAATAGCCGTGCTGTTCCTTCTTCAAAGAGGAGGATTCGTACGCAAGAACGTAGGCGTAGCGGACGTGTTCAAATATGCCAGGACAAACGAGGAGGCCGTGCTGGTAATGAACGGAGTGTTTTCCGCGGTTAACATATCACGCAAGAAAACCCTGGCAGTAAGCAATGATTTTCCTTACGATGAAGCCCTGGACGAAATAAAAGGGCGAATCCTTTCAAAAAATGAGGAATGGTCAGGTGGCGAAAAATATCCATTCGCAAGAAAGTCAGAAAGGGAAATGTTCAAAGGCAAAAAGCTGAATGTCTTTTTCGTAATGCTTGAAGCATGGAAATACGATTCCATAGACGGCCTTACCGGCGGGAAAACGGGAGACACCCCCAATTTTGACAAGATCATAAAGGAAGGACTTGTATTCACGAATGCCTTTGCCGTCGGTACAAGAAGCATTTACGGCTTTTCCGGAATATTCGCAAGCCTGCCGCTTGCACCCGGCCTGCCTGTATTCGGATATGGACTGGAACTGAATGCCTTTTCTCCTGTTTTCAGGCTATTCGGGGAGAACGGCTATTCAACGTATTTCTCGCAGGCAAGCCACAGCGACAGCTACCGAATGTGTTCCCTAGCACTTGCCATGGGGGCGGACGGATCGTGGGGCTGGGAGGATATGCCGCAACTCCTGCCGTATTCCTTTACCCCGGATTACGGATATGACCATGAGGCCTTGCAGTTTGCCGCAGACAAGTCCGTAAAAGCCATAAGGGAACCTCAACAAGGCAAAACTGGCAATTTCTTCTCAGCGGTATTCACGGCAACAACACATGCCCCTTTCGGAAACCTGCTTGAAGACGGACGTTTCAGCCATTACCCGAATGACAGCTGGGAACACGGGTATCAGAACTCCCTCCGTTATTCGGACTGGAGCATTGGAGAGCTTATAAGCCGTGCGAAAAAGGAAGGCTGGCATGACGACACCGTCTTCATTTTTATGAGCGACCACACGCAGCATGTGAACAGCTCTTCCAGCTATGATATGTTCCGTGTTCCATTCGTGGTTTATTCCCCTAAGAACATAAAGCCGGGAATACGGAATTATGTTGTCTCGCAGCTTGACATACTGCCGTCATTGGCGGAACTTGGCGGAATAAGGCAACCGTTCTCATCTATGGGAAGAAGCATTTTTGATGAGGACAGACCGCAGGATCGTTTCGCAGTCACGTCTTATGGCGGGGATGATTTCGGCATTATCACGCCGGACGGGGCAATGCGGCATAACCTGAAAAAGATAACCGCATTTGAGAACCAATCCGGCAAGGCAGACGAGAAGGAAATGGAACGTCTGCTGAAAGCCGCCCATCAGGCATTCTATAAGACAATGAATGAGAACAGATGGGGCAATTAGAAATTATTCCGGATCTGACCAGTTGCTGACAGGATAGATGTTCCACTTTTCAAACAAAGGATATAACCTTTTGATGGGGCTTGGCTTGCGTCCTTTTGGCAGTTTTTTTGATTTTGCCTTGTAATCCCTTATCAGTTTCAGGGCCTCTTTTGCCTCATTGTGGGTTTCTTCTGCCTGTCTGAACCATTTTTCCGCTTCCGAATAGTCCCTTTTTACTCCGTCGCCATTTGTGTAAAGTACGCCTATATTGTATTTTGCTGTCAGATTTCCGTTTTCCACGGCAGTCTTGTACCATTGCATGGCTGCTGTATAGTCTTTTTCAAAAATTTCTCCGTAATATGAAAGATTCCCTATAGTAAGCATTGACATTGCAAATCCGTCTTCTGCCGCTTTCAGGTAAAGCTCCTTTGCCTTTTCCAGATCCTGCTCAATGCCGTTGTCGCCATGGCGTAGCATTTCCGCTACAATGAATCTTCCACCATTGTCTCCGTTTTCAGCGGCAAGGGAGAACCATTTTACTGCTTCCTTGATGTCTGCCTGTACTCCATATCCCCTTATATAACATTCTCCTAATTCATATTCAGAATGACATCCCGCATCCTGTACCTTTTTGAAACTTTTGAAGGCCTCGTCCAGATTTTGTTCTATTATTTTTCCGTCCCTGTAAAACACTCCCATCATATAATTGGCAGAGCAATTTCCACGCATTGCGGATTTGTAAATCCAATACAGGGCTAGATTGTCATTTTTCTCTGTTCCCTCGCCCAGATAGTACATTCTGCCTACATTGTACTGTGCTATCGGATTGTCGCTGTCCTCTGCCAGTTTGAGGAAAAGCCTTAATGATTCCGAATAGTCCTGCGGTATCTCTGTCCCCCTGTAGTACATCATTGCCAGCTCGCTCTGTGCTATGTCAGATCCCTGTTCTGCGGCCTTGTCATACCATTTTACAGTTTCGGCATAATCCTTTGGAACACCTCGTCCGGAAAAATACAGACGGCCAAGGCTGTACTGCGAGAAACGGTCTCCTCTTTCTGCCGCCATTTTGAAGTATTTCGCGGCCTGTTCATAGTCTGCCTTGACGGTCTTTCCTTCAAGATACATCAAGGCAAGATTCTGCTGTGCCTGTATGTCTCCTAGAGCGGCCGCCTCCTTCCAGAGCTGCGCTGCCTTTTCATAGTCCTGACTGACACCCTTGCCTTCATAATACATTCCACCCAGCATGAAAAGCGGTGTTCCAAGTCCTTTTTCCGCACCGAGCTTGTACCACTTGAATGCCTCATTGTAATCAACAGGAACTCCGTTTCCCTGATAATACATTCTTCCGAGCTGCGAATAGGCATCAGTATCCCCTGCGTTTATGGCATCCATGTAATGCTTCAGTGCCTGTTTGTAATCCTGCTTTACCAATCTGCCTTCCTCGTACATCATTCCTGCGTGAGCGGAATATGCGTGATCCGCTTTTGCGGCCTTGAGATACAGATCTGCGGCCTTTTTCAAATCAGTTTCCGTGCCATTCCCGTCCTCGTACATGCAGCCGAGTGCGAACATTGCCTTTGCGTTTCCCTTCTTTATGGCTTTCCTGTACCATTTTATCGCTTCCTCATAATCCTGTCTTACGCCATTGCCCTCGTAGTAAAGAGAACCTATCGCTGTCTGTGCGTCGGAATTTCCCATATTTGCGGCCTTTAGGAAATAATGGGCGGCCTTCGCGCTGTCGGCTTTTACGCCGTTTCCGTCCAGATATGCCTGGCCTTTAAGGTAAATATCATTGGAGCTTGTCTTTTTGTCTTTCTCCGTGGAAATTGTGTTGTCTGCCACATTATCTGATACGGGTGCATTTTCCGCAGAAGATACGGTCGCAAGTGCAAATGAGAACAGGATAATTCCTGCGAGGAGATATGCCTTGTTGTTTTTGAATAACATTGTTGCCATTTCAAGCTCCATCAAACTATTGTATTTAAAAATAATATATAAAAAAACACCCCGTATTTCAAATTGGCAATTGGCAGTGAGCAATGAGCAGTGAGCAATTGAGGTAAATTTTCTAATTCATCGTCATGCTGAACTTGTTTCAGCATCTAAACAATAATCTCATTTAAAGACACTGAAAGTAGGGATATTTCCAATTAGCAATGAGAAGTTAGCAATTTAGGTGTTTTCCTATAAAATTAAATTTTTCGTCTTGAAATAAAATTTGATAAAATTAGACTATATCCGTGTTTACCTAATCATGTTTTGAGGAATGCAAAATGAAAATAATACCAAAATTTGAAATTAAAATTGTTCCAATGAGCAACGCCATAAAAGAGTATATAAAGCATAAAAGCGGTAAAACTCCTAAGGAAACGCAGATTAAGTGCCATTTTTGGCAAAATGCAAAAAATATCACGACGAGAGATTTTTGCAAAAATCGCAGAATATTGACTTTATCTGCGTTTCCCTAA
>LXOW01155249.1_pt1 | contig 23681 bp, 23 predicted proteins | sample 1368591 | NCBI WGS metagenome assembly LXOW01 (sample SAMN04884650, study PRJNA319009) | bovine gut metagenome | isolation source: Cow rumen | host: Bos taurus | place: Italy: Legnaro (PD) | collected 2014-07-09
GGTGAACCCGAGGAAACAAGCGGCGAACCCGAGGAAACAAGCGGCGAACCCGAAGGAACGACAGGTGAGCCTGAGGAGACGACAGGCGAACCAGAGGAAACAAGCGGCGAGCCCGAGGAAACGTCGGGCGAACCCGAAGAGACGTCTGGTGAACCCGAAGAAACAAGCGGAGAACCCGAGGAAACAAGCGGTGAACCCGAGGAAACAAGCGGCGAGCCCGAGGAAACAAGCGGAGAGCCCGAAGAAACAAGCGGAGAGCCCGAGGAATCAACCAAAGACCCGGAAGAAACGTCGGGTGATCCCGAAGAAACTACCGGAAATCCGGAAGAAACGGGAGGCGGGCCGGACGAAACGACGATTGAACCCGAGGAGACGACGTCGCCTCCGGAGCTCGATTCTGAAGGATATATCATCGGCTGCGACCCGTTTATCACCGCATGGGGAATCGAGTTCGATTTCAGGGTTTATCTCGTTGAATCGCGCGATACGCCCGGAATGATAAAACTTTCGTTTGACAACAGGATAGTTGAGGTCGGCGATTACGACGTTGCCGACGGAGCGTCGATAAAAAGCGTCCGCTCTGGCAGGATATTCACATTTGCCATCGAAGGCGGGCTTCCGGACGGATCGCCTGTCGCAGTCTTCAAACTTAAGACGGCAAACAGCCTTGCGCCCGGCGATCACGTATTTGTCGAGTCGTCCGCAGAGTCAGAGATCGGTCCGCTGCATATATACGAAATCGGTGACGTCAACACCGACGGCAAGATCAACTCGCGCGACGCCACACTCGTCAGGCAGCACACCGTAGGCATCGTCACTCTTGACGACGTCCGGAAGATCTACGCCGACGCATATCCCGACGGTGCGATCAACACCAGGGACGCCACTCTCATCACGCAGTTTGCGGTTATGATGGAAGTGACCCTCGGCGACAGGGTGATGCTGACCTTCCTGCTCGGCGACGGAGAGGAACTCCGCACGGTCAGAAGAGGAGGGACGCTCGACGATATTCCGGATCCCGGCGAGGGTAAAAAATGGTCGGCGGCCGAAGACAGTTTCGTACTGCCCGACTTCACCAAAATCACCGAAAGTGCAAGATATTATCTGATCGACGATACCGACGGGGACGAGGGTTAATTAATGAATCCTGACAGACTTTTCAAACTCGCAAATTCGAAAATCACCATAACGGCGCACGAGCGCTTTCCGGGCGGGAAATTCACGGCACAGTCCAACCTCGTGATCGAGGATATGCCGCCTTTTTACCGCGTCCGGCTCATTATGAAGCCCGTCGCGGCCTCCTATATCGTGACAGAGATCTGGCTTCCCGACGAGAGCGACTGGAACGGACGTTTTCTCGGACTCGGCAACGGGGGACTTGCAGGACTTATCCGCTACAAGGATCTCGGCAAATACGTAAAGCTCGGATACGCCTGCGCGAACACCGATCTCGGTACGTCGAGAGGCGAATCAAGCGGGATCGGATGTCCCGCTGTCTGGGACGATTTCGGATGGCGCGCGACGCATCTTATGACGGTCGCAGGCAAGAAGGCGGTCGGACTTTACTACGGAAAGAGCGCGAAAAAATCCTATTTTTACGGCTCTTCGACCGGCGGACAGCAGGCAATTGCCGAAGCCGAGCGCTTTCCCGGCGATTACGACGGAATCGTTTCCTGCGTTGCCGCGATGAACCGCATATCGCTCCACGTCTATTTCCTCTGGAACTGGCTTGCGATGAGAAGGGAAGACGGCATTCCGCCTTTCGGAGATGAGAAAATCGCCGATATCAACCGGCTGGCAGTCGGGTTCTTCGGACAGTCGGGCGGTACCGAACCCGGCGACGCTTTTGTGAGCCGCCCCTGGGACGGAGAAAACACAGTCGAACGCTTCGTATCATATATTAAGGAAAACTCGGACGATTTCTCAAGCGAGGATCTCGAGAGACTCAGAAAATACTATTCCGGACCGAAGGATCCCGAAACGGGAGAGAGAATCTACTGCGGCGTTCCGATCGGCGCAGAGGCGTCAAAGGGAGGTCTCGAGAGGGCGTGCGCGGAAAAGGCGGCGTACTTCTATCCGTTCGTATGGGCTTTCGGAGCCGGATACAAGGCGGAATCGTTCAACTTTTCATCCGATTACCGCAAGCTCAACGATATACTCGCTCCTCATCTGAACGCAACAGGAGCCGATCTCAGGGCGTTCTCAGAGGTCGGCGGCAAAATGATCGGATTATCGGGAACCGCCGATCCGACAGTGCCTTACCCCGAATCTCTCGAGTATTACGACAGGGCGGCGCGGACGTCGGGCGGATACGAAAAACTCGGCGAATGCTTCAGGTTTTACGTGATTCCCGGACGCGCGCACAGCGGAGGACCGGGAGCCACCGATATTTACGCTCCCGACGACGAAAAGCGCGACCGCGGTCCGCTTGCGGCTCTTGAAAAATGGGTCGAGGAAGGAAAACCGCCATTTGAAATGACCGCCGTCGCGAAACCCGACGCGGCCTTCCCCGAAAAGGAACTGTTCGAGCGCACGATTTTCCCCTACGGCCTGTCCGACAGATGTCCGTTTACGCCCGAAAATCACGCGCCCGGGTGCGAAAAACCATATTGACAACCAATTAAATGAATACTTCGGCTCCGGCTGCGTCTGGTACGCGGCCGGGGCTGTTGCTTTCTTCGACTCGTTAACAATTCGTTAAATATTTTTCAACTTTTTTGTAAAAAACTGTTGACAACGTTCACAAATCGTGATATAATTAGGTCGTCGCAAGGGAGAATGTTAACGAAATGTGTAATCAGCGTCCCTGAACGACAAAAGCTCAACGCTATGATAACGAAAACCGGAAGGTGAAGCAATTGAAGATAGAAAGATGTGAAAAAGGCCACTTTTACGACAGCGACAGCTTTTCGCGCTGCCCGCACTGCGAGAAGGAGAACAGCCGCGCAAAGAGCACCGGCGAGGCCTCCTCTTCGGTCCGCAGAGCAGAAAAAAGCAAAAACGTCTGCGGCGGTGCGGGAGCCCGCAGAACTATGGTCAAAAAGAACGCCGATCCGCCCGAATATGAACTCGAAACCGTTCTTCTCAGCGCGGAGCGCGGATCCGAAAGTCTTCAGGTTCCCGCGGTTTCACCGGTTTCGGCAGTGAAAAGAATATCCTCCGCGGAGTCCTGCGTGAACGACGCGGAGACCGGAGAGCCGGAAGGTAATCAATCCGGGGCGGAAGCCGATGGATCGGCCGCAACGTCTGTACGGAACGACGACGCAATTCCGGAAACCGCGGCGAATCCGGAACTGCAAATTGATGATAAAAATGAAGAGTCCCCGAGGACTGAGGGGGATTCCACTGAAGCAGCCTGCAGCGGGGAGCAGACCGAGACTCTCGGAGTATTCACCGCTTTCACTGAAGGCAGCGGGAGAAAGGATCCGCCCGCCGGCTGGTTCGTCTGCGTCAGCGGACCCGGCTGGGGCGAAATATATCCCGTAAAATCAGGCGGCAATACGATAGGCCGCTCGCAGACAAACGATATCGTACTTGAAGGAGACGACCGGGTTTCAAGGGAGAAACACGCGCGGGTTGTTTATGAACCGCGAAACCGGGTTTTCTATATTGAGGCGGGAGAGCGCAGCGGTCTCACTTATCTCAACGGTGAGAATATCCTGCACCACGCGACGCTTTCTGCCTACGACAGAATAGAAATAGGAGGTGGTACTTATCTGTTTATACCTTTGTGCGGTGAGGCCTTCGGCTGGGAGGAATATCCTTTCCGGAAAGACGACGCATAATAGACTGTCCGTGAGGTGACCGAAAGTGAAAAGATGTCTCAACTGCTTCGGAGAATATGCCGACGTTTTCGCAGTATGTCCCTTCTGCGGATACTCAGAGGGCTGTCAGAGCGCTGAAGGGAAAGCGCTGAAACCAGGCACCGTTCTCAGGCAAAGGTATTTAATCGGCAAAGCGGCGGGCTCAGGGGGCTTCGGTATCGCATACCGGGCTTTCGACAGGTCGCTCGGAAGACGGGTAGCCGTCAAAGAGTATTTCCCGCACAGGGCCGCGGATCGCGGTCCGGACGGCAGGGAAGCAGTCGCAAAAGAGCCCGCCGAAGCCGCTTTCGAACGCGGAAAGAAAAAGTTTCTCGCAGAGGCCAGACTCTTGTCAGGTCTCCGCGAGTCGGAACAGATTCCCCGCGTGACCGATTTTTTTGAAGAAAACAACACCGTTTATATAGTAATGGAGCTGCTCGAGGGTAAGCCGCTGTCTCAATGCGCCGGCTGCGACGAATCGTCGCGCGTGTCGCTCGATTTTGCCCTCTTCACGGTATACGAATGCGCCCTCGCCGCGGCAACTCTGCACAGAAAAGGATACGTACACGGCGATATTGCTCCCGATAACGTATTCGTTTGTTCCGACGGAAAAAACGCCGGAGTGAAGCTTATCGATTTCGGAGCGGCAAGGCGCGTCGGAGCGTCGGTTCCGGAGAGCGATCTGATGTACAAGCCGGGCTTTTCGGCGCCCGAATGCTTTGCCGCGGGAGCTGCGCGCAAGTCAAGCGACGTCTATTCGCTCGGAGCAACGCTTTATATGCTGCTCACCGGCCGCAAGCCGGCAGCGGCGGNNTTTCCCGCCGAGAGTGCCTGCGGCGGTCGCGGATCTGGTAATCCGTTCGATGTCGCAGGAGCCCGAAAAAAGGCCGTCGGACGCCGACGCGTTTCTTAAGGAACTCCGCCGCGCGGCAGGGAAGAAACTGCTTCCGGGAAAATCAGAGAAGGTCGTAGCACACCGGTTTGCCTGCAGAGACGAAATCAGGGAGGATCCGATGCAGCTGTACGATCTTGCAGTAAGAGGCGACGCCGTCGGAACGACTCATCCGATACCCGAACGCCTGCTGCCCGGCACACTGCTGTCCAAAAGGTACTCTGTCGGGCTGGATTTCAGACGCTCAGGAGTATGCGCGGCATATTCGGGCACGGATCTTTTGCTCGATTCGGACGTCAGAATTTACGAATATTTCCCCGAGGGACTCTGCAGACGCGACGAGGACGGAGTCAGAGTCAGAGTGACCGATACGATAGGAAGATTCGACGACGGACTCTCGCAGTTTGTTTCGGATGCGTCGCGTCTTTGCGGCAGCCCGGGCCCCGATCCCGGAGTCGAATTCTTCTCCTCGATATTCAGAGAGGGCGGCACGGCCTATCTGATAGCCGAGGACAGAGGCGAGATTCCTCTGCTCGATTTTGAAAAATATATGGCGCAGGGCAGAAAAGGCAGGCGCTCGCGTATTCCCTTGAAGGACGTTTTACGCATACTCGGGCCTGTCGCTGACGTTATCGATTCTGCCGCCTGCGAAGGCGAATCCTACGGAGCGATTTCTCCCGACTCGATTCTCGTCGGAACAGACGGGCGCGGCTGTTTGCGGTTCAGAGGCGGACTCTTTTACCCCGGGCAGATTCTCGAGGGAAAAAGGCGCGGCTTTTACAGCCGCGGATATACCGCTCCCGAGCTGCGGGACGGCAGTCCCGACACTCCCGAATCAGACGTTTACTCGTTCGCAGCGGTCGTCTGCCGGCTTGTCACGGGACACAGGCCCCCCGACGCGTCCGAAAGAACCGCCGCTGCGGCCTGCGGATGGATCGATCCGCTCGAACGCTGCCTGGCCGCAAAAGGAATACCGGCAGATCTCGTACAGCGCCTGAAGAGAGCTATGAGCATCATTCCCGGAGAACGCGGGAGAGCGTCTCAGGTTTTAGGTAAAGCTTAACAATGATTCGTATCTGCGTAATCAGCCGCGACCGCGGCTATTATGAGAGACTCTCGCTGGCGTTAGGCTCGGGCGGAATATCTCTGCGCTGTGCAGAGCCGGGCGCGGACGTTTCAGACGCCGTGGAGACTGTGATCTGGGACGAGGACGATCTCGGAGATCCGCCCGGAGATCTGACGATCGACGGACGTCTGACCGGGAATCCGGAACCCGATTCATCAGCAGGAAGCGTTTTCAAATACGGAAGCGTCGATTCGATAGCCGAAGGCATGACGCGCCTGTGGAAAAGCAGGAGAAAAACGCCCTTTTCCGGCGCGAAAAGAATTGCATTTGTTTCATACTCGGGAGGCAGCGGTACTACCTGCTGCGCCGAGTGCTTCTCATACGCAGCGGCGTCTGTAGGCGCCGGGGTGCTGCTTATCAGAGCCGAGAACTGCTCGGGCGGGCCTCTGGCGGGCGACGGAGGAGAGGGATTGTCAGACCTTTTGTTCGCCCTGAGCCGAGACAGCGACGCGAAAATCGATCGCTTTCTCTGCGAACGTGACGGAGTTTTTCAGATCAGGCCGCCGCGGTGCGAGCGCGACCGGATTCTCCTTGACACAGAGGCGTACGGGAATATCATTGCGAAGGCGGAGGCGTCGGGTATGTTTCAGCTTATCGTGACCGACGTATCCTTTTCGTTCGGCGGCTTGTGCCCTGCCGTTCTCGAGTCGAGCGACAGCATATTCGTCGTGACGGAGAATACAGTACACGCGAAGGAGAAACTCGCGCGCGGGCTGTCGGCCGCCGGAGAGGAAATAAAGAAGAAAATGAGATTTGTTGTCAACAGGTGTTCAACTCCGTCCCAGGTACTGCCGGGCGTGGCGGAACCAGTTCTGACGCTGCCCGTCTTCAGAGAAGACGAGCTGATTTGCGATATGACGCGGGCCTTCGGCGGACTTGCCGAAGAGGAGACGTCCGGATGACTCCCGGAAAAACAGCCGGACTGCGCGAAGTTACGGAGAAGATCCGGAGAGAGGTCTGCGCGGACGAATCCCTGTCGTCGCTTCCCGACGGGGAATTCGAGATGTACGTATGGAGGAAGCTCAATGAAGATGAAAACTGCCGCGAATGGACTATAGAGGAAAAAATCGAGGCGTCCGGAAGAATTTTCAGCGGCATGAGAGGGCTTGACGTCCTCGACGGAGTGATGTCGGATCCGAGTGTGACCGAGATAATGGTCAACGGTCCGGATCGCATATTCGCCGAGAGAGAAGGTGCGGTTTACCGGCTTCCGCTTGCCTTCGAGAGCGAAAAGAAGCTCGAGGACGTCATTCAGAGAATCGTCGGGCCGGCCGGGAGAGAGGTCAACAGGGCGAACCCTATCGTTGATACCCGACTCCCGGACGGCTCGAGGGTAAGCGTGGTGCTCCCGCCCGTCTCGCTTGACGGTCCGCAGATGACCGTGAGACGGTTCCCCGAGAAGGCGATGGATTTCGACCGCCTGATATCTCTAGGGACGGTGACGCCCGAAATAGCCGGCGCGTTGAAGACGCTCGTCATGGCGGGCTACAACATATTCATCAGCGGCGGAACAGGATCGGGAAAGACGAGTTTTCTCAACGCCTTGTCCGGATTCATTCCGCCCGAGGAGCGGATTGTGACGGTCGAGGACTCGGCAGAACTCAGAATAAGCGGACTTGAAAACGTCGTCCGCCTCGAAACAAGGAACCCGAACAGCGCGGGCGCAGGAGGAATCGGAATGCGGGCGCTGATCAGGGCGTCGCTGCGTATGAGACCAGAGAGAATAATCGTCGGAGAGGTCAGGGGTCCCGAAGCACTCGATATGCTTCAGGCGATGAACACCGGGCACGACGGATCGATTTCCACCGGACACGCGAATTCAACGCGGGATATGCTGACCAGACTCGAAACGATGGTGCTCGAGGCGTCGCCCGGCCTTCCGCTCGAAGCCGTGAGAGGCCAGATCGCTTCGGCGATAGATATAATCATTCACCTTTCGCGTATGAGAGACGGGTCGAGAAAGATGATCGAGATGTCCGAAATTTCCGGATACGAAGACGGAATAATCAAGCTCAATCCGCTGTTCAGATACGTCGAAAACCCGGCGGGGGAGGGAGGCAGGTTCATCCGTCTGCAAAATCCGCTTCTGCATACCGAAAAACTCGAAAGACACGGGATAACCGAAAGATTCTGAATGAAAACAAATATTAAACTGTTCCGGAGATCCGCGAAAACGAGCGAGGCAGGGCTCTCAGGCGGTAAAGGATTGCCTGCGGCGCTGAACGTTTTGTGCGCCTTTGGCGGTTTTGCGGCCGGATACTGCGGCTCGGTGATACTGATTTCCGCCGGGTTCCCGCTGATATCGGTTATCGCGGGAGTCGCCGGAGCGGTTCTTCTTCCGAGGGCGGTTTCCGCCATGCGCGAAAGGAAGGAGCGGAGGATATTTCTCAGGTCGTTCTGCGACATGCTCAACTCGATGAGCGCCTCATTCGCGTCGGGACGGAATCTGATCGGAGCGCTGGCGGATACCGAGTCAGATATGACGCGGCTTTACGGGCCCGACTGCGTGATTGCCGCCGAACTCGGACGCATCCGCGACGGACTCAGAAACGGAGGAAACGTGACTCTTCTGCTTTCCGAATTTGCCTCAAGGACGGGATTTGAAGACGTGAAACTCTTCTCGGACACGGTCGGAGCGTCGCTTGCGAGCGGCGGCGATCTCGGGGCGACGGTCGCCTTCTGCAGGGAGATAATCTGCGAGAAGATATCGTCCGAACAGGAGATCGAGGCGGCGGTGTCGTCGGGTAAAAACGAATTGCTGATAATGTCAGTTATGCCTTTCGCTGTATCGGCGCTGACGGGCGTCTCATGGGGTTCAGAAGGGAGACTCCGTCTTATAGCGGGGCTCGCAGCAGCGGCGGTTTTCGCAGCCGCTCTGGCGGTTGGACGCAAGATAATAAACGTTAAGGTTTAGCCGGATATGAATCTGTTTATTACCGTTATGGCGGCGCTCTCGTCGCTGCTCTCAGGAATCTGGGCAGCGTTTTCGATTGTCGGCGCGTCAAAGATAAAAGATACCGCAAAAATTGCCGTCGCTGCCGGCGTGCGTCCGGCGCTTCTGATTCCAGCGGGCGCTTTTTTGCTCGGACTCTTTCCGCGTCTGCGTCCCGAGAGGGCGTTTCACCGGCTCATTCCGGGTGGCGGAGGGAGAATCGAACGCGATTATATATCCTATTGCGCTCTTGGATGCGGTATTTCGGGAGTCATGCTATCGCTGTCCGCCGGATTTTTGGTTTGCGCCCTGACTGCCGACACGGCGCTTCTGCTGCCGGCGTTTGCAGCTGCCGCGGCTCTCTTCGCAGCGCCCTTTTATTCGGTCAGAAAGAAGGCGTCGGAAAGGCGGAGAAGAATCGCGGCGGATATGCCGGCGGTGATTTCAGAAACGGTCCTCTTTCAGCGTGCGGGCATTCCGCTCATCGAGACCTGGAGGATGATCGCAGAAAGAACGCAGGGACCGCTCGGCGATGAGATGAAGCTCGCGTACGAATCGATAAGGAACGGAGAGGCGCCCTCCGAGGCGTTCGCGGAATTTGCGGGAAGATGCGATGAGAAGACCGCTTCGAGATACGCGTGGACGGTCAGCCGGAATCTTTCGAAGGGAGACAGGGGACTTGCCGATCTGCTTACCGATTACGGAAGAGAAATCAGGGAGGAGCGCCGCGCGAGAGCAAAGCGACTGGCCGGAGCAGCCTCGGGCGCGCTGGTCCTGCCGCTGGTTATGATGTTCATCGGAATTCTTTTACTGATCGTAATCCCGCTTCTGGGAGGAGATTTAGGAATATAATGATTATTATGCCGCCCGGAGCGGCTTGCCTTATGAGGAGGATAAAAATGACAGGAATTCTAAAATGCGCGCGGCTTCTCGCCGCAAAAGTCAACCGCAGAGCCGAAAAGGCCTTCGGCGGACTTCCCGCAGACTGCCGGGGAGAGGGCAGTCTCATCGCAACGGTGCTGATAATAATAGTCGTAATAGCGCTCGCGGCGATATTCAGGGAGGAGATATTCGGTATGATGAGCCGGCTTTTCACGAAAATGGAGGACGGCGTTGGCGGGTTCTGAAAGAAGGAAGCGCCTTTGCGGCGGCAGCGCGCAGATTATCGAGATGACGGTCGTTCTGCCGGTTTGTCTCGCGGTCGTCGCCGCCGCCGCTGTTTTCGGCATTTTCGGGCTCGACGGTTTTCTCGCCGAGCAGCAGACGGCGAGAGTTCTCTCTTCAGCCGCACGCGAGATGACGCTGCCCGGAAGCTCGTTCGTTTATTCCGCTGACTCCGACAGCGTATCCCGCGACGTAATCACCGTTTACAGGATGTTCGGAGAAAAAAGGCCCTACAGATATCTGAGTCGGGTTACCGACGAAGAACTTGACACAATCGCGTCGGATATCTGCCTGAGACTCGACGCGTCCGGACTCTGTCAGTCCGGTAACAGCTGCTCCGTCAGGGCGGAGAGAAGAGTCAGCGGAATATTGCTCACGGCGGAGGTGGAGAGAAAGCTCGATTTCGGCAGTTTCTTCGGCCTTCCGGTCGTTCTGAAACAGAAGATAAAGGTCGCCGAGGCGTCGTTTGACAATCCGGAATCGGTCAGAAACACGAGACTCCTGACCGACGCAGCGGGTTATCTTAAAGACGCGCTGTCGGGCGGAACGCTGCCCGAGGCGGGAGAGAAGGATGAGTAAGGCGCGCGGTTCGGTCAGCGTTTTTCTTTCGCTGATTCTCGTTCCGTGCCTGCTGTTCGGAGGCCTTTTGTGCGATCTTGCGAGGATGAGCGCCGCCAAAAGGGCGGCTGAGGGAGCCGCGGATCTTGCGCTGTCGGCGGTGATGTCGGAGTACGACAGGATACTCTTTGAACGTTACGGGCTGTTCGCGGCGCCGGGCGTCGGTTTCTCGGGAAGCGAAAAGGGAGCCGACTATTTCGACAAAACGGTAAGCCCCGAAGGGATTTTCGACACCGGCGACGGCTACGCGAGAGGAATAATCAACCGTCTGCTCGGAAGCGTGACCGAAGCCGTGAACAGATCTGCCGGTCTTATCGAGCTCGAACGTACGGGATATTCGGTGAGAGCCGTACCCGAGTCCTGCCTCGGGAATCCCGAGGTGCTCGAAAGGCAGATAATCGATTATATGAAATACCGCGGTCCGCTTGCGGCCGCCGCGACTCTTTCGGAAAAACTCGGAATTGTCAAAGAAGCAGGCAAAAGCGGAAAAGCGGCCTCATCGAAACTCAAATACGAAAACAAACTCTCTGAGCTTCAGGAAGCTTCGGACGCGATATGCGCGTCGCTCGATCTATATTGGGGCCTGCTTGAAATAAGCTGCTTTTCGCCTGATTCGGACGGCGCTGAGGAAAAATGCTCGCGCGCCGTTTCTGCTGCGCGGAGCGCGGCGGAAAAGGCTGAGATATGCGGAACGGCTTCGTACGTATGCGGCGAAATACGGCGTTTTCTCGAATCGTCCGGCACAGACGCCGCGCTTGATACGAACTTTTTTCCCGCTCATGCAGACGGTCTTATCAAATCTGCAGAATGGAAGTATCTGTGCGGCAATTACGATTTCGGTTCATCCACGAACCGCGCCTCGGAATATCTCATAGCGCTGACCGGAGCCGGAGACAATCTGTCCGCTCTTGCGGAAGCTGCTGCCGCGGTTCTCAACGCAGAAGGCCGCGAAAACACGCCTGATGCGGAGTACGCAGGGCGCGTAAGAGATTCGCTGTATAGCATTTGTCTGAAAGCGGACGAAGCGGAAGGTATTCTTCTGTCTTCAGCAGATTCGGATCTTTCTGAGGCGTCACGGCTCTTTTCTGAGCTGAAAAAAGAAGCGGACGCCCTGTCCTCTCTCGCCGGAGAGATAGTTGCGTCGGCGCAGCAATTTATCTCCGTCGCCTCCGAACTTATGCCCGGCCTTGAAACCTGGAAAGCAGACGTCGAAGAGCTCTCCGAGGGAGAGATAAAGACCGCTTTTCTGACGCAGATCAAAGAGCAGACTCTGAGAATCGACGCAGACGGCGCGCGCCGCCTTGAGGCAGTTGCGTCAGGGTGGAAGGACGCTTTCGACTCTGCGTCGAACACGATATCCGCATACAGCGTTTACGGCGTTGCCGTCTGCGGCGCGTCGACGGGCGACGCTGAGAAAATGGCAAAAGCGTCAGTGCGCGTTTTTTCATCCGGCGCAGCAAGGATTTCCGAAGCGCCTGAAACACCAGACGTTCCCTCGCGCGACGAATTTCTGAAAAGAGATACCGAAACCGCTGCGTTCATAAGCGAATTATACGCCGGAAGAAGCGACGCCGCGCTGAAGAGCGCGACCGACGGGCTTGTCGGAGAGATAAAAAACATGCTTTCGGACAAAACGCAAACCGGCGCCGAATCCGGTTCGGACGCGCCTGAGAGAATCAGCGAAGCGGGAGGCGAATGTTTCAGACTGATCAACCTGTACGCGGGCGGCGCCGGGATTCTCTCCGACGCCGACCTTCCGTCAGCTTCGATGGACGGCGACGAAGAGGGAATCTGCGACAGCGCCGGTTCGGTTGCGAGTGAGTCCGGAACATTTCTGTCGTCGATTCTGTCTTTCCTCGAAAACGCCGGAGAAGACGCGCTCGTCTGCGGATATCTCTGCGGGGTTTTCAGCTGTTCGGGAGACGAAAGGGATGACGTCAATAAAATCACGTGTACCGACAGATCGGGCTCTGTTTTCTTCGGAAAGGAAATCGAATATCTGATATTCGGAATGGACAGAGCAGACGACAATCTCGCTCTCGCCGGGGCGAGCGTGTTCGGCATAAGATTCGCCCTGAATCTGATATACGCGCTCACCGATCCCGCCCTCGGAGAATCCTCTCTCGCGGCAGCCACCGCAATCGCGGGTTGGAGCGGATTCGGAATACCACTTGTGCAGAATCTGATACTCGTCGCTCTCGCTATCGCAGAAAGCGTATCCGACCTTGTGCGGCTGATGAAGGGGAATTCTGTCGCCGTCTGGAAAAGCGGCGAGACCTGGAAGTGCAGCATAGAGGGAATCATAGGCAGCGTCGCGTCAGCAGCCGATGGAAACGGATCTGACAGCGGCACCGTCTGCATGAGCTTCAGAGATTATATGACGATCCTGCTCGCAGCCGCTTATCCTTTAGGGAAAAACGCCGTTCTGTCGAGATGCGCGAAACTGATTCAGATAAATATGTCCGCTCTTGAGCCGGGCTTTGTGATAACGTCGGCGGGAACTCTTTTCATCCTCGACGCCGAAGCGTCGCTCAAAGGAACGTTGCTGCCATTGTCTTCATCCGAATGGAATATCTGTATTTCCGGGGACCGCGGAAAGGTCTCCTGCAGGCGGATAGCCGGGTACTGAAGTGACTGACGCGTGCAAAATCAGAACCCGCATGCGCGGCTCATATTCGGTGGAGGCGGCGATTGCGCTGACGGTGATAACGGCGCTTGTCCTTCTTCTCAGAGGATATTATTATCGCATAAGAGCCGAGATAACCGTCCAGAACGCGCTCGACAAGACCGCTGCGGAGATAGCGTCGCTAACCTATCCCGCGGCTCGCGTCGTCGAATCGCTGACGTCGGTCGATTTGGATGACGCCGGGGACAATCAAACGTCGTCGTTTTTGGGGCAGCTCGCCGCAGGCATCGGAATAGGAGGAGATCTGCCGTCCTTTGAATCTGTTTTCAAGGAATTCAAAGGCAATATCGAAAGCCTCGGCGCAGGTGGCGCGGATGCGGCGGACGCCGCAAAAAAACTCTATTCTTCGGTAAAGGAGATCGCCGACGACCCGAAGGGAGCAGCCGCGCTTCTCGCGTCGGGAGTACTCTCGGATCTGTCGCTCGACGTCGCCGGCAGGATAATAGCCGCGCCGCTCTGCAGAATGATCATTCCGGCGTATATCGATCCGGACGATCCCGACAGAGCGCTGAAAAAGCTCGGCGTCCCGGGCGGTCTGGACGGAATCGATTTCTCGCTGTCCGACGTTCTTTTCAACGGAAAGGATATTACCGTAGCGGCGGTTTATGAGATAGAACAGCCGGATATCGGGATCCCGCTGCCGTCGGTGAAAATCGTCCAGCGGGCGGTCGCGGCGGCATGGGTGCCCGACTCTCTTCTCAATCTGAAGGAGAGCAGCATCTGGGATCTGAGCCCGTTCGAGAGGGGAAGGGAGATAGTGAAAATCTACAAATCGACAACCCCCGGCCTGTCGGTCAAAAGCGGATACGGGTTCAGTCTCTATTCTTCTGCGGCGGCAAGATACACTCTGATTACGTCGGTCAACGTCTATTCGTCCTACTACTCCGATTGCTCCGGGAAAGAGGGCGGCGGGTATTCCTACCGGCTCAGAGAGGCGAATCTGAAAAAGGAAATCGCGGGGAGAGCCGCGTCGCTGAAAAAGGGATTCGGCAAACTGTCCGAAGGCAGCGCGATCAAGCTTGAAAACGGTATGACGGAGAAAGCGGTCAAACGCAATGCAACGCTTTATATGATCGTCGTATTTCCCGAAGAGGCTTCTGAGTTCCGGGACAGAATAGAAGCCGTCTGCGCGGCGGTAGCGGCCGAACGCGGAGTAAAGATTGAAGTGGAATACAGGGATAAAGCGTTGAGGAACAATAATGAACATTGATTATTTTAACGTATTGATATTCGCAGCGGCGTGCGCCGCGGCGGCAGTCGGGACGTCTGTCCGGCTCTTCGCAAGATACGGAAAGCAGAGCGCCGGAAAGACGTTTTTATACCGAGTCATGCCGCTCTTTCCTGCGGCTGTTCTGCCGCTGAGCGTCGCCTGCCTGCTCGCTGCCGAAGGCGGCAGGACGGCGGATTTCTCCGACGCCTCGCTCTCTCTGATACCGGTTTTTGCTGCCTGCGCGGCGGTTTTCGATATGCGCGAGAGGATAATCCCATTCGCACTGTCCGGAGCGCTCGTGTTCTCAGCGACGCTCCCGGCGGCAATATGCGCCGCCCGGGCGGGCGAAGGTCTTTCCGCTCTGTTGACGACGCGCGCTTTGGGGCTTGCAGTCGGAGCCGCCGTGTCGATTGCCGCGAAGCTCGCCGTGCGGGGCGGCATCGGCTGGGGCGACGTCGTTTTTATCTGCGCGTCGGGCGCCGCAGCGGGAGCGTCGAACCTGTTTTTTCTGATGCTCGTCTGTTTTTTTGCATCCGCGGCAGCAGGCGTCGTCATACTGGTACTCCGCAAAGGAAATCTGAAGACCGAAGTGCCGATGGCGCCTTTTCTGCTCGCTGCGTCGCTGGTAAGCGCCATAGCGAAAGCGATTGAGAACTGCTTATGAATCGGGAGAATAATATGAATGGACGAGAAGACGGCGGACGTTCGCCGAGAGAGGTCCTTCGCCTTTCCCGGAAGAAGAAAAATAACGCTTTCCCGGGTCTCGCGGTTTTGTGCGCCGCGGCCGCGGCGCTCTCTCTGCTCGGGCCTTTCGCCGTTTTGCGCGCAGCACGGGCGCGCGAGGAAAACGCTGAAAAGCTCGGCCTGTATGCGTCGGAACTCGAGTCAGCTCTTCTGTTCAGGGAGGCAGCAGAGGTTTACGAGAGGGCATACAGAACGGGAGGAGGAAGCAATCCGGAACTGCTGTACAGATCGGCTTTCTGCCTCTGGCGCCTGTCAGACAGACGCGGGGCTGTCGATACCCTGCGGCGCCTGTTATCCGATCACGGAGATTACGCACCCGCTTACGGCGAGCTCGCAAGGGTTTATGCCTCGGGAGGGGAATATGCGGACGCGGCTGATATAATCCTGGAAGCGGACGCGCTCGGACTGTCGGGCGCGATTGACGCGGCTGTCAGGGTTCGGGTCGACTATACGACGGTCAGAAAATATCTCCCTGCGGATTCGGCAGGGGACTGGCATACCTACGCTCCGGGCAAGGCGTGTGCAGAATATTTCGAATCGGGAAAAGCGGGAATAATCCTTTCGGACGGCTCGCGTCCGATCCAGGGGGCTTTCGACAGCGCCGGCGTATACGATCCTTCGACGGGACTCTGCCCGGTGACGATCGGCGGAGAGGCGTTTTTTGTCAACGAAAAGGGGGAGAGGGCGCTCGTTCTGCCCGACGGAACCATAGACGCGGGGCCTTTTTCGGAAGGGCTGGCTTATATTTCGGACGGTGAAAAATATGGTTACGTCAACACAAAAGGAGAGCCGGCGGGCAGCGTAGAATATGATTTTGCCGGTTCCTTTTCGCACGGCGTCGCAGCAGTGCGCGCCGGCGAAAAATGGGGGCTGATCGATACGAAAATGAGGAGCGTCACGCCTCTCAAATACGATTTTATCCTGACCGACGGAAACGGTTTCTGTTCCGAATACGGTCTGATCGCAGCGAAACTCGGACGCGAATGGCTGCTTCTCGACGCGTCCGGTAAGGAGATTGCCCGTGGATTCGAAGAGGCGGCTCTTCCTGCTTCCGCGGACGGCCTTATAGCCGTGAAGTCGTGCGGACTCTGGGGGTTCTGCGACAGAGAGGGGAAAATCATAATTGAGCCGCAGTACGAAGCTGCGGGATCGTTCTCATGCGGTCTCGCTCCGGTAAAAACTGCCGAAGGCTGGGGATACGTCGACGAGTCGGGAACTCCGAGAACCGGATTTGTTTACGACGAAGCGGGCGTCTTTTCCGCCGGAGGCAGCAGCGTCGTCAGAGACGGCAGCTTCGTATTTCTCCTCGTTATCGCAAAATACGAAAAAAACTGATATGATTCGGAGACTGTTATGCAAAATTACGATTTTTACATAAAAAGACTTGACGGAAAAAGATATTTGCAATATACTTTTAACAAAGGCGAAGAGGACGAGGTCGGGCTGCGCGTGCTCGCCCGCGCGCGAATGCCGGGGCTTTTGCAGGGACTCGTCTGGGACGACGGCGACCGCCTTCAGCTCAGATTCGATATAGACGGCATGATCCCGGTTTCGGACATTCCGTCGCCGATGCCGGGAGAAACATTCGACTGCGTGCTGAACGGGATCACGGACGCCGTGACGTCCGCGGAGTCGCATCTTTTCAGCGCCGAATGGATCTGTTTCGATCCCGATTACGTCTTTTACGATCCGTCGCGGAACGAATGCCTCGCAGCGTCGCTGCCGCTGAAGGACGCGCGAACGGGAATGACCTGGCATGACGCCGCGGCGTACGTCTGCGAAGCATACGCCGGGACGCGGCAGGGAAGCGAAAAAGAGCGCGCCCTGAAGCTTTCATGGATGGCGCGCGACGCGAGCGTAACTCCGGCGGAATTCAGACGCACGGCGGCGCAGGGAGGCGGCGAAGAGACTGCCGGGAAGGGCGTCGCGGAAGAATCCGGATTTATTTCATCTTTGAAAAAACTATTCCGCCGGGATAAAACCGGTATACGGCCGGTATCGGATCTTGCCATGCGCCCGGTGCTGAAATCCGAAGACGGCGGACTCTTCCGTATAGACTGCGTTCCATTCGTTCTCGGAAGGGAAAAAGACTGCGCTTTCAGAGCCGCAGGCAATCTTCACGTCAGCCGCAGACACGCCGAAATCGTCTGCGACGGCGGAGAGTATATATTCAGGGATCTCGGTTCAAAAAACGGGTCGCGCGTCAACGGGAAGCAGGCGGGATCCGCAGGAACGGTTCTCCGTCACGGAGATCTCATAGAGCTTCCCGGAGTGAAACTGATTTTTATTCCGGACAGATCGGCGCTGAACCGGAAAAGCGAGGTGACGCCGCTTGAGCGTAAAACTGAATGACGAGAGACTGCTCGCTGCCGCGGCGCTCGGCAGACCGGGAAAAAGATTTGCCGATATCGGGACGGATCACGCCTATCTGCCGATTTATCTGATCCGCAGCGGCAGAGCGTCCGAGGGACTCGCGACAGACGTGAAGGACGGCCCCGTCGCGTCTGCGGTCAGAAATATTGCGGACGCCGGGCTCGAAGACTCGATCAAAGTCGCAAAGCGCGACGGTCTCGAACGGATAGAGGAGTTCGCGCCCGACGATATTTATATTCTCGGCATGGGCGGAGAACTCATCCGGGATATCATTTCCGCTTCGGATTACGTAAAACGGTCCGGAGTGCGTTTGATTTTACAGCCGATGACAAGGCAGGAGATTCTCAGGTCGTATCTTTACGAAACGGGATTTCAGGCGTTCGACGAGACGCTCGTGAGGTCGCAGGGCAGGATATACCAGCTGACGGCGGTCGAATATACCGGCGTGCGCGAAGAACTTTCACCGGCCGGGGCGCTGCTCGGAAAGATCAATATTGAGCGCGGAGGAGACCTGCTTCGCGAATACGCCTCGGGACTCGCGCGTCAGCGCAGACGCGCGGCGGACGGGGCGTCCGCGGCCGGAAAAGATGCGGAGGATCTCTACCGCATTGCCCGCGAGCTTGAGGATATTTCGGGAATATCCGCTTCCGCTATTGATAATTGAAGCAAAAAAGAGTATAATATATTATCGTTAATCGTTTTCGCGGAGGTATAACGCAGTGATTTATCTTGTTTCGGATCTGTTCGGCAACGCCGCTCTCTTTGAAAGAGTAAAGAAAGAAATCAAATTCGGCGACAAAGACATAATGTTTATTCTCGGAAATTCGATCGATTACGGAGAGGATTCCGTAAAGCTGATCGAACAGCTCAGCTACGCAGAGAATATCTGGTCGATTGCCGGCAGGCATGAAATCATTGCCCGCGAAATGCTTTCGGGATTCGAGAAAATGCTGAAGGACGGCACAAGACCGGGCGCAGAGTATATCGACAAAATGAAAAAATGGGTCGCCGACGGCGGCAACGCGACGTTTGAGCCATTCCGCGGCCTCGATCAGGATATGAAGGAAGGCGTCATCGATTATCTCAGCGAAATGCCGACGAGCGAGACTGTCAGCGTAGGAGAAAAAAACTATCTTCTGATAAGCGAAGATTCGACCTATGATCCCGACGAGTTTCCGGACGAGGATTCCGAAGGTTATATCACGGTTATCGGGCATCCCGACGACCCGTCCGCAGGCGTCGTGATCGGCAAGGACAGAATCTGCCTCGGAAGCTGCGGCGACCGCGGCTCATCGGTATCTGTCCTGCGGCTTGACGACATGAAAGGATTTATTGTAAAATGACGAAGGAAAACAGAACGCCCGACTACAGGCGCATTCTTACGGTTCAGGATATTTCCTGCGTCGGTCAGTGCTCGCTGACCGTCGCTCTGCCGATTCTATCGGCTGCGGGCGTCGAGACCGCCGTTCTTCCGTCGGCGGTGCTGTCGACGCACACCGGCGGCTTCACCGGATACACCTTCAGGGATCTTACCGACGATATGCCGAAAATCCGCGAGCACTGGATAAAGGAGAACATCTCCTTCTCGGCGATTTATACCGGATATCTCGGCAGCGCGAAGCAGATCGAATACGTAAAGGATCTTGCGCGCGACGTGCTCGACGAGGGTTCGCCTCTTATCGTCGATCCCGCGATGGCCGACAACGGCAAGCTCTATTACGGATTTGATTCCGCCTTCGTCGCAGAGATGAAGCGCCTTTGCGAATCCGCCGACATTATTCTTCCGAACATCACCGAGGCGTCGCTGCTTACAGGGCTGCCTTATCTTGAGACCTACTGCAAGGACTATATCGCCTCTCTGAACGACGCGCTCGACGGAGGAGGGAAGCGTACTGTTATTCTGACCGGCGTCGGTTTTGAAAAGGGCGTCACCGGAGTCAGCGTCCGCCGTAACGGCAAAGACTTCTATTATCCGCATAAAAGAATCGAGCCGGGAAGCCACGGAACCGGCGACGTTTTCGCGTCGGCTTTCGTCGGAGCTCTTGTCAGAGGAAAGAGCGCGGAAGACGCTGCCGTGATCGCCGCCGATTTCACGCTTTCCTGCATCGAGGAAACGCAGAAACACCCCGGACACGTCTACGGAGCCGCTTTCGAGCCGAAGCTCGGAACGCTCGCTGCGCGGCTGGGACTTGTCGGCTGACGGGAGACCCTGATGTATCCGGACGAACTCTTTTTAGGGCTGACGCTTTACGACCTGATGCTTGCGCTGGCGGTCGTCGTCGCGATGCTGATCTTCAGCCGCTTCTCGAACAAGCGGGGGCTCAGCGCGCGGCTGCACAATTTCGTGCTTGCCGACGCGGTCGTGACGGTGACGCTCGGATACCTGTTCGCCGTTCTTTTCCAGGCGATATACAACTGGATCGACAGCGGAGTTTTCAGCATAAACGCTAATACCGGCGCGACTTTTCTCGGCGGATTTGCCGGAGGCGCCGGAATACTCTTCGCCTTCTATTTCGGAGTCGGGGCTGTCGTTTTCAAAAAGCACGGCAGAGAGCATATAAAAGAGCTGCCCGGACTTATCGAGATTTTCACGGTCTGCGTTCCCGCGGCTCACGCGGTCGGACGTATCGGCTGCTTCTTCGCAGGCTGCTGCTACGGTATTCACGTCGAGGGATTTCCCGGGGTGTATATGGAGCAGGCGGGGGGCGTCGTGCTGCCGGTGCAGCTGTTTGAATCGGCTTTTCTGATTCTTCTGACTGTTTTTCTCTGGATCAGAGCCGATAAAAACAAACGCGGCAATCTCTGCTTCTACCTTGTGATTTACGGATTCTGGCGATTCTTTATCGAATATCTGCGCGGCGACTACCGCGGAGAAACGATCGTCAGTTTCCTGACGCCGTCGCAGCTCATTTCGGTGATTATGATAATTCTCGGAGCGCTTTTGTGGCTCTTCGTTTACCGCAAAAAGGACGTACGCCCGGATCCGACCGGCGGCACCGAACAGAAATGAAACCGACTGAAAAAAACGGCAGATTAAAGTCGGACGTCGCCTTTTACATTCTCGTCGCGGCTGCCTGCCTGATTCTCGGCTGGCTTGAGTTCTTTCCGCCAAAATATTCGTCCGACGAACTGCTCGACGAGCTCTGGAGAGTTTCGGTTTCAAGACTTGCGGGCTCTGTTTTCTTCATTCCTCTCGCAGCGCTTTCGGGATACCGGCTGTTCGGATTCAAAAAAAGTCCCCGCGGACTCGATCTGCTGACAGTTGCCGCGGCTTCTGCCGTAGTTCTGAACAATCTGCCGATTATCGGACTGATTTCGGGCAACGCGTACGTCACGCGAGGCGCGGAATATATAGCGGTTTTTGCGCTTTACAGCTTCTCAATCGGACTGTTTGAGGAATTCGCCTTCAGGGGAGTGCTTTTCCCGGCGATACTCGAGAGACGCCGCGGAAGCCGCAGAGATATTTCTCTCCACAGTCGTATGCTCGGCGCTTTTCGGAGCCGTGCATTTGATCAATCTCTTCGCGGGAGCGGGACCCGGAGGCGTTATTCTGCAGACGGGCTATTCCTTCCTGATAGGGGGCATGTGCTCGGTCGTCCTCTTGAGGACGGGCTGCGTCTGGATATGCGTCGCGCTTCATTCGGTATTCGATTTTGCCGGCTATCTCGTCCCGAAGCTCGGCGACGGGATAATCTGGGACGCCGCTACCGTGACGATAACCGCTCTGCTCGGAGTATGTGTGCTTGCCTTTATGCTCTGCGTGATGAGCAGAACCGGCCCTGAAGATATCGCTTTCATATTCGATACAAAAAAGAAAGACGGGGAGAACCGAAATGTCGAATCTTGACGGAAAAACGCTCGTAGTAATAGGAGATTCTCTGATTTACGGGAACAAACTCGGGAACGAGGCGACCTGGCCGAACAAGCTGGCAAAGAAGCACGGAATGACCGTTTACAACCACGGAATAAACGGCAATACTCTCGCCAAGCAGGACAGGGAAGTAAAGCATGATCCGATGTGCGTCCGCTACGCCGCGATGGAAGACTGCGCCGATTACGTCGTAGTGCTCGGCGGAGCCAACGACAAGCGTCTCGACGTGCCGATCGGCGAAGACGATTCCGACGATATCTGCACCTTCAAGGGAGCGCTCAATACGCTCATACTCGGTATTACCGCAAAATACCCGAAGGCGAAGTTCCTCTTCCTGACCAACTACGACAGGTGGCCCTCGAAGAACGCCCTCGGTATATCCGATATCGATTACGTAGAGGCGATGAAGGAGGTCTGCGCCCGCTGGGCGATGCCCTGCTTCGACAATTACCACTGCAGCGGAATATCCTTCCGCAACCCTTCGCAGCTCGCCTGGGCAGACGAGGGAGTTACTCTCGGTCTTGCGCCGAACCATCATTTCTCGGACGAGGCGTACGATTATCTGCTGACGAGATACGAGTCGCTGCTTGAAGCGCTTTGAGGATATCTGAAATATAACGCAAGCACCGGCGTGCCGAAACGGCACGCCGGTGCTTGCGTTATGTTGCACTTTGTGTGTATGTCAGTCGAAAGATATGACTCCTTCGAGAGAAATAGTCTCGTATTTCACTCCGCTGAAGGTTCCCCTGTAGGGGAAATCGATACGAACGGTGCTTCCGGATACCGGAACTCTTACCGTCACCTCTCCGATAACCACCGTTTGTCTGCCGCCGGTATTCGGGATGTTGAACGCAGGAGTGACGAAGGGATAAACCGTATCACCGACGTATGCTTTACAGTTATCTCGTTTGCCGATTTCCATTCTGTACGTGTTAACGCAGAGATTGATCTTTACGTCGACAAAACCGTCGGATACCGACAGCGCTTCCCATTCGGCGCGGAGCTTGAAATATCCCTTTTCATCGACGTTCATTTCGAATGAGCCGCTTCTGCCGACAATTCCCGAGACGTCGGGTTCGGTAGTCACTTCAGGTTCGGTAGTCACTTCAGGTTCGGTTGTCGCTTCGGGTTCGGTTGTCACCTCAGGTTCGGTTGTAACTTCGGGCTCCGTCGTTACGTCCGGTTCGGTCGTGACTTCGGGTTCAGTCGTAACCTCCGGAGAAGTCGTTGCTTCGGGCTCGGTCGTAACCTCGGGAGACGTCGTGACGTCGGGCGCGGTCGTTACTTCCGGCGCGGTCGTGATTTCAGGCGACGTCGTAACCTCCGGAATCGTCGTGACCTCCGGTATGGTCGTAACGTCGGGCGTCGTCGTCGCTGCCGGATCGGTCGCGGGCGCGTCTGTGCCCGGCTCGTCTGTGCCGTCCGACGTTCCCGGAACCGTCGTGCCTTCGGGCAGGGAAGCCGTCGTTCCGGGTCCCTCAGGCGTCTCGCGGTTTTTGCCGATAGAGAGACCTATCGCCGTGAGAACCATAAAGACAAGCGCGGATACGACCACGATTATCAGAGACAGCGTTTTGTTTTTATCCATGGCAGTTACCGCCTTTTTACCGGCCGTTTACGAAGGCGTCGGCAAAGCTTGTCGCAATGCGGTCGCACCTTTCGTTCAGTTCCTGACCGCTGTGACCTTCAACCCAGGTGTACGTCACGTCGTGATAAGAATCCAGCTCGATGATTTTCTCCCAGAGATCGGGGTTCAGAGCAGGTTTTCCGTCCTTCTTTTTCCATCCGCGGGAGCGCCACGAACGCGCCCAGCCGAGGTTCATGCTGTCGACGAAATATTTTGAATCCGAAAAGAGAGACACGCTGCATTTTCTGTTCAGCGCCGAAAGCGCGGAGATAACGGCCTGCAGTTCCATGCGGTTGTTGGTCGTATTCTCTTCGCCTCCGGCCAGCAGCTTCTCGCTGCCGCCGAAAATGATAATAGCCGCCCAGCCGCCGGGGCCGGGATTCCCGCGGCATGCGCCGTCGGTATATACCGTTACCACTCCTTCTGACATCTTTATTTCTCCTTGTTTATGCTTATTTCAGCGTGTAATTGCCGTTTGTGATTCCGTCCGACCAGATCCAGCCGGCTGTAACTCTGTTCCTGAGAGTGAACTTCTCGCTGATCTGACCGTACGTGAAGCTGTGCTCACCCGCTGCGAAGGTTTCCGTGAACTTTACGGCTCCCGACGGGACGAGCGACGAGCCCATGCCGCCGAA
>LXOW01316544.1_pt1 | contig 23649 bp, 23 predicted proteins | sample 1368591 | NCBI WGS metagenome assembly LXOW01 (sample SAMN04884650, study PRJNA319009) | bovine gut metagenome | isolation source: Cow rumen | host: Bos taurus | place: Italy: Legnaro (PD) | collected 2014-07-09
ATACGGGCAGCTGAATGGATTAAAGGACTGTTATCCAGGAACATGCCTGTTTCTGCAGTTGCTGAGATTACCGGTTTTCATTGGGAAACAGTTAAGAAAATTGGATCATCACGGAATTTTGGGGAAAGAGCCTGTTCCGCAATTGAATATCCACTGCGTGCAGCTTCAGTGTTCTCCTGTTCCTGAAAGAAAAACAAACAGTCTTTTCTTTGAGGAGTAACTTTTTCAGTTCTTTAAATAAAGGCGTTTCGGCATATTTTCAGGTTGGCTTTAAATTATTTTTCACGAGTACACATCCTGCTCGGGAGAGATATATGGGCTTCATTAAAACCGATAGTGCCGGAACCTGTTCCGTAATCAGTTTTCACAAAAAACAGAGACGTTCAACATATCGAAGCATACACTTCATTCGAAAACTTTCCGGTACGCTCATTCTGTCCGGCTCCGTATTCTGTCTTTTTTACGTAACAGATGCCAGGGCTGATCTTGACGATGAAATCAGTTCCGATTTTTCCGGCATGATGACGGTCACGGCACCTGATTCCTATAAGACTCAGCGCCGCGGCGTCATATCCGGAGGTTCACTTAATATAAGAAACGGTATTGAAAATCCCGGACTTGTTGCCGTTTCTTCTCCCGGAATAAGTGCAGGATGCAGGGGCATAGATCTTTACGGCGGTTCCTTTTCGTATATAAACCGGGAGGAGTTCATCAGATTCTTAAGAGCAATTGCGGCCAATGCTGAAGGATATGCCTTTGAAATCGCCTTAAGCAGCATGTGTGAAAAGTGCGCCCAGCACATTGAAACACTTCAGAGAAAGGTTCAGGCTCTGAATCAGTATTTCGGGAACAGCTGTCAGCTGGCGCAGGGAATTGTCAATGACAGTCTCAGTGCGTTCAACCGCAAGGGGCTCAATGATATATCCCTGATAGGTCAGTACGAAGGAATAGGGGATCTGTACGAGATGAGTACCCGTACCGATACCGATGCCATACTTGACAGTTTAAGAGACAGCGTTCCGGAAAAGATAAAGGAGGCGGAGATTACCGGTAATCTTTTGTGGAACCTGTTTGAACAGAGTCCGACGTTAAGCGGAGACCGGGAGCTTGCCGAGGCAGTAATGAGTATTACCGGAACCGTAATAGTCAGTGAAAACGGCAGGGAGGTACGCATAGCTTCAGGTCTGCGGATAAGCATGAAGGATCTGATAGCCGGCGGTACGGTTCCCATGTACGGCTGTGCCGATTACGGCAACGGCTGCATTGTTCTGAATAACAGAACACGTAAAATAAGGGGATTCGGCGGCCTGATAAGGGACATGTTTCTTGGAGCGGACGGTTCTCCCGGAATAGTCAGACGCTACAGTGGAAACAGCGGTTCCTTCACGGTGAAGGAGACTGAGTTTCTGAATACCCTGCCTGAAGGTACAGGTGCCATGATTCGAAATCTTTGCGCCAGAAATGAAAATGCCGCGGTAATGTTCGTGGAAAAGACCGCCAATATTCTGGCACTGCTCTATACCAGAAATCTTCTTGAAAAATATCTTAATCAGATTTCCGCTCTGGCCAGGTCTTCAAACAGCGGATATGCTCCGATTCTGAATCGGCAGATTCAGGAGGTCCGTTCGTCCGTAAGCTCAGAAACCACTTATTTAAGCAGCGTGTTCGGAGGTCTGGACGACCTTTCACGAATATATCTTGACTACATGGAACTTCTTCCGGAAAAGGATTACGTGCCTGAACACAGTCTTGACGCATTCGACTGACGGGAAGAACCGGAATCAGGCAGAATTCCGGTCTGATGATTTTCCGCCTGTTCATGAAAATAATGCGGCCCGGTACTTTAGCCGTAATATTTTACGAGCTCTTTCATCTTTTCAATTTTATCCTTATCGGGAGTTTTTCCTTCGTCGGGATACACGGTAACCGGAATCTGTTCGCCTTTTTCATTGGCAGGTATTTTTACAGGTGATGAAGGTTCACCTAATGGAATTTCCTTATATCCTGCCGGTAATGCCGGTGCACCGGCTGCGGTAAAAATCATTACAGCGGATAATAAGGCTAAAAAAAGATTTTTTTAACATTGTCGGTACTCCGGTGTTGAGATTGTTAAGGATGCATTTTACGATAACCGTATTACGAATAATGATGATATGTTTTTATGATTACCGTACAGGTTACAAATCCATGAAATTGTTAATGTTTTCTGGTGCCGGAGTTTTTGAAATTGTCCGGGCCGTCGCCATGAAATATCCGCAGGGCTTCAGTCTGTCTGTTCCGTCCGTAATTACGGCGGCTGCCTGTATTCTGAGTGCTGTTTTTGAAAGAACTGCCTTTAGGTTCCGCCTGTGCCATGCGGGTGGGGTTCGGCATAACCGGTACAGCTTTTTTCGGAGTCATGTTTTTTAACGAGAGGCTTTCGGTTATGCAGGTCGTGTCCCCGGTTTTAATTATCGCGGGAGTCGCCGGGCTTAAATTATTTGCAGAATCGGATTAGGTATCCAGAAAGGTGAGAAATCATCTGCACGCGCCGGTATGCGCTTTCTGATATATTCAGCAATAAAAATGAATTTTCAGGATAACTCACAGTCTAATTCAGGGGTACTGATACAATGGAATTATGCCCCGTACCATGACGGATTCCGGGAAGCGCGAGGAGAAGCTTTGAATGTACAGATGGCTTTCCAATATTTTTATACTGAGCCTTAAAGAAGTTAAAAGTCTCTTGAGCGACCTGATTCTGGTTGCACTCATGGTTTATTTCTTTACGGTTGCGGTAGCCGTGGCCGCCAAAGGTGCAAGCCAGGACGTGCGCAATGCTCCCGTTGCCGTAGTGGATCATGACGAGTCCGCTCTGTCCCTGAGACTCAGGCAGTCCATTCGTCCGCCTCATTTCAAATATCCCGAAGCCATCGGAGACGAAACGGTACAGCGTCACATGGATCTGGGAGACTATTACTTTACCATTGATATTCCTCCGGAATATGAAAAGGACTATCTCAGTGAGAAGTATCCTAAAATTCAGATTCTGGTTGATGCCACTGCCATGACTCTGGCAGGTACCGGTACCGGATACCTGAGTTCCATTCTTTCCGATGAACTCCGCAAGTCAGCCGTGGAATACAATACGCCTCAGATATCTCCTCAGATTGCGGCGGAACCCAGAGTGAACGTACTGTTCAATCCGAATGCGTCAGCCATATGGCAGATGGGCGTGGTTCAGATTATAGGCAATCTCACTCTGCTTACCCTGATGCTTTCAGGAGCCGCGGTTATTCGAGAAAAGGAAAGGGGAACCATTGAACATCTGCTGGTTATGCCGGTATCCGCATCTGAAATCGCCATATCCAAGGTATGCGCCAACGGATCTGTTATAGTGTTTCTTGCTCTGCTGTCATTATGGATTATCGTGCATTCGATTCTCGGCGTGCCTGTTATGGGGAGTCTTTATCTTCTTACCGCCGGAATGCTCATATATGTGCTGAGCTTTGCATCTCTGGGAATTCTGCTGGCAGTCCTTGCTCCCTCCATGCCTCAGTTCGGCCTGCTGTGCATTCCGGTATACATGCTGGTATATCTTCTTGCCGGAGCCACAAGTCCCGTGGAGTGCATGCCTGAAACCATGCAGAAGATCATTCAGATATCACCGACCACCCAGTTCGTATCCTTTACTCAGGACGTGGTTCATCGCGGATCGGGGCTCGGTGACGTGTACCGGAAGCTTCTTATAATGCTGGGACAGGGACTTTTCTTCCTGACGATAGCCCTGATAAAATTCAAGTCCATGCTGTCCAGGCAGTAAAGGACGGAGATTGCGTATTATGAAAAAATCATTTACCGTTCATTCTGAAAAACTCCCTAATAAAGGCCTGATGTCCGCCGTATCGGCCTCCGTCCTGCTGGCTCTTTTATCCTGTGCAGGCGGCTGTGCGTCCCTTACCGTCGATTATGAATCGGATATCGTTCTGCCGGAAAACTATACCGGTTTTATCTCCGGGGAAAAGAACGAAAAGGCGCTAAATGAATGGTGGCGGCTCTTTAATGACGACTGTCTCAGCAGGCTGATTGCCGCAGCGATTGAAGCCAACGGGGATCTCAGAACCGCACGCTTAAGATATGAAACCGCTCTGCATGAGGAGGGACTCAGCAGAGCAGATCTCGGACCAAAGCTCAGTCTCGGCGGAGGAATTCTCGGCGGCCGCGGCAGTGTTGATACCTCCGGCGGCAGAATTGATTCAACCGACAGTCAGTCTGCGCTTTTTACGGGACTTCAGGGAAGCTGGGAACCTGATTTCTTCGGAGAGAAGCAGAGCCGGGCCGATGCCGCGGGGTACAGGGCTCTGGCTGCATCAGACAGTATTAATGCCGTACAGACATCGGTAACGGCACTTCTTGCCAGAAAGTATTTTGAGGTACTGTATCTTCAGGAGCGCAGAGGAATACTTCTGGAAAACATCGCCAATCTTAAGGATCTCAGGCGGTATGCCGAGGGCAGATTCAGGGCCGGTCAGGCTACGGCCTATGACATCACGGATATCGGAAACCGTATCACCGAAGCGGAATCCGAACTCGGCATCATTGACTCCGGGGCTGAAGCCTCCGTCAGAGCGATAGCCGTGCTTACAGGTGTGCCTCCGCAGAATTTTTCCATTGATAATCTGCCGTCAGGGCTTCCGGACGGCATTCCGGAGCCACCGGCAGGTTTTGTGCCGGGTGATCTGCTGCTCCGCCGTCCGGACATTCTGTCCAAGAGAAACGAAATCAATGCCAGAGCCGCCATGGTGGCTTCAGCCAAGGCTGATCTGTATCCGAGGTTTAACATTTCCTTCCTGGGACAGACGGGCAGAATTGAACTTCATGCAGGTCCGGACGCCAGAGGATGGGGAAGCTTTCTGTCAGGAACCGTTTCGGTTCCGGTGTTCACCAACGGACGCATAAGGGAGAACATTGAAGCCAGAAACTCGGAAATGAAGGTGACTCTTGCAGAGTACGATACCATGATCCTCAAGGCACTCAAGGAGGTCGATGACGGATATGCGGGAATTACCGCGGAGACTGACAGAATTGCAGCTCTTGAAAAAGGCCTCAGTGAAGCGGTAAAGCTCAGGAAGGAGGCTGACAAACTCTTCAGATACGGCAGGGCGGATTTTGATGCCATGGTTAATGCCGAGACCAGAAAGCTTTCCTTTGAAGCGAAACTTTCCGAATCGAGATACCGACGCATCGGGGCTCTTATAGACCTTTACAGGGCTCTGGGCGGCGGCTGGAACTATGAACCAGATGCTTCAGCGGAAAAGAGCACTGCTGAAGACGGAAATGAACCTTAAACCTCCGCCGGAACACTGCGGAACGCATGACGTCAGGTATCCGCATGGCGCCTGCGTGATTTGAATTTAAGAATGTTTGATTAAGAAGGATAAAGTATCATGAGCTTGAATCAGAATACCGGCGCCGGTCGCGATGATGATTACGGTGACTACGGTTTTGTATCTCACAGGGATGCCGGACTCGGAATATTCAATATCCGTTTTATCAGAAGTCCGTCGCATGATCGCGGCTACTCTTTTATGGATGCCTTCAAGACCTGTATAAACAAGATGTTTACCATAAGAGGAAGAGCCTGCAGATCCGAATTCTGGTGGTACGCTCTTTTCATGTTTTTTCTGGTTATGCCTCTGATTGCCGGCTGTGTCCCTGATGACGTGATGATTGGTTCCGCACTGGAGCTTCTGGCAAAAATCTCACTGGCTGCCGTTACCATCAGGCGACTCCATGACAAGAACAGGAACGGACTGTGGATTGTGCCGGTATTCCTGCCGTGGATAGGTTCAGTTTATCTCTTTATGCTTCTTGTATGCTTCTGCTTTAAGGGAACACCTGAGGAAAACAGATACGGAGTTGATCCTCTGGGCTGACAGACTTTTCTGAACGCGGACTGAATGTTCTGACTGAATAAAACAAATAAACGGCAAAGCCCCGGAAACGGGGCTTTGTACTGCCTGAACGGCTGATTACCGTCGGATGATGTTGATTTCGGTGTCTGACCGGTCTGATCTTTCGGGATCATCGAAGATGATTTCCCTGATTTCTTCGGCGCTGATCTTTCCTGCAATTGGATTCTTGATGCTGTCTATGACGCTGTTTACGGTGGCGTCCACGGTGGAGTACTCAAAGGCCAGATTGGTGTTTATCAGAGTACAGTCCTCAAGAACCACGTTTTCCATGTAGCAGAATCCCTGCAGACTTTCGATGATGCAGTTTACGAATTTTACGTTCTTTGAATTCCAGCCGATATATTCGCCTGATATGAATGAATTGCGGACAACCACGTTTTCAGCATTCCAGAAGGAGTCTTTCGAAAGCATGCGGGCATTTTCAATAACCACGTTTCTGGCTCCGTCAAAGGAGTAGTTGCCGATAAGTTCAAAGTCGGAAATTTCCACGTTCTCGCAGTTCATGGCAAAGTAGTTTCCTTTTGCATGAACCTTCTTCATTTTTATGTCCCTGCAGTGCCACAGTGTTTCTTCCGCATTGGGTAAGGATACATTGTCAAGAATGATGCCGGTGGTTCTTCTGAAGGTTTTGGGAGCCTCAATGATACAGTCGGTCATGGAAATGTCGCTGGTATACCATATGCCGGCTCTCGCCATATCGTAAAGAGTGCAGTCCCTGAGTTTCAGATTTCTGCTGTACCACATGGGATATTTCCACTTGAAATAGGAATGAGTCAGGCTAATGTTGGCGGATTCCTTGAGAGGAGATTCCCCGTCGGCAAATGTTGAATGGATTATGTCAAGATCACGGGCCTTGAAAAGGGCTCGTTCTCCGGTAAACAGCTGCTGTTTTAATGGTTCTGTCATTGGAACTCCGTATTGTTTTATATTTGTTATGTCAGCCTGAAGGAGATCCGTTTCCGGAATTATCCCCCGATGGAAGACCCGGGCGCAGAGGCTGACTCCGCACCTGTCGCTGATCACGGGATTACCGGTCGGAAAAAATCCCCGATGCTTCTCTGATGCCTGATGAGTGCATGTTACTCATACGAAGGATCGGCTGTCTGAGTGTCTGTGTAATCTTTATTATTTTAACAGATGTCGGGTAGAAAGTTATTCAAAATTAATCAGTTGATGTTCATTACTTTCAGTTTTCCGTCCGGTGCGCGGTCAGAAGGTGAGGTACGTCCTTTTATCTTCGGTCTGCATTGATTCAGGCCTGAATTTTCAGTAAAAATCCGCGCATCCGGGAATAAGGCGTGTTTTTGTGGTATGATTTAAGAACGTTTCATAAATTCCGGCAGGCGTTTGAGTGAACTGCCGGTTTCATCAACATGGTTATTAAACTGAAAAACAGCATTATCAGCATGACTAGTGAAAAGAAATACGATAAATCGTTTAAGAAAAGCTATCTGAAACCTAAATACTGGGGCTCCTGGCTTGGCATTCTTTTTCTGGGATTCCTTGCCTTCATACCGGCCTGCATCAGGGATTTTGCGGCGGATATTCTCTGTTTTCTGCTGTGGCGCGTCAATCACCGCATGAAAAAGAACGTGCTTATAAATCTTACCATGGCGTATCCCCGTATGTCCGAGGAGGATAAACTCAGAATCTACCGCGACTTTCTGAGAGTGGGAATAAAGGTGATTTTCGGTTACGGCGAAAGCTTCTACAGAAGCGGAAATTACCTGAGAGATCATTATCTATGCACGGGCAGGGAGTATTTTGATGAAGCGGTTGCCACTGGAAGACCGATAGTATTCATGGCGCCTCATGCATGGGCCATCGACAGATGCGGTCTGTTCTTATCAGCCAACAGCCTTAAGATGTGCACCATGATGCATACTTCAAAAAACGAGGTCTATGACTGGTTCATGAACTCAATCAGACTTAAATACGACGGTAAGGTGTTTGAGAGAAGCGCCGGTATCAGAACCATCATCAAGGCTTTAAAGGAAGGATACAGTTCCTTCTTCCTTCCGGACGAGGATCTCGGAGCCAAAGGTGCGGAGTTCGTTGATTTCTTCGCATCCAGAAAGGCCACACTGGTAACCGTATCCAGACTCGCCAAACTCGGAAATGCCATCGTGGTGCCGATGTTTTCATGCTACAACGAAGAAAAGCATGCATATGAGGTTGTCTTCGGAAAGTATTTAGACAACTATCCGTCAGGTGACGACAGGGCGGATGCCGGACGCCTCAATCACTGCATAGAGGAACTCATCACCGGCAGGGAAAAACAGTACATGTGGTTCCTGCGCATGTATAAGACCAGACCGGAGGGAGAGGAGTTTACCGACATATACGGCAAACAGTATTCCTACGATTACGTGAGAGAGGAAATTCAGAAGCGGTTCAGATAATCCGAGACAATACCGAATCAGACCGGAAACATGTGTTTCCGGTTTTTTTTTGTTCCGTAAGAATCTGCTGATGCCGATAATGACGGATATTTTTGTTTTAATATCGCACAGAATCACGCATAAACGCCGATAATATAAGTACACAGCTCAATATTTTTTACTAATTGTATGTATGGTTTTCCCGTTTTGATTTATCATAGGTCAGTCGCCGGATCATCCGGACACGGAATAATCAAGAGACTAGTGAAATGAAGTACAGAAAATTTTTAACCTGCTGCATCGCCGCCATCATTGCCGCAGGCTGCAGCATCAGCGGTCAGAAGAACAGTGACAGAGCCTTTACCATTACTGAAATGGATCGCATGAGTGAGGTTTATTACAAGGAATTCAGTGACAATCACAATATTACCAAGAGTGCCGTCAGGGAACTTCGTACGTCTCAGTGCATTATGAGAGCCCTGACCCGTTCGGTGGAAGGTGCATATGCGGGTATGAGAACCGAATGGGCCGTGGACATAACCCGCGACTGCAGCATGAATACGGCCGTACTTTCTCACGGTCATCTGCTTATCAGCAACTGTGTCGTCGGCAAGCTGCAGAATCAGGACCAGGAAGCGTACATCATTGCCCATGCCTTTGCCCATACCCTGCTTGAACATGACAATGAAAGAATTTCTCCGTATCTCGCTGAAAAATCAAAGGAGAAGGATTATTCATTCAAGAGGTACCTGAGATCCGAAGGCGGTTATGACGTGTTCACCAGAGCCGTAGGTCTCCCTGACAGAGAAGGCCTTATTACTCCATACAGTCTGGAACAGGAAATGATGGCTGACATTATAGCCATCAATACCATGGCCAATGCCGGTTTCAATCCTTCAGCCGCACTGATAGTCTGGCAGAACATGAACATTGATCCGGATCTTAATGCCGGGAAGTACATTGAAACACATCCTCATTCATCCGACTACCTTAATCAGCTCAGCGAACTGGTTGAAAAGGCAATGCCTGAATACAGACGTGTAAGAACTGATTACGGTCGTGTGCCTCTATGTCAGAAATAAGGATTAGAACTCCTCTTTCTTCAGAAATCTCCGGAATTGCCAAAATGCAGTTCCGGTCCATGCGTCAGAAGGAGTATGTTAATTACACCGGTCTGGAACTTTCAATCTATGCCATGGAGCTGCCTCAGATTATTTCCATGTGGAGTGAAAGAATGGTGTATACCGAATTCTGCGACAGAAACTACGGCTCCCTGATTCTGGTGGCAGTTGAGGACAATCCGCTGCCCGGTAAGCCTGACATCGTGCGCGGCGTGGCTTTCACCAGTGTTCTGGACGGCTGGCTTTACATACGTTCCCTTTATGTCGAACCGGAAATGACCGGCAGAAAAATCGGTTCAGCACTGATGACTGCCTCTATTCTGTCACAGATGCAGAGGTTTTATCTTGTGGGGCTTCGACTGGAAGTCTTTACGGGCAATCTTCCGGCAGTAGGTCTCTACGGAAGCTTCGGCATGACGGATAAGCCTTTTGAGTATCCTGAGGAATTCGGCGGCACGGCAAAACATGCGGTACCTCCGAGATTCAGAATTTCATCAATGGAAAACCGTATCAGTCCTGATTTTATGGAAATAATGACCCGCAGGATTCAGCCCCCCGTATCGGAAATGCTGCCGGAATCATGCAGGGAATTCATTGCATCCGGAAATTTTGAAAAAATCAGAGAGGCTGTAGCAGCAAAACATTACATTCCCTCATGGTTCAATGAACATATTTTGAAACCTCGTCCCGAAAGAGATGAGAACCGCACTGAATTCGATGACTGGTGCGATTTTCAGGACTGGATTGAAGCCATGGAAACGACGGATGAATCTGACGGAAAGAACTAGTTCAAATCATTTCCTTTAATCATTCTTAAATCCACCGGATAAAAATTCTTCGGCATATTCAATGTATTTTCTGCGGTTTAGCTTAAGTCCGGTGTTTTCAATTTCAGGCATGTCCAGCCATATTTTCGGAACATAAACATGTGACATTACCGAAAGTGCGTGCTGTTTCAGATCCTGAAGCGTTCCCCTGAAATCATCCGCGGTTTTCACCAGGACAACAGCCATTTTTCCCCATTCATCATGCGGCACCGGGACCACCACGGCTTTTTCAATGCGACTGTCTTTAAGCAGTTCTGCTTCAATCTGTTCGGGGTGAATGTTCTCTCCTCCGGAGATGAACATGTTGTCCTTTCTGCCTCTTATGACAAGCCCCTCACTGAGAAATTCCCCGATGTCTCCCGTATGAAAATATCCGTCTTTGTCCGTAACGGGGTTGATGACGCCGTTTTTAAAGTATCCGAGGCACAGTGTTTCACCCCGCACCAGAATTTCATTATCCTTTCCGATTATGATTTCCCTGTCCGGCAGGGCAAAACCTGCGGTAACAGGGGTATTTTTTTTCAGTTCACAGGTGCAGATCTGAGAGGCCATTTCAGTGGAACCGTAGCTTCCGTAAAGCGCTATATCAGGATAAAGCTGATGAACCCTGTCTACAAGAGAAGGTTCAATGGGAGCTCCTCCGAGGAGGATTGCTCTTACCCTGCTTTTTTTCAGGATTTCCGGATCCGCGTTTATGATGCGTACAAGCTGGGTGGGAACAAGTGAAAGGACTGTTATGCCGTCATCAAGAATCTGTTCCGTGAGTTTTTTATCTCGGCGCGGAGCTACCATGGAGGCTCCTGCCATGAGTGTTTTGAATATAACCGCCTGCCCCCCGACGTGATTAAGGGGAAGAGACAGCAGGTAGCGATCCTTCGGCCGGAGTTTAAGCATAACCTGACTGCCCAGGGCACTTGCGATATGAGCTTTGAGGCAGTGAACTACAAGCTTCGGCAGGGCGGTTGATCCAGAGGTCAGCATCATGTTGCAGGGAAAATCGAGATCGACTGTGTGAATTTTACAGTTCTCATATTCCCGGTCACCGGTATCGGTATTCAGAGTACGGTACACAAAACTGCAGAAGTCTCTGATGTCGGTTATGACCAGAGCCTGTATCTTGCCGGCTGTTTTTCTGATGCGTTCCGCCGTTTCTCTGGCGGAATAGGGAATGTAGGTTATGCCTGCACGTATAAATGCGAAGAGCGAAGATATGTATTCGCAGGACGGTTCTGCCTTAACCATTACTTTGGGAAAGTCTTTGTCGAAAAAGCCAATGGTTGCCGGATCCATTCCGTGCGTAATGTCGGAGCCGTTAAGTATGTCCGCCGTTATCTCCGGATTTTTTCTGAAATTTCTGAACGGTCGTTCCCATGATGACACCATCTTTTCAAGTTCTCTGTAGGTAATGTTTGCAGTACCGTCAGTGAAGGCAGTGTTTTCATAGAAAAGCATTGAGACATTTTCCAGGGGGCATGGATATTTGATCATTGTCTGGTTCCATTTTTTTCGATATTACGATACTGAGGAGATTTTAATACTTTTGTGGACGGATTAGAAATAAATATCTGTTACTACAGGTTAGAACAGTTATAAAAACAACTGTAACGGTGCACCGGCATCTGACTCCGAATTCGGAATTACACGCCAGAAAATGAACCATGGAAGAGAAGAAAGAACGCCAGAAAGAACCTGAGACTGCAGGAACTCATGTGAAGGTTTACCTGAGTCATGAAGATAAAGCTGTCATCAGGAGGAAGGCTGATTCATTTGGCATGACAATCAGCAATTATCTTAAGACGGTCGGATGCGGCTGTGAGCCTTTGGATAAACTTTCATTTAAGAAAGTTGATGAACTGCTTTGGGGTTCTCTTACATTTTGCATGCACTTACAGTACTCGCTCCTGTTCTGATTGATGTATCTGGACAGATACGGTATAGGTGTATCTGACAGCCCTTGTTGAATGAGGTACAAAATATTTACAATTCGTCCGGTTCTTCCATTTCCGTCACAGAAAGGATATATGACTGTTCATCTGATCATGAGTCAGGTCGATTGGATTGTCCTGTTTCCTCAAAGTCAGGTTGTCTTGAAAAAGGTCTTTGTTCAGCGGGTATTTTTGATGTGTCTCAAGAAGACTCAAATAGACTCAGTGAAGTTGAATTCAAAGTTAAATAACCTTCATAAACCGGCTTTTTCACATAACTGCAGGATAGAGACAATGAAACTCACCATACGCCGGCTGTGGATGGTGTCTGATCCGGCACATGCAGGCTGCCGGATCGTGTCAGGAATACCGTAACGGTGCGATTGATGGAGACGTGTCTTATATCTGACTGCGCACCGGAATTTATGCGGCGCAGGAATCTACTTTAGATTTTTCATAAAGGTTTCAAGCTCCGCATCAGTAATATTTCTGCTGTGAATCTCAAATATCAGGCTTCCGTCAGGCTGCTGTAAAATCGAACCGTCTGTAATAACGGGAACACTGTACTGCGGTGACGTGCAGTCTCTGAATGTATACAGTCCGGCTGAATTCCCCGCTTTTTCGAGTGGTATGGTGTTCTGACAGAAATCCTGTATTTCCTCGGCAGGAACCCTGTCTCCCGGACTGCTTTTTCTGAGGATGACATAGCTGAACAGCTGTCGGGTTTCAGGATTGATAAACGTCCTGGCAATATCAGGCATTTCATGAAAATCCGGATATCTGAAAGTCGGGAGAATCACGTATCCTTGAGGAACGGAAAGAGAATCAGGGTTTGCTGACGGAGCTTCAGCCGACGGATAGTCCTGAGCCGCAAGACTCAGCTGAAAGCTTTCGTCGTATTCCATTATTTCGGATATGAAGTTTTCCGGAAAATCAGGAGTATGAACTATAATCTGATAGAAACCTCCGGAAACGTATATGTCGCCGTTATAGCTAAGGTCATCGGATATTCTGCAGTTTTTAAAAGATGCGTGATCATCGATGAAATCATCGTCCTGAGGCGGAGGAGCAACCTCAATGCCGGTGCATCCGAATACCTTCGGCACCAGCGTGGCGGCTATCTTATGGTGATTCGTGAGATTCTTCGGATAGTCGGCGAGATATAACATGGCTTTTATTCTGCCGTTATCGTCAAGAAACTGTTTGCCGTAGAAGGCTTCCGGATATGCGAAACTGTCTTTTACCGTGTACACGGCTGCCAGACCGGCTTTCTGATTTCCTTCGCTGAATCCCGCATAAACGTCCGTGGTAAGAGTCATGGCCGTCAGTGACAGAGCAATGCAGACCGTTTTCTCTGAAAAATTTCTGAATGAGTTCTTCATGCTGATCTCCGGATTAAACCATATTTCAACTTCGACTTACATGTCTATTATAGATCGGAATATCTGATTTAAACATTCATGCCGTACTGCCGGAACATGATTAATCGTGAATCAGATCCGGAACTGGAACATGCAGTTCTTTCCGGATTCGATACGGACAGCGCTTGAATCAGTCTGTATCCGGCCTGTCCCGGAACCTGAGCTGAGGTATGCCAGTCTGCGGAGATATAACCGCGAGGTGCTTCTATGCTGATATAGTGAGGATTGTCTGCAGGCATGTCCGGATAGAACCGCATCATTATGATCATGAACTGAAACTGATCTGGTGTGGCGAGGAATGATTTTTCTTCTCCTGCATCTCTGTATATGCGGCCGTCACAGGCATGAATATATTCAGAACCTATTACCAGACTGAAACAGGCGCATTCAAACGCATAACCGTTAAGACAGGAACGTCTGATCTTGTTCCCTTTACCACTGTATTAAGGATGCGTTTTCATCCATCTGCTGAATATCGTCAGACCTGATATGCAGTGGGGAATAATTATCAGAAGCAGGATGAATACCGCAATCATGACAATGACCGCCATACTTCAGCCGGTTTGACGATAAAGCGGATAATCCTCCCCTTACAAGAAGTATTAATGCGATGTCCTTATAATTCTTTTTTTCAACTGCTTTTATGATTTCCGGAGCAATAAAAATCACGCATAAAAAATCGTTGCGGCAGCTGTTGCCCTGACAGGTGAAGGCGAGCCTCTTCCGCTGCTGATTCATTCAGGAAAGCTCCGGTACAAAATTGAACATCTTCTCGAAATCAGACATATCTGACATAAAAGAAATGAAATTATTACTGATGGTGATATATTACTGAAATTATTTGAAACAGCGTTTTTTATTCCCCGTATTTGACATAACTTATGGTTCTTTTTGTTTGGATTCTTGATTTTATCAGCAAATTATACATGCCGATTATTTTTGTGATAGTTGTCGCCGTGTTATTTTATAAGGTTTATTTCAGCTCGCATTCAACAGACAGAGAAGAAAAAAAAGAGGATAAAATCAAAAAGGGATACGGCCGTTCCGGTTCAGATCGGAGAAAGTCGTCCGAAACTTCAAGGGACATTGATACCAAGTCCGCCATCATGCGCATTCTCGGCTACATCGCCAGGGGAAATCCGGCGGTTACTCCAAGAGAGAACGCCAGTGCGGATAACGTCATAAACCGCCTTGATCCCCGTTACAACACCATACTTAAATATGCATACGGTACGGGTTGCAGCTACGGTTATGATCCGCATGTTGACATAGACATAATACTCAGGGCATATTCCGGAGACCATGATGCCTACGTCAAGGTTGTCTCCTTCATGGTGTTCATGGCTCTTGCCGACAATAAGATAATTCCTGAAGAGGAGAAAAGAGTAAAGGAGATTGCCAATGCTCTTTTCGTAACCGTGGAGGAAGTTGATGCTCTCATAAGGGAAATGAAATCGTATACCTTCGAAGAGGCATCCAGAAAACCTGACGAGGAAAAAAGCAGGGAGTTTTACAGTCACAGTTTCCATGATTATTCCTATACCTACACCGGCAGAAATCAGCGTGACGAATTCGGCGGCAGAAAAAGAAAGTCTGCCGAAAGCGAAGGAAATTATGAGGATGCGCTCCGCCTTCTCGGCGTGACTGAAAGCTCAACGGCGGGAGAGGTGTCGTGCGCCTACAGAAGACTCATTAAAAAATATCACCCGGATCTGATTAAGGCCAAGGGGCTTCCGGAGGATATGGTTTCGGTATATGAGGAAAAGACCAAGGAAATCAATCAGGCGTACGATATTGTAAAAAAACGTCGCGGTTTCTGATGCTTTTCTTCAGAAAACGGAATATGAGCAGGGACGGTATCCGCTTTCCGATATGCTTAATTCGTGAACAAACAGGATTTTTTGCCTCACTATATAAAGTATAGTAGCCCCCTGAACATGATAATATATTGTTCCGGTCGGGGTGGGAAATGAACCGCGATTACCGCAGAATGTCATTTCGGACTGTTCGTATTGAGGTTTCAGATGAGATTATGCAGGTTTATTCCCGATTCCTGCTGTTTGAATGTTTAAAGGTATAGGCAGATATGAGTAGAGAAGACAATTCAGGCTGCTCCGGTTTCATGGGGTGTCTGACCATTATCCTTATCATAATCTTTATTAAGTATTTCTGGTGGATCCTGCTGATTTGGGGCGGATTCTGGATTATTTCAAAAATCTTCGGTTCCGACAGTAACACTGATGAAGGTTCATCACGGGGGTACGGCTATGGCGACAGCTATGAGGGCATGAACGCCAACGATCTGACCGTTACGCAGGCGATAATGAGGCTTGTCGGCTATGTCGCCAGAGGTAATGACGTAATCACCAGAAACGAAATCAATTATGCCGAACAGATAATTCAGCAGCTGGCACCGTCTCACAGAGAATACTGTATTCATGCATTCAATCAGGGTAAAAGCGAGACCTACGTGCCTTATGATGACGTCGAGATGCTGAAAAAGGTGTATCGCGGCAATACCAGAAATCTTCTTACGGTTCTTTCCCTTCTGGTATACATCTCCATGGCTGACGGAGTGATTAACCGAAAGGAAAAGGAACGTATCTATACCGTAGGTAAGGCTCTGGGGTTCACTACCTATGACATCGATGCCATGATACGTGAAATGTCTCCTCATGATTTCAGCGGTTCAGACCATTCCGGCGGCTACGGCTATTCCGGAAGCAGCTACGGTTCTTCCGGCGGCTACAGTTCCTCTGGACGAGGTTCCGGCTATGGTTCCGGTTCGTCCTATGGCGGCAAATCAGGTTACGGCGGTTCCGGAACAGGCGGGGATTATGCCGAAGCGATGGCTCTCCTTGACATTACCGAATCAACTCCGGCTGAGGAAATCACCAGAAAGTACAAGAGACTTATTAGAAAGTATCATCCGGATCTGATTAAGGCCAAAGGTCTTCCTGAGAACATGCGTTCCGTATACGAACAGAAGACCAAGGAAATCAATGAGGCCTACGACATCGTTAAGAAACGTCGCGGTTTCTGATTGATACCCGATGTCTCCATGAGCCCGAAATCCGCCCGGACAACACGATGTCTTCGCAGGATTTTGGGCTCTGTCACTATTGTGGACGGCTGATATCAGAATTTTAAGCAAATTGTGGTAATATCATTTTAGTCTGAAAACAATGATAAGGATGGATAGGACCATGGATTTTAAAGAAGTTGTTGCCAAAAGAAGATCAATCAGGGAATTCAAGAAGGATACCATCGGCAAGGAAGTGATTGCCGACATCATCATGGAAGCCGGTCGTGCTCCTTCCTGGGTAAACGCTCAGGAATGGAAGGTTTTTGTGGCAACCGGTCATACTCTGGAAAACATCAGAAACGAATTCATCAAGCTCAGCGGTGAAGGCGTAAAGGGCTATGCCGATTTCGACACCACTCACAGAACCTCATGGTCCGATCAGGCTCAGAAGAACATGAGCAATTTCTACGGTTATGCCAATTCCCTTAACGTGGGTGCCCGCTGGGATGAGCTGGAAAACAGTTTCTTTGATGCTCCGGCAGTGCTGTTCCTCTGCCTGCCTAGAACCGCCAACAAGTGGGCTGTTCTTGACCTCGGCGGTTTTGAACAGACTCTCCTCCTTGCCGCCACCAACAGAGGCTTGGGTTCAATTCCTGCCTACAACATCGTCAAGTATCCTGACGTAATCAGAAAGCATATCGACATTTCCGACGAATACGATATCGCAGTGGGCGTGGCAATCGGTTATATTGCTGATACTCCAATCAACAAGATTCAGTCTTCACGCATGACTCTTGACCAGTTCGTGGTATTCAAGGGGTAATCCTATAAACGTGTCATAAGAAACCGGCTTGTCCTCAGGGCATGCCGTTTTTTTTGCTCTTAACGGAATTGTTGGGAATCCGAGAGAGGACTGGTATCGAATTAGAGTAAAGAAATAGTCCTCATCTCTGTAGCCGTATGCAATTCTTTCAGCCACTTTAATTTTATTGTTCATACCCTCTGATTTTCCGGTGCTGACAGGATGAGTAGCGTGAGCTACCAGTCCTCTCAGACGCCGCTCCTTCAACTCTGCAAATTTCTGAAGTTGCGGTATTCCAATTTCCTTCGCTGCCATAAACCATTTCATCCATACGCAGCAGGCTTCTTCTTTGTCTCGTAATTCAAACAGGCGGTTCATTTCTTCTTTCATGGTATAACAGGTGGCAAGATCATTGTGCGTATTAAGAATTTCATTTAAGAATTCTTCTCCTGCTTCACTAAGATTCCGGCTGTCGGTTAACACGGACCAGCGGGCTCTTTTCAGTCTGGTGTACCGCTGACTTTCATCCCGAATATTCTGTTTAAGTTCTCTCAGGACTTCTTTATCTTTAACAGTTTTAACCTGTTTTTTGAATTCTCGGGCTTTGTCCTGATGCCTTCTGGCTTCTTCCGGTCTGACGGAACCTAAAACCATGATAACGATCATAGACAATCTCAGTATTCGGCATATATTTCTCAACCAGACGGTTAAATGAAGCATTCATTGCCATGGCACACGAATAAGATGCGAAGTTTCATTATTGATTTTAAGAATTGCCGAGAAATGCCCATGTCTGCAAGGTTTGCCGGCCCTCAACCTATGCAGAACTGCCTTTCGCAATATTAACAGAAATGACGAAAATATCCAAAATACTGCCTTTTGTGTACACGAAAAGTAGTCAAATCGTAGTCAAAATCCAGAGGCTGACTACCCGGATATTTTTAATACGCTCGAAGGCAATTATGTGTAAAATGCCATGACGGCATCTTCATGGGCTGTAAGAGATAGTGGCTTCAGTGAGGCCACTATCTTTTATGTTTTCAGGCAACGTAGATAGTGGCGACACTGTCGCAACTATCTCTGCTACTCGTATATTTATAACACAATTATGTACAGGTATGAAAAAAGCCCATGCCGTAAGGAGAGCCTCCATTAGATCATGAGCCTGTCTATAATATGCTTCTATGTTACGTCAGGTTTTCCAAACTATTATCGTATAAAAAAACCGCCACTCTCTACTCTTTTATTTTAAGTTTGTTCTGAAGAAGTTATCAATTTCATCAAAGGGTATTTTATCCATCTGATCATACAGATCCACATGAGTTGCTCCCTTTACCACGATCAGTTTTTTAGGTTCTGACGCCTTCTGATACACATCTTCTGAAAAATATCTGGAATGCGCCCTGTCTCCGGTAACCAGCATGAGAGGACGAGGTGTCAGCTCCTTTATATTATCCATAAGCCTGAAATTGAAGAATCCGTACGGAGCAGTAGAGTCCCAGGCAGATGTGTTGGAATTGATTGCCCGCGGATGGTAGGCCCTTCCGACGTAGTATCCGAAGAAATCTTTAATCACTGGATTGGCATCATCAGGAAGCTTGTTAGGAAACATAGTTTCATAATTCTGAACTCTGCCTTCTGCATCTACGGCTATTTCATGAGCTCCCCTTATCAAACCGCCCTTCTTAGCCTCTGCATCACGCATAGCAGCCAGATGTTTCTTGACAATATTACGCTGTTCATCGGTGTAGTAATATCCTTTGTAGTGATCGCTGATGCTTTCTGACATATCATACATTGCTGATGTCACAACAGCTTTGATTCTTATATCATTTGAAGCTGCAGTGATAGCCATTCCAGAAAGACCGCACAGACCTACCACACCTATTTTTTCAGGATCAACAAACTTCAGATTACTGATAAAATCTACTGCTGCACTGTAATCCTCTGTAAAAATATCAGGAGAGGCCATATCGCGTCTGTTCCCTCCGGATTCCCCGGTCATAGACTGATCAAAGGCTACTGTTACAAAACCTCTTGATGCCAGTTCCTGGGCATAAAGACCTGATGCTTGTTCCTTGACTGCACCGAACGGGCCGGAAATCACTACAGCACTGTATTTTTTTGAACTGTCAAAGTTTTCTGGCAGATACAGATGTCCGGCGACATCAAAGCCGTAGTGGTTTGTGAAAACGACCTTCATAACCTGAATGTTTTTATTGATTTTGAAAACTCTGGTATCTTCCTTCAGGTTTTCCACTGAGGATTTCTTCATCTGTGAAGCATCCGATATAACGGATACAGGAATGTCATATGCCATGATGTCTGTTACTCCCGTAAGCATTGCCGCTGCAACTAAAGCACCTAATAATTTGAGTGGTTTCATAACTGCCTCCCAATTTTTTTAACGATGTCAATCTGTTGAATTTTCTGATAAAGAATCTGAGATCTGATTTATAGATTCCGATATCACTTGACTTAAGTATAAGAAAATCATCATATAATTACAAATGGTAAAAATTCATAACACGTTATTCCATTATGGAATAACACAAAATTAAATTTAGATCGGAGAATCCCAGGAAATGGATCTGAAACTGCTTAAGAATTTTCTCATGGTAGCCAAAACAGGAAACATGACAAGGGCATCAGCAATGCTGTTTATTACCCAGTCAGCCCTTTCCAAACAGATGAAAGAGCTGGAAGCTGAATTCGGGTGTACGTTTTTTGAAAGGATTGGAGGTGGAATGAAGCTCACAGAGGAAGGCTTATTACTCCGTAAAAGAGCGGAAGACATAGTTTCTCTCGTGGATAAAACCAAACAGGAATTCAGAGATATCGAAGACATAATCGGCGGAGATGTTCATATCGGTGCTCCAGAAACCTGCCACATCGATATCTTCGCCCGGGAACTGCTTGCCTTCCGCCGGAAATATCCGGGATTACGCTGTCATGTCATCAGCGGTATGACTGAACAGGTGACCGAGAAGATGGACGGAGGTCTTCTTGATTTTGTGATTATTTCAGGTTTACCGGATACCGACAAATACAACTACATCCGCTACCCGGCTGACGACATCTGGGGGATGGTGGTTCGCCGGGATCATCTATTGGCAGCTATGGATAAAATAACCATTGATGATCTGCTTCCTCATAACATAATTATCTCAACACAGGGACTCTCTGAGGAAATTTCAGGCTGGTGCGGTGATCGGGCAAACGAACTTAAAGTTACGGATACGGTTAATCTTGCCTATAACGGCTCCTGGTTTGTCAGGGAAAATATTGCAGTTATGCTGACATACAAAGGTCTGGTTGATACCAGTCCGGGAAACGGGCTTGTATGGATCCCTTTGTATCCGGAACTCAGTACCCCGACATATTTAATCTGGCAAAAATTTCAGGTTTTCACACCTATAGTCGAAAAGTTTCTTGAACACCTGATAAGGGCATTCAAGAAGCTTAATCAGGTCATTCCCAATAATGATTAAGCAGAACGGGCTTTTCTGCTCCGTTTGTTGATTTCATTAACCTGTATAGATACAACCTCATGATTGATGCCTGACTGATTAACCATTGCAGTATGCCTGCATGAACACAATTTTTCTGATAGCTTCCATTTCAGGCTTCATTTACTCATGCTCTTTTCTAAACTCTTCATCTGCTCGTTGAGCATATCGTTGATATGTTATTGGCATAATTACCCGCAGTGCACACACTCAGAACCAACAAATACCATGGCGTAGGCCTTAATCTGTCTGTCCCTGAACTCAATAGCAGACTTGTATCTTTGAACCTGAGCCGTTGCGTCTTTTATGGTATTTTGAATTTTGGCTTCCGTGGCATCAGTCTTGGTGACGTATTTAAGCTCAATGAGATAAATGCATTCGTTTTCCTGACCTACATTTACGGTAATCACCAGATCAGCAAATTTCTCTCCGTCTCCGACGACCCGAAGTGATTTCTGCATTTCTGAAAACACCGCGTCCATGGAATCCAGCTTGGTGAAGAGTGTCAGATTAAGAGCCATTTCACTCATGTGAGTCAGTACCTGATTGGTGAAAATTCTGCTCAGAAATTCAGTGCATGATGATGCGAATGAACTGATGTCATCCTGAACATTCTGCAGTGCCGTTATATCAAGTACGGAATCAGAAAACACTTTGCTCGGTTTTAATCGCAGGTCTGCAGTGCACTGCGCAAAGAGCTTTGACATGAAAAGATTCGGAATCTTAAGAGCCAGTCTGCCTATTCGTGAGAGTGCTTTATCAATGGTGAGATACCCCAGGTAGTAGAGCATGGACAGAAGCTGAAGACGATCATATCTGGCAGCTTTATTAAGATTGATGTTTTCCGCCAGATCCTTAATGAAAAATCTGCTATCACTGAGATAGGTATTGATAATTGCATCTGCAAGGCCGGGTTCGGCAATTTCAAAAAGTTGCTTAAGTTTGGAACCGTCATGGTCTGATGCGGGATCTAGATAATCCTCCGGTGGGAGAAATTCACCTGCCAGACGCATTTCATCAAGATAGTACAGACACATGGATGAATTGAACACCGTGTGTTCTGCCTGATGACTGAAACAATAGCCATCATACACTGGTTTCATTCTGGCAATGATTTCCTCAACACTTACTCCAATCTGTTCGATGTCAACGAGCTTTGGTATCAATTCTGTTAATTCTTCTTCTGTGAAGCCTGCATATTCGTTAAAACAGGCGCGAGATGTAACATTTCGGGCAATATTAAAACCAGAAGTAAGAGAATCAAGGGATACGGATGACACTCCGGTAATAAAGGTTTTGGAAATACAATTTGCATTTGCCGCAGCTGCCTTAATGGCGGCATAGAATGCTTTCAGGAATCCGTTATCACCGGTGATGGTATGAAACAGTTCAATATCCTGTGAAAGGATCTGATTGGCAAAATTATCGTATTCGTCAATCATTACATAGAGTCTGCCATAATTATTGTTCTCAGATGCGTTAAGACTTAAAACTGCTTTTGCGTAATCGGAATAAGCTGATGCAAAGTTATTAAACAGTGTGACGGAGTCTGACTTATCAAGCTCCTTATAATCAAAAGTAAAATCAGGATATCTTCTTTTGAAGTCATCTATGCCGTTTGCAACAGCAGAAAAAAAGCTGTTCAGCATGGCGGTATTGCTTTGGGTGTTAACCATGGAAAAGTCAAAATTGATAACATGGTAGGTATTATGACTGGGAAGTTTTTTCGTATAGATACTCTTTCCGTTAAAGATTTCCTCATATCTGTCTTTGTATGAGATGTCGTAGAAGGATTTCAGCATCTGAACAAAGGTGCTTTTACCGAATCTTCTCGGACGCAACAGAACCGGATAGCGAGGAATGTTCTTTCTTTCCAGTTCTTTAATAACAGCGCTTTTATCTGCAAAGGCAAATCCAAGTTCACGGAATGATTCGTATGCAACCTCACCATACGGAGTACTTAATAGTTCAACCTTATCTTCGCTCATAATGAATCCTTAAACACCTCTTCCCTGAAATCTCTGCTAACGAACAAAATCTATGCAGTTCTAATTTATTGCCGATTTGTACCGAGAATCAGAAAAATGCTTAACACCTTACTGTCAAATATTAAAGGCATTTGCCCTAAATATCAACATCGAAGACCGTTTTGTGGAATGTAATCCACCGTTGCAGAGAGGTGGTTGTATAAGATTTGGATGAAGATGATCCGGAAAGGGAAAGCCCATGCCGTAATGGTCATGAGCTTGAAAAGATTAGTGGCGGATGCCTTAGATGTACTTGAACTGACTCTCCATGCTGCGCATGGTATCACGCTCAATGTTATTGATTTCCTTTCTGGCGTCCTCCAGCTCTTTAAGTCTGATAATCTCATCCTTGGCATCATCAAGTCCCAGATGAGTATAGACGTCCATGGTTACTGAAATTTCAGAATGTCCCATCAGGTACTGCAGAGTTTTAGGATTCATTCTTGCTCTGGCCTGATTGCTGCAATAAGTGTGGCGGCATACATGAGGTGTTATTGACGGCATCTGAATTTTGTAGATGTCGTTATACCGCTTAACTGCATGCTGGAACCTGTGCTCCCAGTGCAGAGCTACCTCAGGCATTCCGTCCTTGTCCCTGATAAGGAATCCGGCATAACCTTTAACGATTACCTCCGGCAGATCTGTCGGTCTGTTTTC
>LXOW01099807.1_pt1 | contig 23645 bp, 19 predicted proteins | sample 1368591 | NCBI WGS metagenome assembly LXOW01 (sample SAMN04884650, study PRJNA319009) | bovine gut metagenome | isolation source: Cow rumen | host: Bos taurus | place: Italy: Legnaro (PD) | collected 2014-07-09
TTCTTTCCGATAGTGCGGTTGCGGTGCGTGCAGCCGGAGCTGAGGCTGGGGCGCAACTGGTACGACACCACGGTGGTCTCGTGGCGCACGGTGGAGGCCCCTGACGGCTACGAGCTCTCGCTGGGCGACTACGGCTCCGACCCCGACGACGGCACCATCGTCGCGCTGCCCGACAGCTGCCACAGCTACGCCTTCCCCCNNCCCGCTGACACCACCGCCATCGACAAGGTGCCGACACCCCAAGCCTTCACCCTCAGCCCCAACCCCGCCGGCAGCACGGTGACCGTGACGCTGGGCGCTGAGGCGGAGGAAGGTTTCTCCCTGGTGCTCTACGACACCGAGGGGCGGCAGGTGGCCACCTATGCCGTGGCGCCGGGCACCATGGTCCAGACCCTCGACCTCGCGGCGCTCCCCGCGGGCGTCTACCACCTCCACCTCGTCACCCCCCACGGCAGCACCTGCCGTAAGGTCGTAAAGTCGTAAGGTCATAAAGTCGTAAGGTCATAAAGTCATTGGGCGGAAAGTCGGAAGAAAAGCGATTTTAAATCCTCTATATCATATTTTTTTTGTATCTTTGCATTTTATTCCTTCCCTCCTAAGGAAAGGTATTTTATTGATATACAAACTATAAAAGAGCAAACTAAAGAATACTATGGATAAGAAATCAATCATCGGACTGGTTCTGATTTTCGGTATTTTCGTCGGATACATGTGGTGGATAGCCCCCACGGAAGAGGAGCGCGCCGAGATGCGCCGCGTGAACGACTCTATCGTGGCTGCCAACCTCGAAGCCAAGCGTGTGGCCGACTCTGTGGCCGCCGCCCAGGCCCTCAAAGACTCGCTGGCCGCCGCCGGCGACAGCACCGTCCTCGACTCCCAAGCCCCCAAGACTCAGGACATGGGCGTGTTCAACGCCGCCACAGTGGGCAACATCCGTCCCGTGGTGGTTGATAACGGCAAGATGGCGCTGACCTTCAACACCCAAGGCGGCCGCGTGGACCGCGTGGTGCTGGCCGACTACAAGACCTTCGACCAGCAGGAGCTGGAGCTCATCACCCCGGGCGAAGACAACCTCGACCTGGCTTTCTACACCGTCGACAACCGCAACATCAACACCCGTCTGCTGGTGTTCCAGCCCTATGTGAACGACATCCCCTTTGACGCCGACAGCGACACCCTGACCATCGTTGAAGGCGACTCGGTCAAAGTGGCCTTCCGCGCCAAGCTCGACAGCGGCGACCGCTACCTTGAGTATGTCTACACCCTCCGTGGCGACAGCTACGAGGTGGACTTCGACATCAACTTCGTGGGTCTCGGCGATGTCATCCGCAACACCAACTATCTGGACCTCAACTGGCACAACCGCATGAACCGCCAAGAGAAGGTCTCTGACGGCAACCGTGGCAAGGGCAGCCGCAACAGCGACCGCGAGCGCTACTACAGCAGCATCTACTACAAGCCTCCCAAAGACAATGTCGACAACCTCTCGCTTGGCAGCGACAAGCAGGAGCAGGTGAGGACAAACCTCGAGTGGATAGCTTTCAAGCAGCAGTATTTCTGCGCCATCATCAACGCCCCCGACGTGGCCTTTGAGAACGCCGATATCGCCGTGAGCACCAACAGCCGCGACACCGCGCGCAACTACCTCACCGACATGCGCGCCACCATCGGCATCCCCTACTCGCCCGAGACACAGACCATGCACATGGACTTCTACTTTGGCCCCACCAAGTTCCGCGACCTCAAGGCCATGGACCGCGGCTACGAGAAGATGCTGCCCCTCGGATGGACCATCATCTCCAAGAGCCTCAGCCGCTGGATTATCATCCCCGCCTTCAACCTGCTGGAGAACTTCATCACCAACTACGGCCTCATCATCATCCTCTTCACCATCATCATCCGCTTCATCCTCCTGCCCCTGGTCTACAAGAGCTACCGCGGAAGCGCCATCATCCGCATACTCAAGCCCGAGATGGACGAGCTGGCGAAGCGCTACCCGAAGCAGGAACAGGCCATGCAGAAGCAACAGGCCGCCATGGCCCTCCAGAAGCGCGCCGGCTACAGTCCCATGGCGGGATGCCTCCCCATGCTGCTCCAGATGCCCTTCCTGACGGCCATGTTCATGTTCTTCCCCATCGCCATCGAGCTGCGCCAGAAGCCTTTCCTCTGGTGCGACGACCTCTCGAACTACGACTCCATCCTTGACTTCGGATTCAACATCCCCCTCTACGGCGACCATATCTCGCTCTTCTGCCTCCTGATGTTCGGCATGCAGTTCTTCTACACCTGGTACACCATGCGCAATCAGAACATGAGCGGCGGTATGCCGGGTATGAAGTTCATGATGTACTTTATGCCCTTCATGATGCTCTTTATCTTCAACAGCCAGAGCGCGGGACTGAACCTCTACTACCTCATCTCGTTGACCTTTACCATGACGGTGATGCTCCTCATCCGCCGCTTCACCAGCGAGAAGAAGGTGCGCGCCCACATGGCCGCCTACGACGCCAAGCACGCCAACGGCAAGGGCAAGCCCAAGAAGAAGAGCAACTTCGCCAAGCGTCTGGAAGAACTCCAGAAACAGGCAGAACAGATGCAAAAGAATAAGAAGTGAGAAATGAAAAGTGAGAAGTGAGACCGTAAACTGTAAAACGTAAACATTAAAACCTAAACCTTTATCATCATGGTCGTAACACTTGTTACCATCTTTATCATCGGGTACTTCTGCATTGCGATGGAGCACCCGTTCAAGATCAACAAAACGGCGTCGGCGCTGATGCTGGGCACCCTGCTGTGGACCGTCTTCGCCTTCAGCCACGCCATCTTCGCCCCCGGCCTGTCGGTCGACGGATGGCACGACTTCCTCAAGGAGGAGCTCGTCGGCAACCTGGGCGAGACAGCCGAAATCGTCTTCTTCCTGCTGGGCGCCATGACCATCGTGACCCTGATAGAAGACTACCAGGGTTTCCGCGTCATCACCGACAAAATCAAGACCTCGAACAAGAAGCAGTTGCTGTGGGTGCTCTCCATCCTCACCTTCTTCCTCTCGGCCCTGCTCGACAACATGACCACCGCCATCGTCATGATTGCCCTTCTTAGAAAACTCATTGCCGACAAGAAAGAGCGCTGGCTCTATGCCGGCATGGTGATTCTTGCCGCCAACGCTGGCGGTGCCTGGAGTCCCATCGGCGACGTTACGACCATCATGCTGTGGATTGGTGGCCAGGTGACCACTGTCAACATCATCGTCAAGACCATCGTGGCTTCGCTGGTCTGCATGGTGGTGCCCGTGCTCATCGTGGGTGCCACGCTGAAGGGCGACATCCAGCGTCCCGCCGAGAGCTACAGCGGTGTGGAGGTCCCGCGCCACCTGCGCAAGCTCATCCTCTTCATGGGTGTCGCAGCCTTGGTCTTTGTCCCCATCTTCAAGACCATCACCCATCTGCCCCCCTATCTGGGCATGCTCTTCGGCTTGGCAGTCCTCTGGCTCACCACGGAGATTATCAGCCGCAAATACGAGAAAGACGGTCACAAGCTGCCCACCGCCGTCTCAACCCTCGAGCATATCGACACTCCCACCATCCTGTTCTTCCTGGGTATCCTGATGGCCGTCTCGTGCCTCAAGGTGTCGGGCATCCTCGGCAGCCTGGCCGGCGGCCTCAACAACGCCTTCGGCACCACGGCGCCGGGATTCTTCTTTATCGACCTCATCATCGGCGTCCTCTCGTCGGTGGTCGACAATGTGCCGCTGGTGGCCGCCTCGATGGGCATGTATCCGCTGGGCGACGACGCCATCTTCGACGTCAACCATCCCTTCTGGGAGTTCCTGGCCTACTGCGCCGGTACCGGCGGATCGCTCCTCATCATCGGCTCCGCTGCCGGTGTCGCCGTCATGGGCATGGAGAAGATAGACTTCATCTGGTACCTCAAGAAAATCTCCTGGCTCGCCCTGGCCGGCTACATCGCCGGTGCCCTGGTGTTCATGCTGATGGATGTCACCCTCTTCGAGAACATCGCCTGGCTGAGAGATTTGGCTTAATATGAAACAACTTTGGACTGAATTTCTGGCCCGTCCAATGTGGCGCAAGGTGCTCGATGTAGCCATCCTGTGCTTTGCCGCCGCCGGCGCCGCCATCATAGGGGCCTGGGGGCTCTACCAGTTGGGCGTGACCAACAACCGTGGCGGTATCGACAAGAACTACCGCTCGTTGATGGCCGTCTCGGAGATAGAAGACCTGCAACATGCCGGCCTCACGCGCGAACAGATCGACGCCGAGTGGGCCCTGCGCTATGGACGCCTGGCCGCCTTGGCACGCTTCTATCCCGTCAACGCCCGCCTCATCCTCACCGCCGCCCAGCACAGTGACGACCCCCTGGTAGTGGACCGCATGATAGCCGCTGCCAGTATCTATATGGACAAAGACAAATCGCTCAACCAGCTGACCGAGGACATCAACGACCTCATAAACCAAGTGCCGCAGCAAGAGCATGGCAACGTCATCCCCTGGATGGGGGGTCCCGAATGGGTGGCCCTCAAACACGCCATCCTGCGCGACAGCGCCCTCATCAACGAGGCCGGCCGCCTTACCGGTGTCGAGCCGCGCCTCATCGTTGCCTGTCTGGTGGGCGAGCAGATACGCCTCTTCAACTCCAAGCGCGAGATGTTCAAGAAATACCTGGGACCCGTCAAAGTCCTCAGCGTCGAGAGTCAGTTTTCCTATGGCGTCAACGGCATCAAGGACCACACCGCCCAGGCCGTCGAACAGCACCTCAAAGACCCCACCTCAGAGTTCTACATGGGCAAAGCCTATGAGCACCTGCTCGACTTCGAGACCGACGACCACGACACCGAACGCTACAACCGCCTCGTCGACTACCGCAACCACCTCTACTCCTACATCTACACCGGCTGCATCCTCCACCAGACCATGTTGCAGTGGCGCCGTGCGGGGTACGACATCAGCGACCGTCCCGAGCTGCTCGTCACCCTCTTCAACGTAGGCTTTGCCAAATCGGTCCCCAAACCCAACCCCGAGGCCGGCGGCAGCACCATCGAGGTATGCGACCGCGACTACACCTTCGGCGGACTGGGCTTCGACTTCTACTACAGCGGCGAACTCGCTGCCACCTTCCCCTTCCAGCGCCAGCGCTTCGCCGACAAACCGCGCGCCTTGACAGCCCGCGACATAGCACGCATACAAGACAACATGAGCGACTGCAACCGCCCCGAACGCGGCCTCGAATACCGCAAAGACACCTCCCAATCTACACTCTCCACGCTCCACTCCACACTCAAAGAAGAGCCCGACCCCTTCGGAGTCGACCACGAAAAAGTGCGCCCCGTCGAACATACCGCACAATAATTATTGCGTTAATGCGTTATTGTGTTATTATTTAAGTAATAAAACCTTAAACCAATAAAAAAACAAACACCATGAAACGTAAAATTTTCTTCGCATTGGCCGCAGTGCTGATGCTCGGCTTCGTCGCCTGCAACAAGGATGACGACAAAAAAGACAACGGCAACAACGGCAACGCCTCGCTGGTCGGCACCTGGAAAATCAGCGCCGTCACCTCCAACGGGCAGGACATGTCGGCCATGCTCCCCGACGACCTTCAAATCACCATGAACGCCAATGGTTCCGGAGCCATCAACATGTATGGCACGGACTATGCCTTCACCTGGACCGCCACCGCCACCACCCTTAAAGTCGACAACGGCGACCAGGTCACCAACTGCACCATCGTCAGCCTCACCGCCAACGAATGCATCCTCACCAGCGACAACATGATATTCCCCGGCATGCAAGAGCCCCTGCCCTACACGGTGACCATCACCCTCACCCGCATCGGCGGCGGCGGTGACAACAACAACTACAGCACCCTCATCGTCGGCACCTGGCAGACCACCCAGACCATCGTCAACGGCCATGATGTAACCGCAGAGGTGGGCAACGTAGAGCTCACCTTCACCGCCGACGGCCGCGGCCTCCTCAACGACCACGGCGAGACTGAGAACAACGGCTTCTCCTGGAGCATCAGCGGCAACACCATCACCATCAACCCCGACCGCGACCCCCCCGCCACCTTCACCATCCTCAACCTTGACGGCAACACCTGCACCTTCACCGGCACCCGCATGCCCGGAAGCGACGAAGACTTCGACGAGATACGCATCACCATGACCAAGGTGAACAACTAAACAGACCTCTACAAAACAAAAGAGGGCGTCCTTTTACTTTTGGACGCCCTCTTTTGTTTATTGTGTCATGAGAAGACAATCGGGGTCATGAGGAGACAATAGGGGACGATTTTCGTGTGACACACCACTTTGCCCTTATATTGTCCGACGTGCAACAGTCCCAAACAGACATAAGCAAAGGAGGGTTGCAAGAGTACATTGACATATTAAGTTGTAGGTTCAAATAAGTATTACACGGTACTAGATCAAGTCGTCGAGGGTCAGCTCGTCGATGCCTATGCCTAGCATCTTCATTTTCTGCTTGATAAGCGGCAGTTCCTCTTCAAGGAACTCGCGGCGCTGCTCGGCGAGGATTTTCTTCTTGGCGTCGGGGCTGACGAAATAGCCCACGCCACGGCGGTTGAAGATAATCTCTTCCCCCTGCAGGTAGTCGAAGGTGCGCATCACCGTATTGGGGTTGACCCCCATCGCCACAGCTACGTCGCGCACCGACGGCATACGCTCGTCCTCGGCGGGCTCGCCGCTGAGAATCTGCTCCATCAGCCGGTCGGCAATCTGCAGATATATCGGTTTTTGTTTCCTGAATTCCATAATCGTAAAAATTAAATCTTTCCTTTGCAGCGGTTGAACTCAATGACGCGCATCTTGCGGCCCTGCGGGTCGAGGACGATACGTATACCTCTGCTGTCGAGCCACAGACTGTCGGCTTTCCAGTCGTCGTCATAACTCCTACAGTCCTCGGTCTCCGATAAGGGGTCGACCTCAGGTGCAAGTTTAACGGGCATGCGGTATTGTTCGCGCAGTGAGTTGACGATGGAGATAGCATCAATGGTATTGATCTCATAACCGTAATTGGTATCTCCATAATCATTAATCACAATTGTTTCAATAGTATCCACTGGAGCCTCAAAGCGTGCCCTGTCGAAGATTTCTAGGATGCGCATCGGCTCATAAGTGGTGTCAGCACGCAAGAGGCCTTTCTTCATCATGGCATGCAGCAGGGGCGTGTAGTCTTTTGACTGCGTGGTGTCACGGTCGACAATCAAGTAGGTATATCCCGGAAGGAAACCTTGTTTCTTATGATCATACCAATACATGGTGGTGGAATTAATCGAGTCCGATAGATCGGCCAAGAGGTAAGCGATTTCTGGCATAGTGCCACCATGCACCATCGTGTCATTTTTGTCATAATAACTGACAAGTTCCCCCTCAACCATATCCCAAGACATCATACGCATCGTGAAGCGGTCAGTCTCGATGGTCTCGTCAACGCCACGGTTGAAATAGCACCCCGTGAGATTCATACATGCCGCAAGGGCTATAAAAATGGTCTGTTTCATACTACTTAACTAATAAATTAGTACGGCATCTTTTTTAGGCGGTGCCATGCGAGCCAGGTGAAGAGGACCGCGACGACGACGTTGAATACAGAGACAATGCCCATCACCCAGTTCATCAGATTCTCAGGACCATATTTAAATATGGTATCGTAGAACCACTCCAAGAAGTCGGGAGTCTTTATGAGCGTCACAATGATGGGGATGGCGATGACGGTGAGTACGAACTCAAGCAGGTAAAGGATGAGGAAGGTGTAGAGCACCTTGTGTTTTTTGAAGAGGGTGGCGGCAAAGAGGAAGATAGCTGGTGAGGCGAAGAGACCCGTCCAGGTGGCGGCGGTGAGAAGCCAACTGTGGAATCCCGGCACTATATTGTCGTCGGCAGGGAAGGTGGTAAAGAACGGGAATCCCACCTCACCCTGCCAGAGCCACTGGTGGTAGGGCCCCGCAGGCAGGAGGCGCAGGATGATGTCAAGTACCATACTTCCCAAGTAGACGGCCACAGGAGCCACAATAAAGGTAAAAAGCAGCATGCTGAGGAATTTCTCCAGCTTGGAAGCTGGCAGCATGGCATAATAGATGCCTTCGTTGCGGAGGTTCATGGTGCGGTAAAGGCGCGACGGCAGCATGAATGCTGCAAGAGAGGAAACACCCATAATCATCAACACACGCCAACTTGGATTAATGACAACAGTACGGTCGATGACCAATGCCAGTAACCACACGGTGAAAGGCAGCGATGCCAGCACAATGGCTGTGGTGCCGAAAGTGGGCCATATATTACGGAAGTCTTTTCTGACGACTTTGCAGAAACGGTTCCAATCAAATCTGTTATTCATTTTTTTACTTTTTCTTTAGTTAATATTCCAATTTATCCATTTTGCGGCGGCTCAACCATGCAAAGAGCAGTGCCATTGCCGCTTCGACGGCTATCACAGCCCAGTAGAGGCCAGAAGCCGACTCTCTGTAGAAGATGGTAGGTGCTGCTATCATTCCGCATACCAACCAAAGCATCGCCACAATGGAGACGAAATTGCGCAAGCCCTTGTGCAGGATAGCGTTGGCATAAATGCTGGCAAACACAGCACCGATGAAGGTGACAACTATACCGGCTATCATTGGGAAGTCGAAGGAATGCCACGCCTCCGCCTGCCAAAAATACTTGTCGTAGCCCGGCAGGTGCACCGCTGTCAGCAGCATGTCGAAAGCAAGCCCGACAGCAATCAGTGTCACGGGTGTCACCACCATCGCAACAGTAGCCATCGAGAGGTGCTTCTCGGCTTTGGTGGCGGGTAGCATGGCAAAGTAGATGCCGCGCTTCTTTTTGCCCACATTGGGGTAGACGCCCTGCGGTACCATCATCGATTCAACGGCTATCATACTAACCATCATTGAAATACGGTATATCGTACCACCGATATGGTCATGACCGATATACTGCTGTGACAGCACCATGAGCGGCGCGAAGGCCACGGCCATCCATAGTCCACCAAAGACAAATTCCTTGGGGCAGCTGCGCAAGTCATGCCGCACTAACTGGACGAAACGCTTGATGTCGAACCTCTGGCTCATTTGAACATCTCTCTAAAGTAATTCTTGTTTCTCAGCACGGCATTGAAGAGGGCCTCGATATTGAGCTGGCTCTCCTCGCCGGTGGTATTGGGGATGACATTGAGGTAGCCGCCGGGCAGCATCTCGCTGTAGAGGGCATCCTCGCGCTGCTCGCCGCCATACTCGAAATAGAGCTTCTCCTGGATGCGCTGCACGCTGGCATTGAGGAGGACGCCATTGTTGTTGAGGATGACGATGGGGTCGATGAGGTTCTCCACATCCTTCACCTGGTGGGTGGAGATGATGATGGTGTTGCGCTCCTCGAAGCGACGGCTGAGGATGGCGCGGAACTGAGCCTTGCTGGGGATGTCAAGGCCATTGGTAGGCTCGTCGAAAAGCACATAATCGGTACCCAACGAAAGGCTGGCGGCGATAAGGCTCTTCTTCTGCTGGCCGAAGCTCATCTCCTTGAACTTGCGGTCGGGGTCCACCTCCAGCTCATCCATCAAGTGGAGAAATGCGCCCTGGGCATAGTTGGGATAAAACGGGGCCAGCTCGTCAACATACTGCTGAGGGGTGCGGCCGTCGGGAAGGATCACCTCGTCGGGAAGGAAAACGATGCGCTGAAGCATCTCGGGCAGACGCTGTTGGCTGGTGAGGCCGTCGACCGCGCAGGTTCCCTCTTTGGGACGCAGCAGTCCACATATGAGTTTCAACAAGGTGGTCTTCCCCACCCCGTTCTCGCCGAGGAGACCGTAGATGCTGCCTTCGGGGAACGACAGGTTGATATTCGAGAAGACCGGCGTCTTCTTATAACTGAAATTTAGATTTCTTATTTCTATCATAATTCATCCAGCCTCACCCCCAGCCCCTCTCCATGTGGAGAGGGGAGTGGGTACCATGGCTGTCGGTTGTTTATTGGTTATACATTATTCGTTTGATAGTTTTACATTCTACTCCCCTCTCCGTGCGGAGAGGGGCCGGGGGTGAGGCTATTTGTATTTCACTGCCGTTCCGAACACCAGCACCTCGGCGGCCTGAGCCATGATGCTGTTGGTGGTGTAGCGCACGCCAATGATGGCGTCGGCATCCATCTTCACAGCTTGGTCGACCATGCGCTGCGTGGCTTGTGCACGAGCCTTGTCCATCATGCCGGTGTAGCTCTTCAGCTCGCCACCCACGATGCTCTTCAGTCCCTGTCCGAAGTCGGCAAACATGTTCTTACTCTGGATGGTACTTCCGGAGACAACACCCAGTTCTTCATAATTCACACCCTGAAGGGTCTCTACTGTTACGATTTTCATAATAAATCAGCCTCACCCCCAGCCCCTCTCCATAAGGAGAGGGGAGTGGATACCATGGCTGTCGGTTGTTTTAATTGTTTAACATTATTTTATTTATTACCTTTTTTCTATCTGGCGGCCCCCCTCTCCCCTTGGAGAGGGGTCGGGGGTGAGGCCTTTTAATTCTTCATGTCTCTTGCTCCCTGCTGGGCTTTACTTTCTAGCTCCATCTTTCCGATACGCCAAGTGAGGCCAACGCTGACAAAACGCGAGTCGAAGCGGCGGCTGCCAGTAGTCTGGTAGGCGGGGGCTGTAGTGTTGCTGCCCCATTCGGCCATGCCGAAGATGTCATTGACCGTGAGGTTAACGCTCAGCTTGCGGTCGAAGAAATCGGCACTGGCGCCGAAGTCCACACCCTTGTTGGCATTGGTCAATCTGTAAAGGCCCAGACGCGGCGATGTATAGTGAGCGTTGGCGAAAAGCTCAAGCCATCCGTTCACCTTGGTCCACACGTTGACGCGGGCACTCCAGCTCCACTTGTTATCCTTGTCGCCATTGTAGATGTATCCATAGTTGAACACCGAGGCATTGAAGCGGATGTTAAAGAAGCCACTGGGACGGTACATGATATTGGCCTCGAGGCCTTCGGTGTGGCTCGTGCTCATATTGTCGGGATAGGTGTAGTGGACCGGATAGCTGAATACGGCGGGCACTAGGGTGTCCGAAACCATGGAGCCCTGTTCGTTGGTGTTGGCGCGGAAATAAGCGTTGAGACCAATGTTACCGAAGCCCATGACATACTTGTTCCAAGCAGCCTCGAGGTTGTGGGTGTAGCTCTTCAGCAGGTTGGGATTGCCAGTGCGGAGCGAATAGTCGTCGTAGACACAGAACTTGGTATAGTCGAGTAAGTTGTCGCTGTTTGAAAAGCGGCGCGTGTAACTCAAGCTATAGCTCTCGAAATTCTTGGTCTGGTAACTGAGATGGATACTTGGCACCAAGCCGGGAAACGTGGTGTCGAGACTCAACTTATCGTCCATGCCCTTGTGTTCCACACTGCCGTGCATGAACATGTCTTCGAAGCGCAAGCCCAGTTTGGCGGTGAAGCCGCCCCAGCGTTTCTGTCCGGTGACGTAGGCCGCTGTGGAGGTGTAGCTTCCCTTGGCCTCGTAGGAGCGGTGCGGCACGTTGACATCGTTGTCGTCCAGACTCTCGTCGTTGTAGTTGCCCCCGAGACCCACCTCGGCACCGGCCTCAATCTCGTAATTGTTCTTCAGCGGATGGGTGTAGTTCACCTCCACGCTGCCCTGGGGGGAATATGACGTGCTTGTCTCGTAGCGATTCAAATCGGTCAGTGTTGCGTCGCGGTAGTCGCGCTCCACGTCCGAGTAGCCACTGTTGCTCCAGTAGTTGCCGTTGAAACTGGCACTCAGCTTGCGTCCCGTGGTGTCGAAACGCTTCTCGTACCATGCTCCCGCATAGCCACCGCTGCTGAAGCCATGGTTGCGCACGGTCTCAAGATAGCTGAGGTCGGCGCTACGCACACCACTCGTATATTCATAGTATTTATAGTCGTTATCCTCCTTGTTACGGTCCCAGTAGGGATAGAAGCCCGCCCAGGCCGAGAGGTGGCTCGTGCTGTCGATATTCCAATTCACATTGACTCCGGTATAGCCGCCATAGTAGGGCATCCTCACCTTGTTGGTGTATTCCTGGTAGCGGCTAGTGTCTCCATTGAGGGCAAGGATACTGGTTCCGTCACCCTCGCCATTGTGGTTGCCATAGTTGCCCGTCAAGTAGAAGTTGAAGTCCACCTTCTCGTTGGCCCACACGTAGGAGATCCACGGCGAGACGGCCGGCGTGGTGGTGCCGCGCACACCCACGCAGAGCAGCTCGTTGCGCGTAATCTTCTGGTTGGTGACGATGTTGATGACGCCGCCGGAAGTGCTGTAGCGTGCGGAGGGATTGGTGATGACCTCGATGCGCTCGATGGCGTTGGCGGGCATCTGCTTGATATACTGCTTCAAGGCCTCCTCGTTCATGTGGCTCGGACGGTCGTTAATCCATATCTCCACGCTGGAAACGCCGCGCAGGGTGATGTTGCCCTCGGCATCCACCTCCACGCCCGGGGCGTTCTGCAGGGCGTCGCTGGCCGTACCCGTCTGAATGCTCGGGTCCTCCTTGGTGTTGTACATATTCTTCTCACCATCCATCACATAGAGAGGTTTCTCGGCTGTGATTTCCACCGTCTCAAGCAGCGTGCCACCCTTGAGGGTGATGGTAAGGTCCTTAAGGTCACTAACGACCTTAAGGTCTTTAAGGTAACTCTCATACCCCACGCAGCTGGCCTGCAGCAGGTAGTCGCCGGGCTTCACATCCCCGATTTCGAACACCCCATTAAAATCGCTTGCGGCGCCGCGCACAAACACTGTGTCGGTGGTCCTCATCAGGCCCACGTTGACCAGGGGGAGCGCCTCGCCCGTCTTGGCATCCATGACGGAACCTTTGACCTTTAAATTCTGTGCCTCGACCGAGGCCATCATGGCCACCAAGGCCATCACTGCAAAAAACAGTTTTTTCATAATACTATTATATAATTATTGTTTCTTATTTTTCATTTCCCGGTGCCTCATTTCCCGCTTGTCTTCCTCGACAGCCTTGTCGATGTCCGACGACATCTGATTAAAGAATATCTCCATTCCAAGAATGACAAGTCCACTCACCACAGAAATTATGAGATTCTTGCCAAGAGGCCCAACGCCCAGGATGGTATCCACAACGAACACCGCCAATACGAAAAACAAAAACATGGTCAGGTGGTACACCCAATCTTTTTTTCTGTAATGTTCTTTGAAGTTCATTTTTTTAGTTATTTAATTGTTATTCAATCATTTTCTTTGATTCAACTCTTGTGTATTAGTCAACTAATACACTGCAAAAGTAATACAATTTTTCATACTCACAAAATTTTTTTCAAAAAAAAATCATTTTATTTACAGAATAAAACATAACACATTAATAATGAGCAATGATAGAAGAACCAAGCATAATCCTCTTCAAAAATTGACAAAAAAGTTAAACTTTTTTGTTGAACAACCCACCCGCAAAAACACCACAACATATAGAAAAACAAATAATTAAACGAATACATCACCCTTATTATCTCCTTATCAACTCCTAACCATCTCCTTATCATCTCCTACCATGGTAGGAGTTGGCAAGGTCAAAATAGGGCATTGGGGGCTCTTTGGCGCCATTCAAAAAAAGGAACTAGCTATTTTTAGGTTTCGGGACAATATTATCTCTTAAGCCTCGTTAATTGTAAAAAGGAGTAAAGGAGGAAACGTAAAGAGGAGACTAACAACTAACTACAAACAACTAACAACCAATAAGATTTAATAAGAAATTAAAATATAATAATATGCAAGAAGAAAGCAATATTCTGGGGAACAATTACAGCCGAGAGGCTTCGATACGTTTTTTCCGCCGGTGGTGGAAGGTGCTGGCGGCGGTGTTCGCGGTGGCTGCCGTGGCTTCGGGCATCGCTGCCTGGTGCATCACGCCTCTTTACAAGTCGACTACGGTCATTTTCCCGACCAACTCGAACCGCCTGTCGAAGGCCATCATGGGCTACCATTACAGTCACGACTTTATGGACTACGGCGCTGAACGCGACTGCGAGTACGCCATCCAGATTCTCGAGTCGAAACGTATGCAACAGGCTGTCTGCGAGCATTTCAACTTGATGGAGCATTACGGTATCGCCACCAATGACGAATACCGTCTGTTCAAGTTCGACGAGAAGTACACGAGTAACATCAAGGTGAAACGAACAGAGTATATGGGCGTGGAAATCAATGTTCTAGACGAGGACTCGCAGTGGGCTGCCGACATTGCCAACTTTATCGCGACGATGTACGACACGCTATGCCACGAGATTCACCACGACCGCGCCGTTTCGGCGGCCGAGGTGATGGACAGTGTCTGCCACGCTATGGAACACGAGATTGACTCTATCAGCAAGAGTAAAGTGGAAAGCGGGAAATGGAAGGATGATTTAATTAGGGAGAAATGCGAGCAACTGGCCGATTTGCAGACCCGGGCCATCCAGACCAATGTGGACAAGGGGCTCAATGTAAGCTATAAGTATTGTGTCGACATGGCCACCCCTGCCGACAAGAAGGCCTATCCCAAACGTCTGCTGATTATCCTTGGCGGCAGCATCAGTGCCGTGGTGGTGGCCGTCTTCGCCCTGCTGCTTTTTGCCAAGAAAGAGGAGGAGTAAAGGAGATAAAGGAGGTAAGGAGACTTTGAGACTTTACGACTTTCTACTGAAGAACAGGGGGCTGCTGGCGGCGCTGTCCATCGTTGCGACGTTCATCGTCCTGGTGGCTTTGTCGCTGGGGCATTCGGGCAATGCCACTATGCCACTGGTTACGCTGGAGTTGGTGCCATTGGCGCTAGTGTTGGGATGGCTGTTTGTTACACGCATGGATATCAGCCTCTTGCTTATAGCCCTGCTGACGCCGTTTGCAGTAAATGTCGACATTATGTCCGGCATGGAGCTCTCTCTCCCCGTGGAGCCCCTGATGATTCTCTTCACGCTGTTTTTCCTCTTCCGGGTTTTACTCCACCGCAAACAATCCCACAATAACACAATCCCACAATCCCACAATAACGCAATCTCCCATCCGGTGACGCTGTTGGTGCTGGCCATGCTGACCTGGATGACCATCACCTCGTTGACTTCTGAGATGCCATGGGTGTCAATCAAATACACGTTGGCGAGGGTATGGTTTACAGTGCCGTTTTTCTTCGCTGCAACACTGATATTCAGAAACCCACGCCGCATAAGGCAGTTCTTTTGGGCCTACATGATAGGCCTGTGCGCCGTGGTCCTCATCACAACGGTCAAGACCCTGGGCAACTTCAGCGACTTACAAACATTGCACCGCGTAATGCGGCCGTTCTACAATGACCATACAGCCTATGGCTGTGTCATTGCCCTGATGCTGCCTGCGGCCCTTTTCTTTGTAGGAGGTAAGGAGGCAGGAGGTAAGGAGATAGGACAAATGCGTCAGCCTTGGTATCGTCTTTCCTCCTTATCTCCTTACCTCCTTATCTCCATCACATTTTTCGCCTTGCTCTGCATCGGCCTTTTCCTCTCCTATTGCCGCGCAGCGTGGATTAGTGTGGCTGGTGCCGTCGGCATCTGGCTATTAGTGCGCACGGGCATGAAAATCAAGTGGATGATGTTGCTTTTCGGCCTCGGAGTGGGACTATTCTTTGTCCACCAAGGCGACGTGCTCTACAAGCTGGGCAAGAACAAGCAGGATTCGTCCTATACACTGGCCGACCAAGTGAAGAGCATCTCAAATATCTCGACCGACGCTTCCAACCTTGAGCGCCTAAACCGCTGGGCTTCAGCCATTCGAATGTGGAAAGAAGACCCCCTGATGGGTTGCGGTCCCGGAACCTATCAGTTCCTCTATGGCAGACATCAACGCTCCTACCAGCTCTCGACCATCAGCACCAACGCAGGGAACCTCGGCAACGCCCATAGCGAATACATCGGACCCTTGACAGAGCAGGGAGTGCCGGGGGCTGCACTCGTCATTGCCCTCGTCCTCACCACCTTCGCCACCGGTGTGCGTGTCTACCGAACCGCCCGGGACCCCTATACCGCACGTATGGCATTGGCTTTCACCCTCTCGCTGCTCACCTATTATATCCATGGTGTATTCAACAACTTCCTCGATACCGACAAACTTTCCGTCCCCTTCTGGGCCTTTACAGCTATTGTCGTCGCCCTTGACCTGTATTCGGAGAAAAAGGAGAAATGAATGAGATTGTGTTATTGCGTTATGGTTAAGGTCAAAGTTAAGGTTAAAAGTTAAGGTTATATGAAAAAGTTTTTTGGGGCGGCAGCCTTTTTTTCACTTCTCGCTTCTCAATTCTCTTTTTGCTCCGCCCAGGAGCAGCCCTTGAAGATCAAGCTTGAAATCCTCGGACAAGGCGAAGTGCGGCGTGGAGGAATGAAGGATAGTGTCAAGTATGCACCTAACTTTCTGGTGAGCCGCGAGAGACTCTTTGTCGACTACAGCGGTAGGGCGAGCTCGCTACTTTGGGACGCCCACCTCACCCTACAGCACACGTCCATTTGGGGTATGGAGGGCGGCGGTGCATTGAAGATGTTTGAGGCGTGGGCACGCCTCCGCACCCAAAGTGGATGGTTTGTGCAAATGGGACGTCAGGCGCTGACCTACGATGATGAGCGCATCATCGGCATGAACGACTGGGCCATGGCCTCGCAATCGCACGACGCCCTCCGATTTGGCTTCGAAGGCTCAACGCACAAGCTTCACCTCGTGGCCACCTACAACCAAAACAGCGACGTCGACGAGACGGGCAGCAACTATTACGCCAACGGGATGTACTACAAAACCATGCTGATCGGATGGTATCACATTCAACCCAAAGACTTTCCTGCCTCGCTCTCGCTACTCTTCATGAACATAGGCATGCAGGCCGGCACCAAGGGAGTGGACGAGCACAACGAATACCAGCAACTCTATGGCGCTTACGCCAAATTTGAAAAGCCCTGGATGACACTCGAAGGCTCCTATTACCGTCAGGGTGGCAACGAGGAACACGGACTGCCCATCAAGGCCTGGATGGCGGCAGCCAAGGCCACCTGGCATCCCTTGGCCAAACTCGACCTCACAGTCGGATACGACTACTTGAGCGGCGACAAGGACTTCAACGTCCCACCCGACGGCTTTATTGGGCTGGAACAGCGAAAAGAGGTAAACGGCTTCAGCTCCGTCTGGGGATCGCACCATAAATTCTATGGAGCCATGGACTTTTTCTATGTCAGCACCTATTATGGCGGTTTTACTCCCGGACTGCGCAACCTTTACGTCACAGCAGACCTCCATCCAACAGACAACCTCGATTTCAGTTTGGGATACCACTACTACGCCATAGGGACACACCACCAAGACCTCGACCTCACTTTGGGACACGAATTGGAAATTGAAGGGAACTACGCCATCAGCAAAGAGGTGACCCTCTCGGCGGGATTCTCCTATATGACCGGCGGGAAAACCATGGAACGGCTGAAACGCGTAGACACAGACAACAACCTTCACTGGGGATGGCTCTGTCTGGTGTTCAATGCGAGAAGTGAGAAGTGAAAAGGGAGAAGGGAGACTATATACTAACAACTAACTTATGGTCAAGGTTAAGGTTATACTCATTTCGGTTCTCTGTTTTCACTTTTCACTTTTCACTTCTCACTTTTCGGTTTGCTCCGCCCAAGCCACCCATCGCTGCTGGGACATCAGCATCGTTCCCGCCACGCCCGGGGAAACAGACAACCTGCTGCCCTACACCCTGCAACGGATAACCGAAGAGCCTTTGCCCACCGATTCAGGCATGCTGCTGGTGGAGATGGGGCGCGAATACCTTGGCTCCCCCTACCGCTACGGCGGACGCACACCGAAGGGATTCGACTGCGCCGGCTTTGCACTCTTCCTCTACCGCCGCTTCGGCTACAACCTCCCCGGATGGAGCGGCGCCCAGTACAAACTGGGCAGGGAAATCGGAATCAAGGAATTGCGTCCCGGCGACCTGGTCTTCTTCGGCGGCCGCCGAAAGACCCAGACGGTGGGGCACACAGGCATTGTGGTCTCTGCCGATACCGTCAACAGCACCTTCTTCTTTATCCACTCCTCCTCCTCCAACGGCGTCATCATCTCACGCAGCACCGAAGCCTACTACACCCAACGCTACATCGGCGCCCGGCGCATCTTCCGCTGAAAAAATCACTCGTCGCTGGTGGAGGAAATAAAGCGCCGATAAGCGCTGAAAGTGTTGGCACGCGAAAGAAAACCAAGATAGCGGCTATCGTCGTCGATAACCACGAGGTTATAGCGGTCGCCAATGCGGAACTTCTCCACCACATCGGTCAACGTGTCGGAAGAACGCACGATATCGCCCTCCGAAATCGGATGCATAAGGTCGTCCACCGCCACACTGTCGTAGAGCTCCGGACGAAAAATAATCTTGCGCACGTCATCAAGCGTGATGACACCGAGGAAACGGTCATCGTCAGAAAGCACCGGAAAGAGGTTGCGGCGCGACGTCTGGATAACCTCCACAAGATCGCGCAGCGTATTGCCGCTGCGAACAATAACAAAATTGGTCTCGATGAGACGCTGCATATCGAGCAGACGCCAGGCCGAAGCATCCTTGTCGTGGGTGAGCAGGTCGCCACGTTTGGCAAGCTTGCGGGCATAGATAGAATGACGCTCGAAAGGGCTGACACAAAGGTAGGTGACGGCAGACGACACCATCAGGGGCACCAACAGCTGGTAGCCGCCCGTGATGTCGGCAATGAGGAACGTGGCCATGAAAGGGGCATGCATCACGCCCGTCATCACCGCGGCCATACCCACAAGGGCAAAACTGGCAGTGTCCTGCGAGGGCATACCCAACTGGTTGCACATCATGGCGACAAAATAGCCCGAGAGGCCACCCACAATGAGCGAGGGACCGAAGGTGCCGCCCACGCCGCCGCTGCCGATGGTGGTGGCTGTGGCCACGGCCTTGAGCAGGATGAGCAGGAAAAGCACCGCCAGAACCGCCCATGCGTCTCCGGCCAGGGAACCATAAACCGTATTGACAAAAAGACTGCTTGAATCGCCATCAAGCAACCGGGTGAGCATACCGTATCCCTCACCATAAAGTGGCGGAAAGAGGTAAATAAGCACGCCCAACATCAAGCCCCCCACCGCAATACGGAGCCAACGATTGGAAAAACGGGAGAAAAGCGCCTCGACCTTGTCGGTGGTGCGGAGAAAATAGACCGACACCAAAGCGCAAAACACGCCAAGCACCACATAAAAAGGCAGCTGGGAGAGCGCAAACTGGTGGGTCACCTCAAAATGAAACTGCACATCGGTGCCCATAAGGAAATAGGCCACCGTGGCAGCCGAGAGTGCCGAAAGAAGCAGAGGAAGAGCCGTAGTGGCCGAGAGGTCGAACATAAAGACCTCAAGCACAAACATAATACCCGCAAAAGGCGCCTTGAAAATACCCGCGATGGCTCCTGCCGCACCACAACCCAGGAGAATACGCACACACTTAGGACTCAAACGGAACCACCGTCCGATATTAGACCCAATGGCCGACCCTGTCGAGGCGATGGGAGCCTCGAGTCCCACACTGCCGCCAAAAGCCACCGTCAAAGTCGAGGCAATGAGCGACGTGTACATATTCTTCGACGGCAGACGCGACCTATTGCGACTGATGGCCAACAACACCGTTGGCAACCCGTGCCCTATATCGCCCTTGACTATATATTTTACAAACAATACAGTAAGCATGATCCCCACCAACGGGAAAAGGAGCATCATTACATTGCCGCCAAGGGGGGTCAGCGCACCAAGATGGGACACCAAACGACCAGCATAGAACACTAACGTTTTCAACACAACTGCTGCAAAACCAGACATTAGTCCAACCAACAGAGCAAGTACTAGTGTTAAACCATGCTCGCTCACATGGCGAAGCCGCCAACGGTATATTTTCCCAAATAAACTCACTTTTTATAAAAAATCGGGTGCAAAAATACGAAAAATAATCTAACCACGTTATCTTTTTTGAAAAATAACAATAATAAAGATGAAAAAAGCATTCCTCTTAGGCAGCATCGCTGCTTTGGCACTCAGTTCTTGCGTGACATTAAGTGAGCACGAAAACTTGAAACTGAAATACGATCAAAACATCAAGCAACAAGCCCTGACGCAACAAGAACTTGAAGAACTCAAGGAGGAAAACGCTTCTCTCGTGCGTCAAAACAACGCCTTAACAAGCAATTACACCGAACTCACCACTGCCAAGACGCGAAGTGACCGCGCTGTAGACAGTCTTTCACGTAGTCTTGAAAAATTACGCCACGACTATGACACCACAATGGAAAACTACCTTCAACAGGTGGCTGGGAAAAACCGTGACCTCGCACACACACAGAATCTCCTTTCCTCCCGTACCCGCGAATTGAACGACAAAGAGGAGTTGTTACGACAGAAAGAGATACAGTTCCAACAACAACAGGAGATTTTTCTCCTGCAACGTAGCGAGATGGTTGCCAAACAAAAAGAACTCGAGGAGCAAGAGGCCTCCACCCGTGCCCAGCTGGAGGCCAAGGAACGCGAAGTGGAGTCCGTGCGCAACGCCGTCACCAATGCCTTAGTGGGATTCACCGACAAGGGTCTCCGCGTCGAGACCAAAGAGGGTAAGGTTTATGTCTCGATGGAGAACAAACTGATGTTCCCTTCGGCCAGCTGGACGGTGTCGAAAGAGGGCGTTAATGCCATCAAGGAGCTTGCCAAGGTGCTGGAACAGGATGCCTCGCTGAATATCATGGTGGAGGGTCACACCGACAATGACGCCTACCGCGGTTCGACAGCCGTGAAGGACAACTGGGACCTCAGTGTGATGCGCGCCACGGCCATTGTCAAGCTCATACTGCAATACGGGCCGGGCATCAATCCATCGCGCATCGAGGCCTGTGGCCACGGCGAGTTCGCCCCCAGAGCCTCGAATGAGACCGCCGAGGGCAAGGCCGCCAACCGCCGCACGGAGATCATCCTCACCCCCGACCTCGACAAGTTGCTCCAACAAATCGGACACTGATTCTCCCACCGGGGGGAACCGGCCGGCGGTAGCCACCTGATTTTTTTTCGAACTGAAACAACAATTTCAGGAAAAAAGTGTACATTTGTACATCGATTTGCCCTCTCATAAGGGNNAAATTATAATAAATGATGTTAAAAAATATATTTGCGGGAAAAACGACGTGGATTTGCGTGCTGGCATTGCTGGCTTTCTTCGGACGGCCGGCGGCGGCCGAGGCACAGACTCGCGAGCCCCTGGCGATGCCAGTGGTGGAGGAGGACTCGATTATGAAACACATCGCCGAGCTCTCGTCAGCCACCTACGAGGGCCGTCTGGCGGGCACCAAGGGCTATGACGCGGCGGCGCGATACGTGAGGAACGCGCTGCGTCGCTATGGCGCCACGGTGGAGCTACAGGGGTTCGAGATTGAGTGCAACGAGGTGGAGAACTGCAAGTTCAACGTCTACACCCCAGGCTCCAAGGACAAGCGCATCTTTACGCTGGGCAACGAATTCTGCTGTGCCGGCATGACGGGCCGCGGATATGCCGACGCACAGATAGTGTTCTGCGGTTACGGCGTGGACGACGACGCCATGAACGACTATGCGAGTGTCGACGTGCAGGGAAAGATTGTGATGGTGCTGACGGGCATGCCCGACGGGTCGTGGCTGCCGGCAGAGGTAACAGAGCATTACAGCGCGCTGCGCGACAAAGCCCGTACGGCCGAGAAACACGGGGCCGTGGCCATGCTGGCGGTGAACATCAGCCCCAGTTGTCTGCCCTGGGAAGTGCAGGGACGCGTCTACTGCGGCGTGCAACCCCACCAGTCCACCTTCCCCATCCTGCAGCTCACGCTCGACTGCGGCCGCGAAATTCTGATAGGCGAAGCCATGAACCTCGACCTGGCTATCGATGTCATCAACCAGGAACACCGGTCGGCCTCATTTGCCCTGTTGAAGAAAGCCGAAATCGACGCCAATGCCTTCTACCGCCAGCATGCGCAGACCGCCAATGTGCTGGGGCTGCTCAAGGGCTATGACAGCCGCTACAACGACGAGCTCATCGTGGTGGGCGCCAGCCTCGACCACGTGGGCATGCAGGGCAAGACCTGCCTCTTCCCCGGGGCCGACGTCAACGCCTCGGGCGTGGGGGCGGTGCTGGAGATGGCCCGGTTACTCTCGCAACCCCAATACCGTCCGCGCCGCAGTATCCTGTTTGTCCTTTTCAGCGGGAGCGAACAGCAATACCTCGGTTCGAGGGTGTTCCTGACCCACTATCCCAAGCTGCGCAAGATAGAAGCCTTCGTCAACCTACAGAACATTGGTTGCGGTGACAGCATCTCGCTCCTGGGCGACAACCGGTACCCCACACTGTGGGAGATAGCCCGGGTGCGCGACAGCGTCAACCATGGCCTCATCTGGCACAACCCCGAGCGTACGAACCCCAAGGGCGATGCCCGCGGGTTTGATGCCATCGGCATTCCCTCGCTGGTTTTCACCACCCTCAACGGACTGCAACACAATCATGTAACCAGCGATATCTGGGAGAACATCGACCGCCGCATGGTGACCAGCACCTCGCAGGTGGCCGTGGAGACCGTGCGCGAACTGGCCGACGGCATCTATCAGGGCCGCAGCCCCAAAAGCAAGGCAATGAGATTTGAGAAGTGAGAAGAGAGAAATAGTTATTGCGTTAAGGTCAAGGTTAAACTATAAACTATCAAACTGAATGTGGACACTATATAAGAAAGAACTGAGGAGTTTTTTTTCGTCGCTGATGGGATACCTCACTTTGGGAGTGTTTCTGACGTTGACGGGATTGATGCTATGGGTATTGAAGAGCGATTTCAATATTCTTGACTTTGGCTATGCCGGCATGGAAGGATTGTTTCTCATCGGTCCCTTTCTCTATCTCTTCCTCATCCCCGCCATCACCATGCGCACCTTCGCCGAAGAGCGACGAAACGGTACCCTCGAAACCCTCATGGCCCACCCTTTGAGACACTGGACCATTGTATTTGCCAAATTCTTGGCGGGATGGACACTGGTATTGGTTTCGCTGCTGCCCACACTGGTGTGCTACTTCAGCGTCTACTCGCTGGGGTACCCTGTAGGCAATATCGACACCGGCGGTGTCATGGGGTCCTACTTCGGCCTGTTGCTGCTGGGAGGCGCTTTCGTGGCCATCGGACTGTTCTGCTCGTCGATGACCGGCAACCAGATAATATCCTTTATCCTGTCTGCATTACTGAGCGCCGTGGCCTATTTGGGGTTCGAATCACTCTACCGCATGGAGCTTTTCGGCAGCGGCGACCTCTTCGTCAAAAGTCTGGGCATGATGGACCACTACGAGAGCATCAGCCGAGGTATTGTCGACACCCGCGACGTACTCTACTTTGCCAGTGTGGCAACCCTCTTCCTCATAGCCACACGATTGGTGTTGCAGAGCCGTCTATGGAATGGCTGGGACAATCGCAAAAGCCTCAAACGCAGCCACTGGCTCGAGATGGGCGTAACGGTGCTGATAGTTGTCTCTGTTAATGTGATAGACCATTTCTTCTATACCCGGCTCGACATGACGGCGGAGAAACGC
>LXOW01437069.1_pt1 | contig 23603 bp, 18 predicted proteins | sample 1368591 | NCBI WGS metagenome assembly LXOW01 (sample SAMN04884650, study PRJNA319009) | bovine gut metagenome | isolation source: Cow rumen | host: Bos taurus | place: Italy: Legnaro (PD) | collected 2014-07-09
ATGACAAGCTCAATCTGATAATCACCTGAGAGAGTAGAAGGCAGGACAACCTGCGTCTGAGTAGAGTAGACCACCGTCGTGTAAACCACATTGTCATCCTCATCCTTAATATAGAGGACATACTCAGGATGGTTGGCCTCAAACAGCAGCGTGTAGTCATCAATATAGACCTTCGGAGTTGTGATTGGTGTCTTAGGATGACCATTGCCTATAGGCTGGTCATCTTCATCAATACTGACGGTAAGTGGAACCAAATCCATTGCCGAGACACTTGTGCTCATTAAAAAAGCACTTAGTACAAATAAAAATAGTTTCTTCATAATCATTTTGCTATAAATGGTTAAATCATTTGCAAAGTTATGAAGAAATAATGAAGCAAAAAACAAAAATGGACTTCAAGAATTAACTAAAAATTAACTCCTTTTATCCACTTTATAATCAATAAGATAAGCTCTAAATTTTACTGAAAATAAACCCGGCTTATTCAATTTAGTTTGCATAATTCCTTATACAATTCCTTTGAACTACCTTTTTTGCCATATAATCCTGCTAATATTTCCGTGCTTGTTTTAGAAATATAAGCAGGTGTTACGCCAAGCATATTGGCAATCTCGCCTGCTTTAAAATGCAGGCGCAATAGAAGACATATTTTGTATTCCACAGAATTAATCCTTAAATTGGATACAATGAAATCGTAAAATCCTGGCATATATTCTTTAACCAAGTTATCTATTGTTTCCCAATCATTTTGTGCTAACGTTTGCCCTTTTATGGCAGTATCTTTTATTACTTTATAGCTTAATGAATTCTGAAGGTTGTTTTCTAGCCTCTCTGCGCCAAAATAGACAAGTTTTCCATATTTGCCTAGTTTTTTCTCTAATTGTTTGATTCTTTTTTCGTTTTCATTAATTTTTTGCTTGTTAACAATAGCATTTTGTTTCAGCAGATTGTCCTCGATCTTAATATTATTTAGTTCTTTGGCCAAATTCTCATAACTCTCTATCAATTTCTTGCGGGCGATGTATAACCAAGATGACATCAAAAGAAAAGCCAATAGTACAATTAGACTGAATAGTAGTCTCCTATTTGCCAATGCAGCTCTTTTTGATTCTTTATGTGCAATATCTTGGCTTCGGGTGTAGTCGTACATCGTTTGAATGCGTTCTATATCCTTGGTTGTTTTATGGGCATAAAGCGAATCGCTCATAGCATAAGCGTATAAACTATATTTCGCAACAGAGTCGCTTTTATGTAGTTTTTGATAGAGTTCTTTCAAACCTAATGCCGCAGAGTGTTGGTTATTGAAGTCCTTACCATCTTGTAACTCCTTGCGATAATAATATTCTGCAGAATCAAACTTATTATTATGAAAGAAATAGAGCCCTTTACTCCTATAATAGATTTCACGACCAACTTCTATATTTCCAAGTGAATCAAACCTCCCGGACTGAGACTCGTAAATGCTCATAAAATTTTTCGCTTTATTTATTTTTCCATCGTCAATAAGAGGTCTTATAGTTAATCCTAACGAAATAGCTGAATATGCTTTGTATCCGTATTGGGCGTATCGTTGAGCGACATTTTCAATTACAATTATTGCTGAATCTATCAGTCCCAAACCTTTATAAGATAAAAACTCTTGTTCATAACTCATCAGTGCAGCGAGAGTATCCTTTCCCCTCCATGCATATTTAACGGATAAATTGTCATGGCTTAATTGTTCCCTATATAGTCCCTGTTCATAGAATATCTGTGCCATCTGGCCATAGACTCTGGCGAGTTGGCGATAGTCACAGTCGGTGCTAAGGGTGTCGGTAGCATCAATGGCGTCCTGATAGCACTGGAGGGCCATGGGGGCCTCGCCGTGTTCGTGATAGGCGCGGCCTAAGAGGTAGTGGGCCAGCAGGCGGTCATTGGGAGTGCCGTGGTCGTCGAAGAAGTCGACGTAGGGCTGTACGTCGGCAGCGGTGAAGGGCTGGTCGTTGCGGTTGCGCTGGTTGATGCTGTCCAGCTCAGTGCGCATACGGTTGCGGTCCGCCTCTGTGGTACAGCAGGCAAACGCCAGGAGAATGGCTATGACGGTCAGTAGATGTTTCATGGTGCATCACTCGTTTCTTACCCTTTATTTTTTCGTCAGCCAATAATATAGGAAATAATCATAGATATAATATTTCCCATTACTATTTGTGACAATGTCTTATTACCATTATTGTTGTATTCTGGGTGCAAAGATAATAAGAATTCTTTAATTATACAAATCTGCGTAACGCTTTTTTGTATAATTGCATGATGTTACTCGAAGACCTCTTCAATATCTTCTCCGACGGCATCACTGAGACCTGATTCGTCCATCACGCAAGGGTTATATCCGGGGGGCAGGTCAAAGACTGCACTCTCGTTATAGCCAAGCTGTTTGTCCTTGTAAACCTTTTTCATATAAAGGGCAAAAACGGGAAGAGCCATCGTTGCGCCCTGGCCCATCGACATAGATGCGAAATGGATGTCACGGTCGTCGCCACCAACCCATACTCCGCTGACCAACGTAGGAGTGAGTCCCATAAACCATGCGTCGCTATTGTTGTTGGTGGTACCGGTCTTACCGGCCAGTTCGCCGGTGAATCCGTACTTATGGCGCAGGCGTCCGGCCGTACCGCCGTCAACGACAGCCTTCAGCATATAGATCATCTTGTTGGCACTCTCCTCGCTGATGACCTCGTTCATGCGAGGCTGGAACTGGGCAATGGTGTTACCCTCGCTGTCCTCAATGCTGGTTACGAACATGTGGGCAGCACGGATGCCGTGATTGACGAATGCCGTATAGGCACTGACCATTTCGCCGACGGTGATTTCGCACGGTCCCAGACACAATGCCATTGAGGGGTGAATCTCCGGATTGCGGATGCCGTACTCATGGAGCAGCGAGACAAAGGCCTGCGGACTGAGTTTACTCATGAGATAAGCCGAAATCCAGTTGTTCGACTGTTGCAGTCCCCATTTCAGCGTCACCATCTCACCGTAACGCGCATGTCCGGAATTGCGGGGCGTCCAAGGGCGACCAGCCACCATATATGTCTGCTGGACGTTCGGTGCGAGGTCGCAGGGTGAGAACCCATTCTCCATAGCCAGTGAATAGAGGAACGGCTTGATGGTTGAACCCACCTGTCGGCGACCCTCCATCGCCATGTCGTAGGCGAAATGCGAGAAGTCCGTTCCGCCGACATACGCCTTCACATGACCGTTCTGCGGACAGATGCTCATGAATCCCGTGCGCAGGAACGACTTATAATAACGTATGGAGTCGAGCGGTGTCATGATGGTGTCAATCTCGCCGTGATAGGTGAAGATGCTCATCTCCGTCTTCGTCCTGAACGCCTGCATGATCTGCTCCTCGGTAGATCCCGCCGCCTTCATCAGGCGATAACGCTCACACTGGCGAACGGAGCGCATCAAAATCTGGTTCACCTGCTCCTGCGAGAGCTTGCCCGAATATGGTGCATTCTTCTGACCGCGATTCTCCTTGTCGAATGCCGGTTGCAGATACTTGACCACATGTTCCTGCACAGCCTGCTCGGCATACGCCTGCATCCTGGAATCGATGGTGGTATGCACTTTCAGACCGTCGGTATAGATATTATATGGGTCACCATTTTTCTTGTAGTTCTTGTTACACCAGCCATACAGGGGATCCAGTTCCCAGTTCAGCGAGTCGATATGGTATTTCACCATGTTCCACGACGGATATTCCGAGCGGACAGGCTTCTTGGCCGTGATGTAACGACGCAGGAAGTCGCGGAAATACACCGCAATACCGTCGCGATGGTCGGCCACGTGGAACTTCAGGTTCAGGGGTTCGGCAACATACTTCTGATAGTCAGCTTCAGCGATATATCCCGCCTTCAACATCTGTCCCAGCACCACGTTACGACGCTCCAGCGAACGTTCCGGATGACGGACGGGATTATAGTACGACGGATTCTTACACAGTCCGACAAGCACCGCAGCCTCCGTAGGCGTCAGATCCCTCGGTTCCTTGCTGAAATAGGTATTCGAAGCCGTTTTGATTCCGACTGCATTATGCAGGAAGTCAAAGTAGTTCAGATACATCGTCAGGATCTCGTCCTTCGTATAGTTACGCTCCAACTTGACGGCTATCACCCACTCTATCGGTTTCTGCAACAGGCGTTCCATCACGCTGTGTGCAGTCTCGGAATACAACTGCTTGGCCAACTGTTGCGTAATGGTAGAACCACCACCGGCACTCTTCTGTCCGAACACGCCACGTTTGACGATGGCTCGTCCCAAAGCATAGAAGTCGATGCCCGAATGTTCGTAGAATCGGACGTCCTCGGTAGCCACCAGCGCCTGTACCAGTGACGGCGACAACTGGGTATAGTCGACAATGATACGGTTCTCCCTGTTATAGTTCCAAGTACCCATCACACGTCCGTCTGCCGATATCACCTGGGTGGCAAAACGGTTGATAGGATTCTGCAGATCTTCAATGGGAGGCATATAGCCAATCCAACCTTCGTTAATGGCGTAAAAGGCCAGTCCTGCCGTCAGTATGGAAGCCACTAAAAGTGCCCACAAAGTACGTACTATAAACTTTCTCATGACTGAAAATATACTAAGTTGAGTGCAAAATTACACATAATTTCTGAATTTTGCGTGTTTATTCAGAAGAATTTTGTAATTTTGCACCATCATTTAAACCAAAAGAGATGGAAAAGCATGATTTTGTAACGATTGCCGACCTCACAAAGGAGAAAATTCTCTATATGATTGAGATGGCACAGGAGTTTGAACGTCACCCCAACCGCGAGCTGCTGAAAGGCAAGGTGGTGGCAACCCTTTTCTTTGAACCATCCACCCGCACGCGCCTGTCTTTCGAGACTGCCGCCAACCGCCTCGGCGCCCGCGTCATCGGTTTTGCCGACCCGAAAGTGACCAGCGGTACCAAGGGCGAGACGCTGAAAGACACCATCTCGATGGTTTCCAACTACGCCGACGTCATCGTGATGCGTCACTACATCGAGGGCGCAGCCCAATATGCCTCGGAGGTTACCAACGTGCCTATCGTCAACGCCGGTGACGGTGCCCACCAGCATCCCTCACAGTGTATGCTGGACCTCTACTCTATATATAAGACACAAGGCACGCTGGAAAACCTGAACATCTATCTCGTCGGCGACCTGAAGTACGGCCGTACCGTTCACTCGCTCATCATGGCCATGCGACATTTCAATCCGACGTTCCATTTCGTGGCACCGAAAGAGCTCGCCATGCCACAGGAATACAAGATCTACTGCAAGGAGCACGGCATTCAGTATCAGGAACATACGGCGTTCAACGAAAAAGTCATTGCCGACGCTGACATCCTTTATATGACCCGCGTGCAGAAAGAGCGGTTCTCGGACCTTATGGAGTACGAGCGCGTCAAGAACGTGTACATATTAAATAATGATATGCTACGTCTGGCCAAGCCCAACATGAAGATCCTCCATCCCCTACCCCGCGTCAATGAGATTGCCTACGACGTCGATGACAATCCTCATGCCTACTACATCCAGCAGGCCGGCAACGGACTCTTCGCCCGCGAGGCCATTTTCTGCGACGTCCTCGGCATCAGCTTAGACGAAGTCAGAAAGGATAAAACTATCATAGAGTAATTTCGTAATACCGTAATACCGTAATTTCGTAATAACGTAATAACGAAGAAGAAAATTATGAACAAGAAAGAACGCCTGGTTGCCGCCATCGAGCAAGGCACCGTCATCGACCACATACCCGCCACAAAGACCTATCAGGTAGCCAACCTCCTGGGACTTTTCGACCTGAAGACTCCCGTCACCATCGGTAACAACTACCCCTCGCAGAAAGTCGGCAACAAGGGTATCATCAAGGTCAGCGACAAGTTTTTCACCGACGACGAGATTTCGCGTCTCTCCGTCGTGGCCCCGAAGGTCATCCTCAACATCATCCGCGACTACGAGGTCGTCGAGAAGAAGACCGTCGAGACCCCTGAGGAGATCAAGGGCATCGTGAAGTGCAACAACCCCAAGTGCATCACCAACAACGAGCCCATGGCCACCCACTTCCACGTGGCCGACGGCATCCTGACCTGCCACTATTGCGAAAAAGAGCAGGACATCAACAAGGTCGAACTTGTGTAAGAATAACATTAATATATAATTATGTATAAGCAACTATTCATGTCGGTAGCCCTCATGGCTGCTAGTGTACAAATCAATGCGCAAACGCTGTCCCCGGATGTAAAGAGCACTAACAACAATCCCATCAGCGCTAACGTCTTCTGTGCTGACCCGACGGCTTTGGAGTATAACGGTCGTCTGTATGTCTATGGCACTAACGACCATCAGGAGTTCCTTACTAATAAAAAGAAAGGTGATAATACCTATGGAAGCATCAAATCAATCGTTGTATTCTCTACTGACGACATGGTGAACTGGACGTTCCACGGCACTATTGACACGAAGAAAATCTGTGCTGGATGGACGAGCAGTCCATGGTATGTAGGGTACGGAGTGTCGTGGGCCCCATCCGTTACCTGGCGTCATAATGACGAGACAGACAAGGACGAATTCTTCCTCTATTTCTGCAATAGTAGTCATGGTGTCGGTGTGCTGAAGGCTGAGTCGCCCATCGGTCCATGGACATCGCCTAACAAAAAGTTGATGATTACTTACGATACTCCGGGTGCCAACAAGCAGGGAACAAATGCCAATTTTGACCCAGGTGTGGTCATTGACGATAACGGTGTGGGCTGGATTTCTTTCGGTGGCCTTGGCCCAAGCGAAATTATGCCTGAAGCAGCCCGTATCATCAAGTTAAAGCCCTCGATGACCGAAGTAGATGGTTCGGCAGCTAAGATTCACGCCCCCTACCATTTCGAGGCTAACGAGCTGAATTATATCGGTGGCAAGTATGTCTATACCTACTGTTCGAACTGGGCATCACGTGATAATTGGAACACTTACAAGAGCGAGCATAACATCACGGCCAGTGCACCTGGCGGAGGCACTATGTGCTATATGGTCAGTGACAATCCTTTGGATCCTGACTCGTGGGTGTACAAAGACTATTATGGCCCAGGAGTTTCCGGCAACAACCACTCGCACCTGCAGAAGTTCCAGGGCAAGTACTACCACATCTACCACAATCACGGAAATATCCTGTTGGATGTGATGAAGAATAAAGGCCTCGTAGATAGAAGTGCCGGTGACTACCGTTCTATCTGCGTAAATAAAGCAACGGTGAATGAATCAACAGCAACCATTAGCCCTGTCACACTGAATAATGAGGGTGTTACGCAAATCAAGAACATGAACCCTTACGAACTGCAGCAGATGGAGACGATGGCTAACTGTGGCGGTGTGGAATATGAGGACATTACCAACATCAAGAAAAATACCAAAATCAGCTCATTGGGCAATGACGCTTCCGAGAATATGCAGGTGAAGATGAAGGTTGGTTCGTGGATTAACGTTCGCAAGGTAGACTTCGGTAAAACGGGTGCTGATAAAATCATCCTGCGCGCCAAGGGAACTGGTAAGCTAGATATACGTACCGGTTCTAGTCCAAAGAACTCAATAGTAACCATTGAATTTTCGTCAACGGACTTGGAAGACCATATCGTGGATATTCCAGAAAACAAGCTGAAAAAGTGCCAGGGCGAAAAGACGAACCTCTATTTTGTTGTTTCTGAAGGAGATGATGTCTATGTGGATTCTTGGAAATTCCATGAGATTGGAGCCTCTGGCATCCAGACGATAGAGAACAGCAAACCTGTTCAGCGAGAAATCTACGATCTCTCTGGCCGCAGGCTTTCAGAAGGTCAGAGCCATCGTGGTATTGTCATTGAGCAGTATACCGATGAAAACGGCGTCAAGCACAGCCGCAAGGTTTTGGTTGATTAAGAAAAATATAGAATTAAAACGGGGTTGGTTTTGAGTACCAACCCCGTTTTTTATGTTCGATGACATGATTACATGATAACTTTCCTGGACTTTCCATTAGCACTTCTCTCAATACAGAGACCATGGGGCGTATCCAGACGCCGTCCGTGCAGATCGTAGTAAGTCTTGGGAGCATCATCATCGTCGACCAGATTCACATTCTCAATGGCTGTGCTACCATTGTCGGCCATGAAGATAAAGGTGCTCAGACTTTTTTCTGGCATCTCATAAAGGTACTCGCTTGTTGATTGGGGGATGTCGAGGTCCGACTTCTGACAGAGATTCGCAGTCTCATTGCCTGTTGACAACCATAACATACCGCTCTTCACGTTGTATGGCAGGACAATTTTCAGGTCATGAGCCTTCTCTGTTGTATTGATGGCCATCACGATGATGGAGTCGCCCTTGGCGTAGGCTGAAAATTCGTAGTTCACGGGAATCTCCTCCTTCGTGCGTCCCTCGATATCGTCTTGTGAGGTCTGCAGACGCGTGGAACCAGTGACATTCTTGGAGAAGTGGGACATGACGTAGGCACGGGGCAGCAGTTCGTCCTTTTTGTTCTCAGGGAAATTGTACTTTTGACCATTATGCTCCCATGACGTTCCTGTGCCAGCGAAAGCCCAGTGTGCACGTAGATACCAGTAAATGTAGCCTGTGCATCCAGCCAGCATACACTCGTTGAGTTCCTCGGCAAAAATCAGGTTCTCATCCCAAGTGGGCATATGGTCAATGTTATCGGTCACAGAGTGCTCGGTCATCCAAACCTCCTTGCCTAATGGGAGTGCTGTCTTGGCAACAGGCTTGATGTACTGTAGAGGCAAGTGTCCATAGATGTGTCCGGCAAAGATGTCCACCTGTTCGCGACAGGTCTCGTCCTTCAACAGAGCATCGTAATAGCTTTTAGCGAATCCCAATGGCTCAGCGCTAATGATACGCACGCCATCGTATGTCTCGCGGTCGAGCATGTGGGCATAGTTCTTAATCAGATTAACCTGTTCCTCCGGCTCATAGAGACAGCCAGAGTAGTTGACCCACCAATCGGGCTCGTTCTGGATGGACACTGCATCCATGACGACATCATGGTTCTTCATCCATTTCAGGAAGGTGTTAAACCACGGGAAGAACTTCTCATAGCAGTCTTCGCGCAACTTGCCCCTGACGTTGCCCTGATCGTCAGAGTTACCACCCTGAGCTGTGCCGTTGGTCTTATACTCGCCGGGAGGCGACCAAGGTGTTCCGAAGACGATGCCGCCACGCTTCTTGACAGTCTGAGCCGACGGCAGAGAACCGTTCCAGTCGTAGTCACCCCAGTTGTCGCCAGTGAAACTTGGCGAGATTTCCATACGTAGAATGTTCAGTCCGATTTTTGACTTTGCTCCATAGAGTTTGCTAACACAAGCATTGTCATTGCCAAACGGTTTCATGGCACCATCGCAGCAAGCACCGCCAAAACCAGTGACAGTCTGTTTCTTTGTGTTGTACACTTGCAGTGACGTACGAGGTTTCCCTGCCTGAACAGCAGTAACGCCCAAAAGCACGACAAATGAAAGAATAATTCTTTTCATAATGATAAAATAAATAATTAGTTGTTGTATCTCTCCGTTTTTTTNNGAGCTGGGCAAAATAATTTGCCCCTTTTTGTGACGCCCTCCTCAGAGTTGATACACAAGAAAAAGATTATGAGACTTTTGAGCGCTTGGGGTTTTTAGGGAACCAGCCCCTTTCCACGCGTTTCTTCTGTTCAAACAGTTCACCAATGCCCCATAGCGCCGAGGCTCCGAAGACACCCAGAAACGATGACAGATAGACGTTCTCGATAAACAATGCCGTACCGCAGCACGCCACACCAACCACCAGGTATATCACCCATGGCCACGTCCCCCAATGATACTCCGTCTTGATGACAATGGGGTGCCAAATGCCAATTGTGAGAAACGTCACAATAGCAATAATAATACCAGTAAAATACATACGTTTCTTTAAGTATGCAACTCGAGGACGAAGCGGGTGCCTTTGGTGAATGCGGGATCGATGTCGAGGTCACCATTCATATGCAAGGCCATCTGTTTGCAGATAGGCAATCCAAGACCGTCGCCTTGGGTAAGGTCACGGATTTCAAGGAAAGGTTTGAAGAGGTCGTCGCGCTTCTCCTCGGGAATACCCTCACCTGTGTCGGATACAAGGAACTGATGACTATGCTGTCCGCGCTTCTTATATTCGAGGGTTACTTTACCACCCTCAGGAGTGTATTCTACGGCATTCTGTAGGAGATGAAGCAGGATATGACTGACGTATTCACGATTCATGGGCACACTCATCTTGGGGGCGTTGACTGTGATAGTGACATCATTCTTTGCTTGGTCGCGCACCTGATTCATGAGGTCCTCACAGAATTGCTGCACCTGAACGTCCTCCATCTCAACCGGTTCCTTGCTATTCTCAAGTTCAGAGAGCGTCTGAATATGGCTGGAGAAGTCGAGCAGAGCCTGCACCTCGGGCTGACGGCTGTCGAGCTTGCGGAAGGTTGGTTCGAGTTGAGCTGCGATATTGCTGATGAACTTAGCCTTGAGGGCGTTGCTCTCGTTAGCCAACTGGATGTTCTTCTTCTGACGACGGGTGAGGAGGATATAACGCATAAGCATGATTGCACCGAGAACCAGTGCAGCAGCAAGGATGCCGACGAGGACGAGTAGCGCAGTAATGATGACACTACGCGAGGTAAGCGAGCTGTCCTTATCAGCGATGGTAGCCTCATTATCGGAAATCTGCTGTTTCAGAGCCTTTATTTCGTCAGCATGTTTCAAGGCGTTGGTAGAGTCTTTCCATGCCATATAATTGCTGTAAGACTGGGCGACAATACTGGCACTTCCAGACTTGCGCCCATTGGCAATGAGCGTCTGATAGACTTCGTCGACTTTGTCGTACTCCTTGCTGGCAGTGAGCTTGTCGGCCATCTCCTTGAAGACAGCGTTGCCTTGGGCATTCATGCCAAAGGTATAGTAATAGACGGCCTTGGTATAAAGCAGGTCGTTGGTTGTCTCGTCGTTAGAGGCGGCAACAGCGTGATTCTCCAACAGTTTGAGCTGTTCCTTGGCACTTTCAACACGACGCATTTTGATGTACATCTGGAGACGCTCCTTGGTGGTGAGATAGTGGCAGGCAGCACTTTGGCTAGACGATAGTTTTGAAGCAGCAATCGTCTGGTCAGCACGGCGTAACAAGTCAAAAGCTTCTTGATATAAGTTCTCTCTGTAATACAAAGCCGTTGCCTTGGCAGCACACTCTACAGCCTGATGGATCTTACCCTGATTCGCATAGTCATTGAATGCATGGATGAATGTGGAACGTGCCGAAGCAATGTTCGTCTTAGGGTCGATGGACTCAGCGCGTTTTTGCAATTCGCTCTTCTCGGCATCCTGCGCAGACAGGGAAACACAGCAGAAAAGCAAGTTCACGAATAAGATTAGAAGTCTTCTGTTCATATCTAATATATTTTGTTTCACGCTGCAAAAATAAGAAATATATTTTACAATCGTGCAGAAAACAGCGAAAAAAAGCCTCCCACCCTGCAAAAAACAGGAGGGGAGACATANNACTTAATAGAACTTAAAATATCTTCGTGCATTGTTGTACGAGATGTCCTCCACCATCTTGCCCAGCAGCTCACGATCGTCAGGCAGCAAGCCCTTCTCCACGTCGTTACCAAGCAGGTTGCAGAGGATGCGGCGGAAGTACTCGTGACGCGGATAGCTCAGGAACGAACGGCTATCAGTGAGCATACCCACGAAGCGGCTCAGCAGACCCAGCACCGAGAGGGCGTTCATCTGCTTAATCATGCCGTCCATCTGGTCGTTGAACCACCAGCCGCTACCAAACTGAATCTTACCGGGCTCGCCACCCTGGAAGTTACCGAGCATCGTGGCGATGACCTCGTTGGCACAGGGATTCAAGGTATATAATATGGTACGCGTGAGCTTACCCTTCATGTTCAGGTTGTTCAGGAACTTCGACATGGCCTTGGCGGTATTGAACTCACCGATGCTGTCAAAGCCGGTGTCAGGACCCAGCTGGTTGTACATAGCGGTGTTGTTGTCGCGGATGGCACCATAGTGGAACTGCTGTGTCCAGCCTGCGTCGGCATCCATCTCNNATGCCGTGGTCAGAGAGCTTGGAGCCCTGTGCCTCGAAGAACTCATGACGATTCTTCAGGGCGTCCACCATATCGGCAAACTTCGTGATGCTCACGCCGCTGACATTGCTCAGTTGCTCCACATACTTGGCGAATTCGGGCTTCTCAATGTTCATCGCCTTGTCGGGACGCCAGGCGGGAATCATCAAGGGATCGTCGGCAGCCTTGTGCTTGGCATACTCAATGTGGTTGTGCAGGTCGTCGACGGGATCGTCGGTCGTACATACACACTCCACATTATAGTGCTTCATCAGTCCACGGGCAGAGAACTCGGGCTGCTTCAGCTTCTCGTTACACTCGTCGAAAATCTCGCGGGCAGTCTTGGGGCTCAGCAACTTCTCAATACCAAAGGCAGTCTTCAGCTCCAGATGTGTCCAGTGATACAGCGGGTTACGCAACGTATAGGGCACCGTCTCAGCCCACTTCTCAAACTTCTCCCAGTCGCTGGTGTCCTTGCCCGTGCAGTACTTCTCGTCAATGCCGTTGGTACGCATGGCACGCCACTTGTAGTGGTCGCCGCCCAGCCAAAGTTCGGTGATGCTCTTGAAGCGATGGTCGTTAGCCACCATTTCGGGAATAAGATGACAATGGTAGTCGATGATGGGCATCTTAGCCGCATGATTGTGGTACAGGTCCTGAGCTACCTCAGTCTCCAGCACGAAATTTTTGTCGTTAAATGCTTTCATTTCGTTTGTATTTGTTTTAGATGATTGTATAATTGTTTGCAAAGATAGTGAAAAGATTCGACTTCACACAATCTTTCAGCGTTTTTTGAAGAAAAATTAACGTAAACGATAGCGTAGTTTTGTAGGAAAATGTGTACCTTTGTCGCCTGAATGAAAAGAATTATGAAAACGAGATACGTCCTAACAATAGTTTTATTGGCCTTTGTCAGCGTACTTAATGCTCAGGAACTGCAGGTGAAAATAACCATCAATAGCCAGCAGGTAGAGGGTACGGACAAAAGCGTGTTCGAGAATCTGCAGCAGACGTTGCAGCAGTGGATGGACGACCGACAGTGGACGGAGTTGCAGTTCCAGAAGAATGAACGCATTGTATGTAACTTCAATATAACGGTGACGAAGTATGACAAGTCAAACAACCGTTTCTTCTGTAATGCCATGATTCAGGCCAACCGTCCTGTGTATAACTCGGCCTATACAACAACCTTATATAATAATAAGGATGCAGACTTCAATTTTGACTTCGTACAGTTCGATCAGCTGAACTTTATCGAAGAAGTCGTTGACAACCAGTTGACGGCACTGATGGCATACTATGCATATCTTATTATCGGGCTGGATCTGGATTCTTTCTCGCCGTTGGGCGGTACCGACGTGTTGCAGCGTTGTATGCAATTGACGAACAATGCACAGGATTTGGGATTCGCTGGCTGGAAAGCCTTTGAGAACTCACGCAACCGCTTTGCCATCATCAACGACTATCTGGACGAAGCTATGAAACCGTTCCGTCAGTTGCAGTACGACTACTACCGTACAGGGCTCGACGAGATGGCCCAAAATGCCGAACGCGGGCGTGCCAATGTCACCACAGCGTTGGAACTGCTGAAAAAAGCCCACGAAGAGAAACCCCTGAGTCTGGTGCCTCAGATATGGACTGACTACAAGCGCGACGAGCTTGCCAATATCTATAAAGGCAAAGGCACACAGAAGGAGAAAGAGGCTGTCTACAATCTGCTGTTCAATATCAATCCCTCGCAAAGTAATGCCTGGGACAAAATTAAAGAGTAAGATGCTGAAACAACTATATATCAAGAACTTTACGCTGATAGACGAACTGGATATCGAACTGTATCCTGGTTTCTCGGTGATTACTGGTGAGACAGGTGCTGGTAAGAGCATCATCCTCGGAGCTATAGGACTTCTGCTCGGGCAGCGTGCCGATTCAAAGAGCATCAAGACGGGGGCTGATAAATGTATCATTGAAGCACATTTCGACTTGTCACGCTATCATATGGAGGCATTCTTTGAAGAAAACGAAATAGAGCTGGATACGGAAGATACCATCATCCGTCGCGAACTGACTGCAGCAGGAAAAAGTCGTTCTTTCATCAACGATACTCCTGTGGTACTCAGTCAGTTAAAAGAATTGGGAGAACAATTGGTTGATGTACATTCACAGCACCAGAACCTATTGTTGCAGAAACAGGATTTTCAGCTTAGCGTGGTGGATATTATCGCTCAGGATACACAACAACTGGCAGACTATGAGCAGTCGTTCAATGACTATCAACAAGCTAAGCGACAGCTGAAAGAACTGACAGAAAATATCGAACAAGGTCGCCAGCAAACTGACTTCATGCAGTTCCAGTACGATGAGCTGGACAATGCCCGACTAACGGAAGGCGAGCAGGAAGAACTGGAGCAACAGAGCGAGACGATGGAGCACGCCGAGGACATCAAATCGGCATTATACGAAGCAGACAACGCGCTGAACGGTGATGAACTGGGATCAGTCAATATGGTGCGCAGAGCTATGCAAAGCCTACAAGGCATCAGCAAGGTGCTTCCCAATGCTTCGGAACTGGCAGAACGGCTGAATTCGTGTCACATCGAACTGAAGGATATCGCCGACGAAGTGGAGAGTTCGTTGGAGGACGTGGACTTCAATCCTGCCGAACTTGACAGAATCAATCAGCGGCTGGATCAATTGTATGACTTGGAAAAGAAATACCATGCTGAAACAGTAAGCGAACTGATAGTCTTGCGAGACGAGCTGAAACAGAAGCTGAATGCCATTGAGAACAGCGATGAGGCTCTGGCAGAACTGGAGGCTAAATGTGAACTGCTGAAAAAAGAAACCCAAAAACTGGCCGACGCTTTGACAAAACTGCGCCAGCAGGCTGCCAAGAAAATAGAAGACCAACTACGTCAACGACTGGTTCCGCTGGGAATGCCCAACGTACGCTTCGAAGTAAATGTTAGCAAATGCGAGTTGGGTAAGAGTGGACAAGACAACGTCTGCTTCCTATTCTCAGCCAACACATCTACCCCACTCCAGCCTGTCGCTCAGGTAGCGTCAGGCGGTGAGATTGCGCGTGTAATGTTGTCGCTGAAGGCCATGATCAGCGGTGCCGTGAAACTGCCGACTATCATCTTCGACGAGATTGACACGGGTGTCTCAGGCAAGATTGCCGAAAAGATGGCCGAGATGATGCAAGAGATGGGACGTATGGAGCGTCAGGTCATCAGCATCACTCACCTGCCTCAAATTGCCGCTTTGGGCTCGTACCACTATCGCGTGTCGAAAGAAGAAACTGCCCAAGGAACAACAAGCCGCATGGTGCAGTTGTCACAGGACGAGCGCATCGATGAGATAGCGCAAATGTTGAGCGGTAGCAACATCAGCGAGGCGGCTATTCAAAATGCAAAACAACTCTTGAAAATGAAATAACAAGAAATAGAAATGAAAAGGATATTATTTATACTCATTGCTTGTCACTTATCACTTATCACTTCTTTTGCTCAGACCCAATCGTGGGCAAAAAAGGCTGCACAAGGAGTGTTTACGCTGAAAACATTCACCGCCGATGGACAACTGATAGGAAGCTCCAATGGATTCTTCATCAACGAACAGGGCGAGGCCATCAGTACGTTCAATCCCTTCAAGAACGCTTACCGCGCTATCGTCATCGACGCACAAGGCAAAGAATGGGCCGTGGAAACCATCATTGGAGCCAACGACATGTATGATGTGGCAAAATTCCAGGTGGCAGTCAAGAAACCCACAGCTCTCACCATTGCCACGACAAGTGCTACGAAAGGAACTACGCTGTGGCTGTTGCCTTATGCCGCGAAGAAAACTCCTATCTGCGAACAGGGAATGGTGGAAGAGGCAGAACTATTTCAGAACTCATACAGCTACTATACGCTTAACATGCAGACCAGCGAACAACAGGTAGGATGTCCTATCCTCAACGACGCTGGAGAAGTGTTAGGCATGCTACAGCCTGCCGCTGGCGGACAAAGTGAGAAGGCTTATGCAGTCAGCGCTGCCTTTGTTGCAAACATGAAAGCCAACGGACTGAGTTTTAACGACGGAACGCTGCGACAGACACATATTGCCAAAGCACTGCCCGAGAAATATGATGAAGCTATGCTGGCGCTATATATGGCCGCTGGCGCCATGAATAGCGAGGATTATAGCGACTATATCAACCGCTTTATCGGGAAATTTCCCAATATGCCGGACGGTTATATCTATCGTGCACGAGTGGCCGTCAGCAACAACGAGTTTGCCAGTGCCGACGCTGACATGAAGCAGGCCTTGAAAGTTGCAGACAAAAAGGACGACGTCTACTACCAATATGCGCAGATGATTTACCAGAAGGAGGTGTTGCAGAGCGACCAGCCCTACGAACCTTGGAGTATGGATCGTGCGTTAGAGGAGTCTAAAGCAGCATACGCTGCCAATCCTCAGCCCGTCTATCGCCAGCAACAAGCTCAGATACTTTTTGCACAGCAGAAGTACGATGAGGCTTGCAATATCTATCTGGAACTAACGAAAAGTGATCTGCAGGCATCAGAGATGTACTATGCTGCCTCGCAGTGCAAACTGCAGCAGGGTGACAAACGTGAAGCGATGGTATTGCTAGATAGTGCTGTCAACCAATTTACGCGCCCATACGTGAAGACGGCAGCACCCTTTCTGAGAGCTCGTGCACAGTTATCCATGGAGAACCGCCGTTTCCAGCAGGCCATCAACGACATGAATGACTTGGTGGCATTGGTTCCTACCAACCCTGAGCTATGGGCCGAGAAAGCCAGCTATGAATTACGTGTGAACCTTGCTGATCAAGCATTGGAGAGTGCACAGGAGTGTCTGCGTCTCGACCCGGAAGGTAGTGATGGTTACCTGATGTCAGGCATTGCCCAATGTCTGAAAGGCGACAAGGAACAGGGGCTGAAGAACCTGCAGAAAGCGAAAGAGCTTGGCAACGACCAAGCTCAGACATTTATCGAAAAGTATTCGAAGTAAGACTAGAACGGCACTTCGCCGTCTTGGGAATCAGATCCGAATGGTGACTCACCGCCTGTGGGCTGTTGTTCACCATTTACCTTACTGCCCAAGATTTCACCGTCAGGATTGCCATTGCCACTCTTACGGCTCAGACGACCATCCTCAGGATTCTCAAAACGTGTAAATTCGCCTCGGAACGTCAACAACACGTCACCCGTAGCGCCTTTACGATGCTTGGCAATGATAATCTGTGCCATACCATGCAAGTCGCGCCCGTTGTCGTCTTGATAAATATGATAATACTCAGGACGATGCACAAACAACACCATATCAGCATCCTGCTCGATAGCTCCCGATTCACGCAGGTCAGACAACTGAGGACGCTTTCCTTCCAGTCCCTCACGGCTCTCAACACCACGGTTCAACTGCGACAGCGCGAGAATGGGGATATCCAATTCCTTAGCCAGTCCTTTCAATGAACGTGAGATGGTGCTAACCTCCTCCTGACGCGACGAGAAACGCATTCCATTGGCATTCATCAGCTGCAGATAGTCAATCATAATGATTTTAACACCATGCTCACGAACCAGTCGACGGGCCTTGGTACGCAATTCAAATACGGAAAGACCTGGGGTGTCGTCAATATAGAGCGGAGCTCCTAACAGCGTGTTCACCTGCTTGTCCAAGCGTTCCCACTCGTCAGGATGCAACTGACCGTTCAGAATCTTCGAGCCCTGAATCTCGCAGGCGTTCGATATGAGACGGTTTACGAGCTGAACGTTCGACATTTCAAGCGAGAAGAAAGCCATCGGCACTTGATAGTCGGCAGCAATATTCTTGGCCATCGATAGCGCAAACGACGTCTTACCCATCGCAGGACGTCCGGCAATGATGACAAGGTCGGAGGGCTGCCAACCGGAAGTAATGTCGTCCAATTTATGATATCCTGTAGGCACACCCGTCAGACCGTCCTTGTTGGCAGCGGCCTTCTGGATGACCTCTATCGCATTTTTGATGACGGGATCAATCTGCGTGTAGTCTTTCTTCATGTTGCGCTGACCCAGCTCGAAAAGAGAACCCTCGGCTTCCTGCATCAAGTCGTCAACATCTATCGTCTCGTCAAAGGCCTTCGTCTGGATATTGCTCGAGAAGGATATGAGTTGACGAGCCAACGACTTTTGGGCGATGATGCGAGCATGGTATTCAATATTAGCCGACGAGGCCACGCGTGACGAAAGTTCCGTCACATAGCCCGGACCGCCAACATCCTCCAAATCGCCTTGCTTGGCCAATTGTTCTGTTACTGTCCACACATCGACAGGCAACTCATGCATCGACAGCTCGCGAATAGCTGTATAGATCTTTTGGTTACGCGGTTCATAGAAACTCTCAGGATAAAGCAATTCACAAACGACGGCATAGGCGTCCTTGTCAATCATCAGCGCACCCAACACAGCACGCTCTATCTCAGTAGCTTGCGGCTGTACGTGGGCAAAGGTATTATCCACAGGCTGTTGTTTGCGCCTGCGTGTTCCACTTGCAGTATTGTTCTGTTCTGGCATCGTATCTTTGATTTTGGGATTGCAAAGATACGAATAAGCGAGCGAAAAACCAAAAAATTATTGGAGATTTTTTGTAGAAAGAAGTTGGTTGATTGTCATTTCCTTATGCTTACGCATCAAACGCTCAGTAGAGTCAACATGTTCGTTTTGGAAAACATCACGCTTCATCACCTGATTCACAACCCACTGAATCTTTCCCATATGCAGATTGCGGCTATGCTGGACAAATTCTTCGTCATCAGGCAGTGGATAGAGACTGAGTATATAGAACGACAGACAGTCGGGTACTATCATCTTGCGCACCATCATGCGACGCTGGTCCTCTGTGTAGTTCTCCAAATAGAACGGATAGTCGGAACCCAGATATTTGTCAAGACTGATGCCCAACGAATGGTCGCCCACAACGACACTCTGGTCAAACGAACCAACTTGTGTGTAAATATGGGGGAACTCAATGCCTGGAAGTTCCTCTTTCAACCGATTGAAAGCCTCCGTCAATTCGTCATTGATGTCGTCTATTTCCTCATATTGTTTCTGAACATCAACAAGCATTGTCTGCAACGTGGAATCCTGAAAGAAGTGCAGGAACTTGGTATTGATGTCCGGATCGTCCACCTTTCCAATGAGCAACATATCCTCAATGAGCATCCGCGTCTGTTTCGGATAAGCGGTAGTCATTTGCTGAAGGGCTGCCAAATCACCAGTGGACAGATACTGGCTCTCAACACGGTCGTAACGGTCAATGACGATTGCATCGTCTGCGACATCAGCAGTATTAGGCTTCAGCTGCCACTCGCAACCGACGCAAAACACCAATATACTAAACAATATGCCGTAGACCTTTTTCACTATGAACGTTATACAAATGTTAAAATCCGATGCAAAATTACTAAAAAATATTTTAAAATCCAAATTTTAACCTAAAAAAATTAAAAAAAAGTGCATAAAAGTACTTGAATTGGTTTATTTATGTGAAATTTGCAGTGAACAAACTATCAAATTTGAACATGAATAAAAACATCTTTCTACTCCTGCTGGCGTGTTGTCCGTTGACCGTTTTTGCCAGCCACACCATCACCGTCAGCGTCACAAATCCGATGAACATCGCGCGCGCGGACGTACCTATTATTATTAGTCTCACGTCCTATGGCACCGTCCGCTCGGCAGTGGTCACCCAGAACGGACAGGAGATTCCCTGCCAACTGGACGACCTCGACAAAAACGACACCTTCGACGAGCTTTGCTTCCTGGTTGACCTCGACAAGAAGAAAAAGAAGGAATATACCGTCACCCTGCTCGACGAGGGCGAGCCACGTCCCTACCCTGCCCGCGTCTATGCCGAGATGGTGTTGGCCAATACCAAGGACAAGACGCTGAAGAAAAACCAGCAGAACAACTATATCGAGAGTCTCACGGCTCGTGGCGACGCTGCCTACACCTATAACGTGCAACACCACCACGGTGTCGACTTCGAGAGCGAACTGAACGGCATCCGTATCTATTTCGACGAACGTCAGACACTGGACCTGTATGGCAAGTTCAAGAAACAACTCGAACTGAAGGAGACACAGTTCTACACCGATGAGGACCAGAAGGCACGCGGCTATGGCGACGACGTGCTATGGGTGGGACAGACGTTTGGTCTGGGGGCCTTCCGCGGATGGGACGGCCAGCAACCCACTCACATCAAACCTGTCAAGACGCGCACCCAGCGTATCATCTCCTATGGTCCATTGCGCACCATCATCGAAGTCATTGATCAAGGTTGGCAGGCTCCCTCAACCATCAGCCCTCCTCGCAACGCCACACTCTCAAAGAGAGAACCATCAGCCATCAATATGACCCTACGCTACATCCAGTATGCAGGTCATAGGGATACCGACGTCGAAGTGATATTCAATAAAGATGTCAGCGACTACCGTTTCTCGACAGGCATCATCAATGTCAAGGGTTCCGAGGAGTTCAGCGACAAACATGGACTTCGCGCCTGCTGGGGTACAGACTATCCTTCTACCGACACCTTAAAATGGAAGCGCGAGACGGTAGGTCTGGCCGTATTGGTACCTCAGCAGAACATCGTCAGCGAGGAACCTGCCAACAAGGACAACTACACCTACGTGTTGAAAGTCGAGGGGCGTCAGATGAACTACAAGGTGACCTACACGTCAGCCAACGAGACGTTCGGCTATCATTCTGCCAAAGAATGGTTTGACCACCTGAAAGTCTGGCGCAAAGAGGCCGAAAACCCCGTTGTGGTTACAATTCGCTAAAGTGTTTGCGTCCTTTCACGTAATACTGCCAGAGCAATGAGAACTGTCGTTGCTCTGGTATATTTTTCTCCTGTCGCGAAGCCTGTATCTGCCTTCGGTCTTCGGCAAAGTCTTTCTTCCAACGCTTAAAAGCCCGACGCGCCTTGTAGATAGCTTTGAAGTCACCCACATTTCTGTTCACAATCAGTGTCTCCCATGCGGCCAGATAATCCAAGAACCACCGCCAGCGCATCACGTAGCCCAGTTCTTCGTCAGGTAGACACTTGTAGAGCATCGTCAGGTTATTGCGGAAATTGAGGAATGTCTTCATCGGATTCGACTTGGGCAACGTACCACCACCAACGTGGTAGACATACGATTCTGGCAGACAATAGACCTTACGTCCACGGATGCGCAGTCGCCAACACAGGTCTATCTCCTCGTTGTGAGCAAAGAATCGTCCGTCCAGTCCGCCACAGTCCCAATAGTCCTTCGCGCGAATCATCAGTGCGGCACCCGTAGCCCACAATATCTCCGTCGCATAGTCATACTGGCCGTTATCCTCCTCGACGGTATCAAACAATCGTCCGCGACAGAAGGGATAGCCGAAACGGTCCAGATATCCCCCACTCGCCCCTGCATACTCAAACATATCCTTATTATATATAGAGAGTAGTTTGGGCTGGCACGCAGCCACCTCCGGATGCACGTCCATAAACTCCACAAGCGGTGTAAGCCAATGGTGCGTCACCTCTATGTCTGAGTTCAGCAGCAAATAATACTCGGCCTCCACCTGCGCCAGTGCCTTGTTGTAACCCTCGGCAAAGCCCCAGTTCTTCTCCAGCACTATTAGTTTGCACTCTGGGAACCTACTTCGCAACAGCTCCAGCGAGTCATCCGTCGACGCGTTGTCCGCCACATATACCGTGGCCTCGTCGCGCGAGTAGTTCAGCACCGTAGGCAAATACCGTTCCAGCATCTTTGCCCCGTTCCAGTTCAGTATGACGATTGCTACCTTATCCATTTTAACCCTTTTACCTTTTTACTTTTTTACCTTCAACGCTGTACCGTCATGATTAAACTCACCCAGCCTCACTTTGATGAGCTGGTTGTCGTATTCCTCGCGAGCCTCCGCTGGCGACAGCTCCACACGAATGTAGTTCTTTGTGAATCCATGCATCGTCCTGCCGCGCGTAGCTTTCTCAAACAACACCTCGGCCTCCTGCCCAATGTGTCGTTCGTAGAAGGCTTGCGTCTTCCGGTCAGACAGTTCCAGCAACCGATGACTACGCTCCTTTTTGTCTTTCTCGCTCACAACGTATGGGATGCTCAGCGCCGACGTTCCTGGACGCTCGGAATACGGGAACACATGCAGCTGCGTCACGTCGAGACCATTCAGGAATTCATACGTCTCCTCAAAACATTCAGGCGTCTCACCCCTACAGCCCACCATCACGTCTACGCCGATAAACGCATCAGGCATCACCTCCTTGATGCGACCGATCTTGTCAGCAAACAACTGTCGGTCATAGTGGCGGTGCATCAGCTTCAGCACCGTGTCGCTGCCGCTCTGCAAGGGAATATGATAGTGGGGCATAAACGCACGGCTCCGTGCACAGTAGTCTATCAACTCGTCACTCAGCAGGTCAGGCTCCAAACTACTGATACGGTAGCGTTGAACACTCTCCACCGCATCCAATGCCTTCACCAAGTCTATAAAACTTTCGCCCGTCGTCTTTCCGAAGTCGCCGATATTGACACCCGTCAGCACAATTTCCTTGCCACCCTCGCGTGCAGCCTCCTCAGCCTGAGCCACCAGCGACGCTATCGTCGGATTCCTCGAAAATCCGCGGGCGTAAGGTATCGTGCAATAGGTGCAGAAGTAGTCACAACCGTCCTGCACCTTCAGGAAATATCGCGTCCTATTGCCGCGTGAGCACGACGGCGCAAAGGTCTTGATGTCTTTCGTCTTCACGGTCTTGTATGTCGCGATGGTATCGCGACTTACAAAGGCCTCTGACAGAAACTGCACCAAGTCCGCCTTCTCGTTCGAACCCAACACCAGATCCACACCCTCTATCTTGCTCACGCGCTCAGGTTCCAGCTGGGCATAACAGCCTGTCACCACCACAAACGCTCCGGGATTCTCCCTCACCAATCGGTGAATCGCCTGACGACATTTCTTGTCGGCCACGTCTGTCACCGAACAAGTATTAATCAAACAAATATCCGCCTGCTCGTCCTTCTTCGCCGTCACCACCCCCAGCTCGGCCAACAGCTTGCCGAAAGTCGACGTCTCCGAGAAGTTCAACTTACATCCCAGCGTGAAATATTTTGCCCGTTTGCCCTGAAAGGCAGAAGAATCTATCATATATAAATAAGGTACTCTTGTTTACGCCCACAAAGGTACACAAAAAAATGCACTTTTTGCCATTTTTTAGCATTTTTTCGGTAAAGGGGGATTTTTACACGAATTTTAACATTTCGTAAGTTATTGATTTTCAGTCATTTGCAAAAAAGTTACAAAAATAGCCTAAAAAAAAACAAAAAAAATGATACGTCGTATTAAAAAAATGCCTAACTTTGCAGCGTTTTAATAAACAAATGATTGTTTTACAGATTTAAAAGCATTAGAAAAATGAAGAAA
>LXOW01001283.1_pt1 | contig 23593 bp, 21 predicted proteins | sample 1368591 | NCBI WGS metagenome assembly LXOW01 (sample SAMN04884650, study PRJNA319009) | bovine gut metagenome | isolation source: Cow rumen | host: Bos taurus | place: Italy: Legnaro (PD) | collected 2014-07-09
CCTGTAGGGACGGCACCCTGCCGTCCGCGCTCCCCATCCGCGCCCGCCTGTAGGGACGGCACTCTGCCGTCCGCGCTCCCCGTCCGCACCCGCCGTACCCGGTCCCGTGGCGCACACTGTGCGCCGCTACCGGACGCTTGCCGTTCTTCTTGTAGGGGGCGGCGCCCTCGACGCCCCGTGGGCCGCGACATGCGACAGCTACTTTGGAGGACCTCATGAGCTTGAAAAAAAGGCTGCGCGCTGCGTTCGGCAAGGTTCCCGATCCCATGTATTTTGACGGGGATATGAAGTATATCCGCGCCTACTATGATTATCGAAGGGACAACGAGCTGGACGAGTTCCTGATTGACGAGATCACTTGGTATGATCTCGATCTGGATCGGGTGTTCAAACGCATCAACCCCAAGCGCTGTACCTCCGGGGAACAGTACCTTTACTATATGCTGCGCAGTCCGGCGGTTGACGCGAAGTGTTACGCAGAACGAAAGCAACTGATCGACTACGCACAGGCCGACCCGGAGCGCCGCCTGAAGGCGGAAACCAATCTGGCCCGCCTGGGCTGCTCCAGACGGGCGGATTTGTGCCGGGCCTTTTCGCCTGCAAGGCATGGGATCGGATTGCTTCTGGTTTTTCTGCTGTTTGTGTTGGCGTTGATCGGCACAGGCATCTTTGCTGCAATCGGAAGTGGGGTAGAACGGTTCTATCCGCTTTTTGGTTCCCTGCTGCTTAACTGCTATATCCATGAGTTTGGAAAGCGCCGTTCCCAGCGGGACTACGACACGGTGAACTATGTGGTCAATATGATCTTCGCCGTGCGGCGGCTCCGCAAGCTCCGCGATTCGGCGCTGGACGAGCAGACAGGGGAGAGCTACTACATCGTGGAAACGAAATCCCTCAAGCGCATTCTGAACGCAGCCGAGGAGGCTTCGCCCCTCCTCTGCGTCGTCGATGAGGTGCTGCGAGGGACGAATACCGTGGAACGCATCGCGGCCTCCAGCGAGGTGCTGCGAGCTATGGCGGACGACGGCCTGCTTTGCCTGGCCGCTACGCATGATATTGAGCTGTGCGAACTCTTGCAGGAGAGCTTCGACCTCTATCACTTTGAGGAAGAGCTGGGCGAGAACGAGATGCTGTTCGACTACGTGATCCGTCGCGGAAAAGCGAACTCCCGCAATGCAATCAATCTACTGCAGCTCATCGGTTTCAATCGGCAAATTGTGGATCGCGCCCACCAAAAAGCCAACCGCTACCTGGAAACAGGGGAGTGGATGGCGTAAAACATGTTGTATTTGTCGGGCGCGTCCACGCAAATCGGTAGTGCTGATTATCAATCGGCCAAGGACGGCAGAGTGCCGTCCCTACTAACCCTGATTCCTGCTCTACGGAGGCAGCGTCAATGAATTGCTACGAAATCGACCTTTCCCATTCTCCCCGCAAGGCGCATTTTGACCATTTTCGGCACATGCCGAATCCCCACGTGGGTCTGACGGTGGACGTGGACGTAACGGAGCTGGTGGAGCGCTGCAAGCGGGAGGGCTGGTCCTTCTATCTGGCCATGATTCGCGTGGCGGTCATGGCAGCCAACGCGGTGCCGGAGCTGCGGCGACGGATTCGCGGGGAAAAGGTCGTGGAATATGCGGCCTGCGACAGCTCTCATATTGAGCTGCTTGACAATGGAAGCTACTGTTACTGTACCCTGCGCCATAATCCTGACCAGAGCTGGGCGGACTATATGGCCTATGCGAAGGCACAGCGGGAGCGGGCAATGGCCGGTGCGTCCATTGAGGAAGAGGACGACGTGGAGGGTCTGTACTTCATCACTTCTGTACCCTGGCTTCATTACCGAGACTTTGCCCAGCCAAATCCTGGGCCGGAGGCCAGCAATCCCTCCATTGCCTGGGGAAAATACCAGCCGGACTACCGCGGGCGCCTGATGATGCCCGTGACGCTTCTGGCGCACCATTCCCTGGTGGACGGAATCCATATCGCGGCATTCTATCAAGAACTTGATAAAGGAATAGGGAAAAGGGTAAGAATTGAGAATTGAGAGTTGAGAGTTGAGAATGGAGAATTGAACTGTATTTGGCCCCCTTTCTCCTTCACTCTTCCTTCTTACCTCTTACTTCTTACCTTTTGAGGAACCATCATGTTTCAAACGCACATATCTCCCGAATATTTGACTTCTGACGCCATCTCAGGTGCGGTCGTTCATTGTTTTTCTACCCGGCGCGGCGGGGTTTCCACCGGGTACTTGGCCTCGCTGAACCTCGGCGTCCACCGGGGGGACGACTGGAACAACGTCTATGAGAACTACCGCCGCCTGGGCGCTGCCGTGGGCTTTACTCCGGAGCAGACGGTTTTTACCCACCAGACCCACACGGATATTGTGACACGGGTGGGGAAGAAGGACCGGGGTGACGGCCTTTTCCGGGAGGTGGAGCCGGAGCGGGATGGAATCTGCACCAACGAGCCAGGGGTGGCCCTGGTCTGCTTCTCTGCGGATTGCACGCCTATTTTGCTGCACGATCCGGTCCGCCGCGCCGTGGCCGCTGTCCACGCAGGCTGGCGGGGTACCGCTAAGGGCATCGCGGCCCGGGCCGTGGAAACCATGTCCCGAGAATTCGGCACCGATCCCGCTGACGTCCAGGCGGCCATCGGCCCCTGCATTGGTCCCTGCTGCTTTGAGACAGGGACAGAGGTTCCGGCGGCCATGCTGGCCGCCCTTGGCCCGGAAGCGGAGCCCTTCATCCGGGACTGCAGGGACGAGCATTGCTCGTCTGTGGAGTCTCAGGAGCGTCTTTTTGAGCGCCCGAAAGGATTTGACTTGCGGCGGAGCGAAGAATCCGTTTTTTCGCCAAAATATTTCCTTGATTTGAAACAGCTCAACGCTCTTTGGCTGGGCCGCGCTGGGGTCAAACAGATTGATATTTCCCGGGACTGCACCCGCTGTCAGCCGGATCGCTTCTGGTCTCACCGGTTCACCGGGCAGGAACGAGGCTCCCTGGCGGCAATTATCATGCTGTTACCCTGAATTTGGGGGGGCGGGACCCCATTCCCGCGAACCGAAAGGCGAGGTGATCTCCCTGAAACAAATTCTGTGTATTTTGCTCATCTGCGTCCTGCTGAGCGGCTGCGTGGTTACGCCTGCAGGGGGGGAGACGCCCCAACCTACCGAGACGGAGACGCAGAATCGCAATATCCTTCCGGCCACCCCGGTCCACAAGGACTTCGGACTGGCCTATGTGCCGGAATACGGCTTTAATCCCTACAAATGCATGTGCATTACCAATCGGCCTATTTTCTCGTTAGTCTATGAGAGTCTGTTTGTTTTGAACAACAGCTTTCAGCCGGAGCCCGTACTCTGTGACCAATTTGCCGTCTCTGAGACCGGAACCACCTGCCTGTTGACGCTCTGTCAGGGGGTAACCTTTTCCGACGGGACGCCGCTGACAGCCCAAGATGCTGTCGCATCCTTGAAGACCGCCAAGGACTCCAACTATTACGGCTCTCGCTTTTCCAATGTGGTGGAGGTTTCTGCCCGGGATGAAAGAACCCTGGAGATTACTCTGGAACACGCCTATGAGAATTTGCCCCTGCTGCTGGATGTACCCATCGTCAAGTCGGGGACCCAGGGGGATGAGCGCCCCATTGGCACCGGCCCCTACGTCTTTTCCGACCAATTGACGGGGCTATGCCTCCGTCGGAATCAGCGCTGGTGGCAGGATACCCGGGCGCCGATCGAGTACGACACCATTCTGCTGACCGGTGCGGAGAATCCCACCGCCGTTCGGGACAGCTTTGAGTTTGGAGATACCGCCTTGGTCTGCGCGGACCTGAATGCGCCAAACGCTGTGGGCTACCGCTGCGATTACGAGCTCTGGGATTGTCCCACCACCACCATGGTCTACCTGGGCTTTAACCTGAATGGAGATTTGTTTTCCTCCTCGTCCCTTCGTGGAGCAGTGACTCACATGATCGACCGGGACAGCCTGATTGTCTCCGATTTTAAGGGCTTTGGCGCTGCGGCAACCCTGCCCTGCGCGCCGGACAGTCCCCTCTATGACCGGGACCTTGCCATGCTCTACAGCTATGACGAGGAGGCGGCCGCCCAGGTGCTTCGGACCATTGCTGTCCGTGGGGATTCCCCGGGGACCCTTCTGGTCAACTCGGCGGACGCTGCTCGGGTTGAGCTTGCCCGCGGCATTGCGGAGGCAATGACCAAGGCAGGCCTCACCATGGAAGTGGTGGCAGTGGACGCGGAGACCTATCGCAGCCGCCTGGAAAAAGGAAAGTATGACGCCTTTTTGGGGGAAACCCGTCTGGCTGGAAACTTTGATCTGACGGAGTTCTTCCGCTCCGGCGGCAGCCTTTGCTACGGGGGCATTCGCAGCTCCGACATGGAGGAGCTTTGCTACGCAGCCCTGGAAAACTCGGGAAGCTGCTACGATCTCTTCCGCAGTGTGATGGAAAAAGCCTACTTTTGTCCCCTGTTGTTTAAATCCTATGCCGTTATGGCCAACCGTGGTGTCATCGGCAGTCTCCAGCCTGCGGTGGACTGTGTGTTTCACCTGGCCGGAGGCCGCAGTCTGGTGGACGCGGGCGTATCCTACGAGGAATTGACCGGAGAGACGGAAGAGGAACCCGAAACGGAGACCGGGGAAAGTTAAGAGTTTGCTGACGCAAACGATATGATTGCTGCGCAAGTTATGATTGTGCTTCGCACAAGTTGTGATTGCTGCACAAGTTGTGATTGTTTCGCAAGCCATAATTGCTTCGCAAGTTTTTAACTGCCGAAGGCAACATAACTTCGCCGCAAGGCGAATCATAACTCATACTGAACTCCCATAGAAAGATTGAAAAATGTTCCGAGCAGGAATTGCGCCAGACGNNAAGTACGGCACAATTCCTGCCGGAACAGGTTAAAGATTTTTATGGGAGTTCAGTATCAAAACCAAGGAGAATCTCTATGAGCTATGCTGATCAATTGTATATCGAAACCTGCAAGCGCATTTTGACCCAAGGTGTCCGGGACGACGATTTACCGGTTCGGCCCCATTGGGAGGATGGGACACCCGCCCACACCGTTAAGCTTTTCGGTGTGGTCAACCGCTACGATTTGCAGAAGGAATTCCCTTTGATGACCCTGCGGCGGACCTACTGGAAGTCTGCCATTGACGAGCTGCTTTGGATCTGGCAGAAAAAATCCAACCGGGTGTCAGAGCTGAGTTCCCATGTCTGGGATGCCTGGGCCGATGAGAACGGTACGATCGGCAAGGCCTACGGGTATCAGCTTGCCCGGAAGAACCACTACCCGGAGGGAGACTTTGACCAGGTGGATCGGGTGCTTTATGATTTGAAGTACAACCCCCAGAGCCGCCGCATTCTTACCAGTATGTACAACTTCGACGATCTGAGTGAGATGGCCCTCTATCCCTGTGCCTATTCCATGACCTTTAACGTCAGCGGCAAGGTGCTGAACGCCATTTTGAACCAGCGGTCCCAGGATATGCTGGCCGCCAACAACTGGAATGTGGTCCAGTATGCCGCCCTGGTGTGTATGTTTGCCCAGGTTTCCGGCCTGATTCCCGGCGAGCTGGTCCATGTGATTGCCGACTGTCATATCTATGATCGGCATATTCCAATGGTGGAGAAAATGATTGAGCAGGAGCCCTTTGAGGCCCCCAAGGTCACGCTTGACCCAAGCGTTACCGATTTTTATGCCTTCACCAAGAACAGCTTTACAGTTGAAAACTACCGCTATTATCCCTTTGAGGAGAAAATACCGGTTGCAATTTAGGAGTTAACAATGAACGCCATTGTAAATGTTACCCCCCACTGGGGGATTGGAAAGAACGGAAAGCTACTGGTCTCCATTCCCACAGACCTCCAGCGCTTCCGGGAGCTGACCATCCACAAGACCGTGATCTACGGCCGCAAGACCCTGGAGACCTTCCCCGGCGCCCACCCGCTGCGGGATCGGGAGAACATCATTCTGACCCATGATAAGGAATTCACCGCGGAGGACGCCATCATCTGCCACGACCTGGATGAACTGAAAAGCGTTCTGCGAGACCGCTACAGCGAGAACCTCTGGGTCATCGGCGGGGAGAGCGTGTACAAGCTGCTGGTGCCTCACTGTGAGAAGGCCTTTGTCACATTCAGCTATACAGAGCTCAAAGCGGACAAGTTCTTCCCCAACCTGAACCGGAACGAAAGCTGGTTCGTCAGTGCTATTCAGCCCACCCAGATTGAGGGACGTACCCCCTTCCGCTTTGTTGAATACACCAACACAAAGCCGCTGCCGCTGTAATAGCAGGGATCAAGGACAAGAATCAGGGGGTGTAGGGACGGCACCCTGCCGTCCGCAACGCATGCCTCTGTAGCGGCGCACACCGGTGCGCCATGAGATATCGTGTGCAATAGAATCGGGTTGAATATTATGCTGAATATTGTTTTGGTTGAGCCGGAGATTCCTCAGAACACGGGGAATATCTCCCGGACCTGCGCTGCAACAGGCAGTCGGCTTCATCTGATTAAGCCCCTGGGCTTTGATATTTCGGACCGCCAGCTCAAACGGGCCGGACTGGATTACTGGCATCTGCTGGACGTTCGCGTCTATGAGAATCTGGACGACTTCTTTGCCAAGAATCAGGTGTGCCAGATGCGGCTGTTTTCCACAAAAGCGCCCCATTGCTATACCCAGGTTTCCTACGAGGACGAGTGCTATCTCTTCTTCGGCAAGGAGACCAAGGGCCTGCCGGAGGATTTCCTTTACGCACACCCGGAGGACTGCGTGAAGCTTCCCATGATCCCGGAGGCCAGGTCGCTGAACCTGTCCAACTCCGTGGCAGTGGGCGTCTTTGAGGCCCTGCGGCAGTTGGAGTTTCCCCACCTGCGGGAATGGGGAAAGATGAAACAAGTCAACACTTCCGCGCAAGCGGATGAAAATTGGAGGTCACTATGAATTACAACAAGAAATCCGTAGAAGACATCGAAGTGAAAGGCAAGCGTGTCCTCTGCCGCTGCGACTTCAACGTCCCCACCAAGGAAGGCAAAATCACCTCTGACAAGCGGATCGTCGCTGCGCTGCCTACTATCAACTACCTGCGGGAGCACGGTGCTCGTGTGATCCTCTGCTCCCACATGGGCAAGCCCAAGAATGGATATGATCCCGCCCTGAGCCTTCAGGTGGTGGCTGACCGCCTGAGCGAGCTGCTGGGGGCAGAGGTGAAGATGTCCAAGGATGTAGCAGGGGAGGACAGCAAGCGTCTGGCCGCTGCCCTCAAGGACGGGGACGTGATGCTCCTGGAGAATACCCGGTTTGAAAAGGGCGAGACCAAGAACGACCCCGAGCTTAGCAAGAACCTGGCGGATCTGGCGGATATCTTCGTGAACGACGCCTTCGGTTCAGCCCACCGCCGGCGTGGCCGACTATCTGCCTGCTGTCTGCGGCTACCTGATTGCCAAGGAGGTCGGCATTATGGGCAAGGCTCTGGCCGATCCGGAACGTCCCTTCGTGGCCATTCTGGGCGGCGCAAAGGTCTCCGACAAGCTGAACGTCATCAACAATCTGCTGGAAAAGGTGGATACCCTGATTATCGGCGGCGGCATGGCCTATTCCTTCCTGGCTGCCAAGGGATACAGTGTCGGCACCTCTCTGCTGGACAGCGAGAAGATTGATTACTGCCGGGATATGATGAAAAAGGCGGAGGAGAAGGGCGTCAAGCTCCTGCTCCCTGTCGATACCGTGGTGTCCAAGGCATTCCCCGATCCCATCGACGGCCCTGTGGAGGTCTGCACTGTGGCCTCTGATGCCATTCCTGCGGACTGCATGGGTCTGGATATTGGAGAGAAGACCAGGGAGCTCTTTGCCGAGGCCGCGAAGGCTGCCAAGACCGTGGTGTGGAACGGCCCCATGGGCGTGTTTGAGAACCCCACCCTGGCCAAGGGCACCATCGCCGTGGCTCAGGCTCTGGCCGATTCTGCGGCTGTAACCATCGTCGGCGGCGGCGACTCCGCGGCAGCCTGCGAGCAGCTGGGCTTTGCGGATCGAATCACCCATATCTCCACCGGCGGCGGCGCTTCCCTGGAGTTCCTGGAGGGCCTGGAACTGCCCGGCATTGCGTGCCTGGAGGACAAGTAAAACTTATAAACTGTGCAATATGCACAAATACAGCACCTGGATTTTTCCGGGTGCTGTATATTTTGTTCATAGTATTTTCATATCTTTGTGCTATAATATCAATGTGGAAACCATGTCGCGTTTACGCGGAAGGAGAAATGTATGCATGAATATCCTGTTCTATCTCACCCCAAAGGCCAACTGTGAGGTACTCTATGACGATGAGTCTATCCGGGAAGCTTTGGAGCGGATGGAGCTCTCGGGCTTTGGAGCCTTACCCATCATTCGAAAGGAGGACGGTGTCTATCAGGGTACATTGACAGACGGAGATTTGCTCTGGGCGTTAAAAAATCGCTGTAATCTTGATTTGAAGGAGGCCCAGGTCCATGGAATCATGGAGATTGCCCATCGCAAGAACTACCTGCCGGTCTCCGTATCTACCGATATGAATGACCTGATGCAAAAGGTGCTGGATCAGAATTTCGTTCCTGTGGTGGACGACAGAGGCACCTTTATCGGGATTGTGACCCGTCGTTCCATCCTGGCCCAATATGTGGAGTCTGTTTGGAAGAAGACGGATGAAACCGCCTGATCCGATGATAATACTGAACTCCCATAAAAATCTTTAACCTGTTCCGGCAGGAATTGTGCCGTACTTCGNNTCGTCTGGCGCAATTCCTGCTCGGAACATTTTTCAATCTTTCTATGGGAGTTCAGTATAAGACAAAAAACGGGAGCTTTTGGCCCCCGTTTTTTGTGTGCGCCTGGCAGCTATTTGGAAAACAGAATCAAGAAGGGAAATGGGGCGGGACGCTGTACCAGTATCCCGTGGGGCTGATCGGCTCGGTGGTTTCGGAGATTGCGCCCTCGTAGATGATGACATTGTCAACCTCAGGTAGGGCGGTCAGAGTTGCGGTGAGGGAACGAATTGCCATTTCACGGGCGTTTGGGTCCGTGGGAAGGGAGTTGTCTGCCAGATACACGGTGCAGGTTTTGTTAACCGTGTTCACGGACTGGGGCTCTGGAACCCCGTCGAAGGGGGCCGTCAGCCCGTTTTGATTCGCTCTGGAGAAGAGTGAGAACAATATTGCTTCCTCTCGTGTGGCGCTGCCTCTGGCTTTGGCACGGACAATGATTTTGTGCAGCAAGCCATCGTCCTGACCGGGCAGATACAGGGACCCGACAAATTCGCCCAGCTCCTGGTGAATTGGACCGACTGGTGCGTAGTCTGTTGTCCAGGGGTCTGAGAGGCTCAGGTGGACGTAGGAAGAAAGCGCTCTGCCCTGTGTGTAAAACTGAACCTGATCAATTCCGTCCAATTCGCATAAGGAGTTGACCACACTCAACAGGGCCAATTGTCCGGCCTGCTCCGCCTCCGGACGATTATCGTAGAAATCGCTGCTGAAGTCCACGGAACATACTCCATTCTCCACGCTCACATCGAGGACCGATGTGCCGGGCGGCAGAGCTATGTGCATGCCGCTGCTCTGGGGAGGGGTGAGCAGAAGCTTCAGCACCTGCTGCGCCAGCGCTTCCTGGCTGGACGTGGGGACAGTCTGCTTTTCCGTCAACAGAAAGGTATCGGTCTCGTCGGAAAAGTATAGCGTGACATCCAGTGTTTTTGGGCGGTTCTCGCCGCTGTCATATAGCAGAATGTCGCTTTCTGTGAGGAAAACTTCATCCACTTGAGATCCGCTCTTGGAAAAAACGGTAATCCATACCTTGCTGATCCCCTCCAATGCCAATCCGGTTTTGGCCAGACAGGCATAGGTCAGACTGTGATCAAATTTCTCCGGAGAGTTCACGTTGCGTTGGAGTCCGATTTTCAAGGTGCCGCCCATACGTTGGATGGATTTCAGCTTGGTGTCCTGCGTGAAAGGGGAAATCAGATCATCACTTTTCGGACCCTTAAAATACAGGGTAAACAGGTCCCGTTCGGAGTAGTTCACATTGCCTAAATCCCGGACCTCGGCGCGAATGACGCCGTCTGCGGCGGAAAAATCTGTTTTTGCAGTCCGGTAATAGAAGGTGACAGGCTGAATCATTTGCATGGGTGTATTCTCGACCCTGCAGGCTGCCAAAAACAGGCTCACTGTCAGCAACAGAAGCATGATTCGTCTCATGGCAGTTCCTCCTCCGGCATGGGATAGTAGGGGAAGCACAAGCGGAAGCAGGTGCCGCCTCCCGGCCGGTCCGTTACGGTGACGGTGCCATCGTTGCGCGCAACCATATCCGCTACGATGGACAGCCCCAGCCCTGCGCCGCCGGCCTTCCGGGAACGAGCCTTGTCCACCCGATAGAAGCGCTCGAAAACATGGGGTTTTTCCGCGTTCGGGATTCCAACGCCGGTGTCTTCCACCGAGATAATCACATTGTCATCGGCAACACGGGCGCGAACTACGACTTCACCGTTGCAGGAATTGTACTTAATCCCGTTTTCCACCAAATTGAACAGAATTTGGTACAGGTCGTCGGCGCTGGTCAGAATGCCGATATTCTCCGGGCAATCCAGGTCCAGCCGGATTCCCTGCTTTCTGGCTACGGGGATCAGCATTCGAAGAACCCGGTCCGCCACGGGCATAACGAAGGTGAGCTCCTTATCCTCCACGGGTGTGGAATCCAGACGGGTCAACTCCAACAGCTTCGCGGACAGTCGAGTCAGTCGGTCGGCCTCGTTGCCCACGTCCGAGACGAATTCGCGCATGGTGTTCATGTCCATGTCATTTTGCAGGATGGAGTCGGTCAGCAGTTTGATGGAGGCCAGGGGGGTTTTCAGCTCGTGGGAGGCGTTGGAGACGAATTGCTTTCGGACCTCTTCCGACTGATTCAATCGCTGAGCCAGCCGGTTGAAGGCAGCGCCCAGCCGGGCCAATTCGTCGTGACCGCGCTCCGGCATACGAACCGAATAGTCTCCACCGTGCAGCTTGCGAACAGAGACAAAGATCGCGCCCATTCGGCGGGAAAAGGCCCAGGCGAAGAGCAGTGAGGAAATGACGACCATGCCTTCCAGACCAATGGAAATCCAGATAATCGTCTCTTGCAGATGGCGGATCAGAGCGGCCTGGTCCGTATCCCGTTCCAGCAGATAGACGGCGCCGATAATCCGGTTGTAGGCCATGATGGGCATGCCGGCCTTGCAGATGATCTGTTCTGCCTCATAGCGGATATAGACCGCGTCATTGCCCTCCAGCGCTTCGGCAATCTCAGGATACAGCACAAGGCAGTTCCGGGAGCTGTCGGCATCCATAGAGTCATAGACACAGCGCGCTCCGGCATCTGTGACCACAACCCGGTCGGTGTGCAGGTCGTTTACGGACTGAATGGCCGTGCGCACAACATCAACATCCAACTGCTCTTCGGAGGAAAAGGCGGAGGCGATGAGCTGGGCCTTGTCCAAAATGGCGTTGCGATGGGACGAATAGGTGAGCTTTCGAATCATAATGGGAGAGTAGACGTTGAGAAACAGGAGAACAGCCAGGGTAATCAGCACATAGGAAGACGCATAGCGAAGCTGGGAGCTTCGGACCAGAAAAGGGGTGCGATCATCAGACCTTGAAATAGTATCCAACCCCCCACTTTGTCAGAATATGCACAGGGTTTGCCGGATCACGCTCCAGCTTTTCCCGAATGCGGCGGATGTGAACATCCACGGTGCGGATATCGCTGCGATAGTCGTCGCCCCAGATGATATCCAGCAGGTTTTCCCGGGAATAGACCCGGTTGGGATTGCGAATCAGAAGCTCCACCAGGTCGAATTCCTTTGCGGTCAGCTCCACGGGAATGCCGTTTTTCAGGGTGCTCCGGCTTTGAGAGTCCAGGGTGATGGAGCCCCGGACAATCCGGGTTTCAATCTCCTGCCTGGAGCTCCGTTTCAGAATGGCGCGGATGCGGGCCTTGAGCTCCAGAATGTTGAAGGGCTTGGTGAGATAGTCGTCCGCGCCGCAGTCGAAGCCCAGCAGCTTGTCCATGTCCTCGGTCTTGGCCGTGAGCATGATGATGGGAACGTCGGAGAACTGGCGGATGCGCCGACAGGCTTCCAGACCGTCCATGACGGGCATCATCACGTCCAGCACAATGAGTTGAACGTCCGGGTCCTGGGCAAGCCGAATGGCGTCCATTCCGTTGTTGCCGGTGAGCACCTGATAGCCTTCGCTCTCCAGATTGTAAGAAATGCCTTTGACCAACAGTTCTTCGTCATCAATAATCAGTATTTTCATGGTCATCCTCCACATAAACGTAATCGCGCAGTTGTGAGAAAATCCCTTCTCCAATGCCGCTGACGTTCATCAAATCAGTTGCATGCCGAAAGGAACCGTGGGCTTCCCGGTAGTCCAGAATGCGACGTGCCCGGACCTCGCCAATGCCAGGCAGAGCCATCAGCTCTTCCAGGGTGGCGCGGTTCAGGTCCAGCCGTTCCGGGCCGGATTGGCTGATTTCCCCTTGCGCCGTCGGCGCCAAGCGGTCCGGGACCTCCGTGGGCGAAGGGTGCTGGGTGGTCAACAGGATTCCATCCACGGATTTCCTGCCCAGAAAAAAGCCAATCATGCCCAGCAAAAAACACAGGGCCAGGGTGGGATATAGCAGCCTGCGGATTTTTTGCATAGCAACACGTCCTTTCCGTTGACAAGCGGCAATTTTCTGTTATAATTCTACGTAGTGTGTTATTTCACATCGACGCAGTGTGCAATCGAAAATTGCAGCGAACGGGTTGCCCCATTTGAACAAGATCACTCTTCTTCTATTATACCACATCTATGGGGTGCAGGGCAACTTGGAATTATAAAAATATGGTGAAGAGAATGAAAAAAAACAGAATCATATCCACCCTTCTGCTGGTGAGTCTGCTGATTGGGCTGCTGGTCCTTCCTGGATTTGCCGCAGTGCCGGAAACGGCAACAGAGAGCGAGACGACCACCACGGTTACGGAGACGCAGGAGGAAACCGCCGCCCCCTGGGAGGATGATCCCACCGGCTACCGGAAAAATCTGCTTGTAGGTGCGCCGGAGTATGAGGCAGAGTGTGAAACCGCCCTGTTGTTGGAGCTCAATTCCGGCATTGTGGTCTATGAAAAAAACGCAGAAAACCGCGTTTATCCCGCCAGCCTGACCAAGATTATGACATGTATGGTGGCGCTGGAATACGCCGGGAAGGACCTGGATAAGATGGTGACCGTCTCCGAGTCTTCCTTGGCCGGGATTGCGGAGGCAGGGGGCGAGGTGCGTTTGCAGGTGGGGGAGCGGCTCACCCTGCGGGACCTGCTGTATTATTTGATGGTCAGCTCCACCAACGAGGCAGGCAACGTGATTGCGGAGTATGTGGCGGGGGACATTCCCTCCTTTGTCAGCCTCATGAACAAGACGGCCACTGAGCTGGGCTGCACCGATACCCGTTTTGCAAATACCCACGGTCTGCACGATTCGGGCCACTACACCACCGCCCGGGATTTGAGCGTTATCACCCGCAAGGCCCTGACCTACGAAACCTTCCGGGAAATCTGCGGCACGGCGGAGTACACTGTGCCGGAAACCAACCTCTCCAAGGAACAAACCATCACCAGCACCAACTTACTGATTCTGAACAACGGCAAAAACTATCTGGCCGACAACGGAAACTATTACGCCTATTATCTGCCGGAGGCCACCGGCATCAAGACCGGCTACACCAGCGCGGCGGGCCGCTGCGTCATCTCCCGGGCCTCCGACGGGAATATGGACCTGCTGTGCATCATCATGGGCGCAGAGACCCGGATGATGTCTGACGGCAGCCCTCGTTACGATAACTTTGTAGAAGCGAAAAAGCTCTTTAACTACGGTTTTTCCAACTTCGCCTATGCCAAGGTTGCCGCTGCGCGCATCGAACCCATGTTCCAGGTGGAGGTGCAGTATGCCAAGGATAAGCGCGGCGTAGTCCTGATTCCTTCCTCCGACGTGAATTGCCTGCTGCCCAGAGAGTATGACAGAGAAAAGGTGGAGACCCGCTATGAGCTGGACGATCCCAAGGGCCTGGTTGCTCCGTTGGAGCAGGGCAAAAAGGTGGGAACCTTGTATCTGTCTTACGACGGAACCTTGGTGGGGACCACGGAACTGGAAACCCTCACTGCGGTGGAGGAAAAAAGCGTGGACAAGGCCTTTGCTGAGCTCACCGGCAAGGATACGCCGGAGGAGGACAAGAGCCTGATCCAAAAGCTGTTTAGCTATTGGTATGTTCCCATTCTGGCAGTGGTCGGGCTGTTCCTGATTCTGCTTCTTCGCAATGCCGTTTATCGCTGCAGCCGCCGTAGGGCCCTGGAACGCCGCCGCAGAAGGGCAGTGATCCGGGATGCGAGGGTTGCGGACAGCCAAAGAGCCGCCATGCGGAATTCCCAGTCGGATTTGAGCCAGCAGACGAGACTCTTTCCCTCTGTGGATCGGAATGGACAGAGCCGGGGGAACCGGGGAGGCAGACCGTGAGCGGAACAATGCCATCCGCCTGGGACCTGCTGCGTCGGCGCTGCGAGGAATGCCGATCCTGCGGGCTGTGTGAAACCAGGACTCGCGTCGTTTTTGGCGTAGGAAAACAGGACAGTCCCATTCTGTTTGTGGGGGAAGGGCCCGGGCAGCAGGAGGATATCCAGGGCGAGCCCTTTGTGGGGGCCGCCGGGAAGCTTCTGGATGAGATGCTTTCCATTATTGACCTTGGCAGGGACAATTGCTACATTGCCAATGTGGTCAAATGCCGCCCCCCCGGAAATCGGGACCCCAGGGAAGAAGAGCAGTCTGCCTGCCTGGGCTATTTACAGGAACAGATTCGGCTGATAAAGCCTGAGCTGATTATCTGCCTTGGGCGGATCGCCGCAGGCGTCCTGATTCGGAAGGACTACCGGATCACCCGGGAGCACGGTCAATGGATCAATCGAGAGGGCGTCTGGTACACCGCCATCTATCATCCCTCAGCCCTGCTGCGGGATTTGAACCGCCGCCCGGAGACCTTCTTGGATCTGCTGAAGATTCGGGACAAGGCCCGGGAAATCTGCCCGGAGGTATGGAATTAACGATTTGCGTTCGTTGTGAATTGAGGACTTCATGTGGCAGGGATCAGGGATCAAGGATCAGGGGTTGGGTTCAGAGTTCAGGAACTGTAGGGACGGCACCCTGCCGTCCGCGTCCCCCGTCCTTTTTCAAATGTTTTCAAATGGCGATTTGAAAACACCACAATTTTTTCATGTTTTCATATTTTCATTCTTTCTTTCACCTGCCTTGCCAGGTCTCGAATTGCAACGAACGCCTAACGATGAACGAACTGTATGATGAACGATAAAAAACAGAGATACCGCACCCTGCTGCCGGTGGTTTTTGCCCTGGCCTGGCCGACGATGGTGGAGGAAATGATGCAGACTGCCGTGCAGTACATCGATACTGCCATGGTGGGGCAGCTTGGTACCGACGCCACCGCCGCAGTTGGCTCCACTACCACGGTCAATTGGCTGGTGGGCTCCACCATTCATGCCTTCGGCATCGGCTTCCTTGCCTATATCTCCCAGGCCCTGGGGGCAGGGGAAGGGGAGCGGGCCAAACGGGCCTCCGCTCAGTCTGTGTTGATGGTGCTGCTGACAGGCTGTCTGTTTACCGCCCTTACCACCGGCCTGAGCGGCTATGTTCCGGCCTGGATGCAGGTGGAGGCAAGGCTCCGTCCTCTGGCCTCCCGCTATTTCTTGATCCTCTATCTGCCCATGCTGCCGCGAACCGCCAGCGTCATCTTCGGCACGGTCCTACGGGCCGCCGGAGACAGTAAAACTCCCATGCGGGTCGGCGTTGGGGTAAACCTCATCAACGTGGCCTTAAACTTTCTGCTGATTTATGAGACCCGGACCGTGACCACCCTGGGCCACAGCTTTACGATGTGGGGTGCGGGCCTGGGGGTGTCTGGGGCGGCCATTGCCAGCGCCGTCAGCTTTACCTTTGGTGGCATTGCCATTACCTGGGCCCTGTTTCGCCATCCCACGGTGTCTCCCAAGGGCTATCCGGTCCGGCCGGATCGGAACGTGCTTCGGCCCTTCTTCCGGGTGGCCCTGCCCAATATGGCCCAGCGGTTTACCACCTCTCTGGGCTATGTGTTTTTCGCTTCTATGATCAATGCCCTGGGGGATATCTCCACCGCTGCCCACACAGTGGCCAATACGGTAGAGTCTGCCTTCTATATCCCGGGTTACGGGATGCAGGCTGCGGCGGCCACCCTGACGGGCAACGCTATCGGTATGAAGGACCGCCAGCGGCAAAAGGACCTCTCCGTGCTGATTATTGCTTTGGAGGTGGTCATGATGGTGGTGACCGGCGGCCTCCTCTTTGCCTTCGCGCCCCAAATGGTTCAGCTCTTCAGCAAGGACCCCAAGGTGATTGAACTGGGCTGTACGGTGCTGCGGATGGTGGCCTGCTCAGAGCCAATCTTTGGAATCTCCATCGTGGTGGAGGGAATGCTCCAGGGAGCGGGCAAGACCCGGGCCCCCTTTGTGTTCAATGTTGCGGGCATGTGGGGCGTCCGTATTTTGGGAACATTCCTGTTTACCCGCTTCCTGCACGGAGGACTGGTTTCCGCCTGGGGCTGCATGATTGCCCATAATATTCTGCTGTGTCTGCTATTTTTACTCTATTATCGCAAACTGGAAAGGAACGCATTTCATGGGAAAGACCGCAATTTATCCGGGGTTCTTTGACCCCTTTACCAACGGCCATCTGGACATCGTGCGCAAGGCATCTGAAATCTTCGATCGGGTCTACGTGGTCATCGGCGTCAATGCCGAGAAGCATCGCTGCTTCCCCGCGGAAAAGATTGCGGAGGCTATCACCAGCACTCTGCAGGACAACCGGATCGAAAACTGCGAGGTGGTGATCTGGAACGGCCTGGTGGCGGAGTTCGCCCGGCTGAAGAACACGGACTATATGATCCGCGGCCTGCGCAACAACATGGATTATAACTACGAGGAAAACGTGGCCTGCGTCAATAAGCTCATCAACCCGGAGCTGGAGTACATCTATTTCCGCTCCAACAACGTGGCGGTTTCCTCCTCCATGGTCAAGGAGCTCAACAGCTACGGCAAGGACGTTTCCGCCTACGTGCCGGAAGCGATCCTGAAGCTGCTGTAACAGAGACCCGCCCACATAGCTGTAGGGGCGCACACTGTGCGCCCCCTCACCGCCGAGAAGGGAGGAAGCCTATGGCGAAAACCGAAAACCAAAAGCTCAAGCTTTTGCTGCTGAAGGAGTTTCTGGAGCAGAACACGGACGCGGAGCATCCGGCCTCGATCCACGATTTGACGGCCTTTCTGGCGGAAAGTGGCGTTTCCGTGGAGCGCAAGTGCGTGTATCGGGATATCCAGCTTCTGATGGACTACGGCTGCGACATTGTTGCCACCAAGGGAAGGAACGCTGGCTACTTTATGGCTTCCGGAGCCTTTGATTTGGCGGAGCTGAAGCTCCTGGCCGACGCGGTCCTGGCCTCCAAATTCCTGACGGAACGTAAATCCGCCCAGCTCTTAAAAAAGCTGGGGACCCTGACCAGTCGGCACCAGGCTGTGGAGCTGCGCCGGGATCTGGTGGTATCCGGGCGGGTAAAATCCATGAACGAAAGCGTAATCTACAACGTGGACGCCCTTCACGCTGCCATCCGGTCGGACAGTCAAATCAGCTTCCGCTATTTTGAGTGGGATCGGAACAAGGAGCGGGTCTTCCGCAAGGATACCCGCACCGCCAGCCCCTACGCCCTGTGCTGGGACGACGCCAACTACTATCTGATTGCCCACACGGCGGAGCACGGGATCACCCATTTCCGAGTGGACAAGATGACTAACATCCGGCAGACGGGGGAGCCCCGGGTCCAAACCCCGGAGACAGAAAGCCTGGACCTGGCCAGCTATGGCAAGCAGGTCTTTGGCATGTTCAGCGGCAGCCTGCGGCAGGTGCGCATGCGCTTTGAAAACAGCCTTGCCGGTGTGGTATTTGACCGCTTTGGCAAGGATATGATGTTGATTCCCGACGGCCCATGGCACTTTACCTGTATGGCCGAGATTATGGTCTCGCCCATCTTTTACGGCTGGATTGCCTCCTTCGGCACCCGGGTCCGGCTGCTGTCCCCGGAGGATGTGGTGAAGGGATTCCTGGATACCTGCCGGAGCACGGTGGAGCAATACCGAGAGCAGACGCCGTGAGGATTTGCAAGAATGCAAAATGCAGAATGCAGAATGCAAAAAGCTGAAATTACGAATTATGAATGATGAATGGGGGAACGCGCAGGGAAGTCTGCAGCGTCGGCTATTAGCCGACCATGGATGACAGGCGGGAAGTGCTTTGTTCCACGCCCAGGCGTGTTTTCGGAGGAAACAGTCCCATAAACGGGTCAATTTGTGAACAAGCGGACTTTGTTCTGTTTTTTTGTTTCCTGTTTGTTCTCCCGTTTTTACCTGGTTTTACCTGGGTTTTTTGAAACATGGAACAACAGAACAAAATATTTACTACGTAGGTATGAGAAAATACATATATAGTTAGGAAAACACTTGTTCTGTGTTCTTGTTCAACGCATGCTGATACCGAGTGCAGACGGGAAGCACGGCGGGCAGATTGCCCGCGCTACAGTGAACCCTGAACTCTGAATCCCGTCCCCCTGATCCCCATCCGACGAAAACTCTGCTTCGGGAGAAACCACTGCTATGAAAGACCGCAAAGAGCTGATCCGCGCCGTCAAGTTTACCCTGTTTTCCGCCTCCGCCGGGCTCATTCAGCTTGGCGTCACCTTCCTGATTGCGCATTTCTGGATTACCGACGAGGCGCTGTATTGGATTCCCTATCTGATCGGCCTGGTCTGCTCCGTCCTCTATAACTTCACCGTGAACCGCAAATTCACCTTCCATTCCGCAGCCAATATCCCCGTGGCTATGGCGAAGGTCTTTGCCTTCTACTGCGTGTTTACGCCGCTGTCTACCCTGTGGGTCAAGTATTTCACCGAGACCCTCCACTGGAACGAACTGCTGGTCCAGGGCGGCACCATGCTGGTCAACTTTGTCACAGAGTTCCTTTTTACCCGCTTTGTGGTTTACCGCAACCAGATTGACAACGACGGAACCCGGTAAAGGCTGCCCGGAGCTGGGGCTTCTGAGACTGTCTTGAGTTTTGAATAAGAATTCATAAGCCCGGACGTGAAAGCGTCCGGGCAAAGACTTACCCGGGGGCGGAAACCCCCGGGTAATATCAAAGANNAATTTTTTACGAAAGTATTAAGTTGACATAATTTTTGAAAACTTTTTATGACCTACTTGACAATCGACTGCTTTGGGTATATGATGTGCACAAAGAGATTAGCACTCCAACATAACGAGTGCTAAGTCAACCGGCGTTTTCGACGCTGCAAAGGAGGTAGTATCATGAATGCCAACAAATACACCAAGCGCTCCATGGAAGCCATCCAGGACGCGCAGACCATTGCGCTGAACCACAATCACCAGCAGATTGAGCAGCTTCACCTGCTTCTGGCTCTGCTGCGGCAGGAGAGCGGTTTGATTCCCCAGTTGCTTAAGCGCATGGGAAAGACTCCGGAAAGTCTTGAGGCTGCTGTGGACGAGAAGCTTCGGCAGCTTCCCGCGGTTACCGGCTCCGGCCGGGAAGCGGGGAAGTATTACATTGCCCGTTCCGTGGATCAGCTCTTCTCCCAGGCGGAGGAGGTGGCGGAGTCCATGAAGGATGAGTTTGTCTCCGTGGAACACCTGTTCCTGGCCATGATTGACCGGCCGGACAACACCATCTGCAGCCTCTTCCAGACCTATCAGATTCAGCGAGAGGCCGCCATGCAGGCCCTGGCAGAGGTCCGGGGGAACCAGCGGGTCACCTCGGACAATCCCGAGGACACCTACGAGGCCCTGGAGAAGTTCGGCACCGACCTGGTCCAGCGGGCCAGAGAGAAGAAGATGGACCCGGTCATCGGACGGGATGAGGAAATCCGCAATGTGATTCGTATTTTGTCCCGGAAGACGAAGAATAACCCGGTGCTGATCGGGGAACCCGGCGTGGGCAAGACCGCCATTGTGGAGGGCCTGGCCCAGCGGATCGTCCGAGGGGACGTGCCCAAGAGCCTCCAGGACAAGACCATCTTCTCTCTGGATATGGGGGCACTGATTGCAGGGGCCAAGTACCGGGGGGAGTTCGAGGAACGGCTGAAATCCGTCCTGAATGAGATCAAGAAGAGTGAGGGCAGAATTCTCCTCTTCATCGATGAGCTGCACACCATTGTGGGGGCGGGTAAGACCGAGGGCTCCATGGATGCGGGAAATCTGCTCAAGCCGCTGCTGGCCCGGGGTGAACTCCACTGCTTGGGGGCAACGACCCTGGACGAGTATCGGCAGTATATCGAAAAGGACCCGGCCCTGGAGCGCCGCTTCCAGCCGGTGCTGGTGAACGAGCCATCTGTGGAGGATACCATCGCCATCCTTCGCGGTCTGGAGGAGCGCTATGAGGTCTTCCATGGAGTAAAGATCACCGACCCTGCTATTATTGCCGCAGTCAAGCTTTCCGACCGATATATTACCGATCGCTTCCTGCCGGACAAGGCCATCGACCTGATTGACGAGGCCTGCGCCATGATCCGCACGGAAATGGACTCTATGCCCACAGAACTGGACAAGGTCCGCCGGAAGATCATCCAGATGGAGATTGAGGAAGCCGCCTTGAAAAATGAGGAAGACGAGCTCTCCAAGGGGCGTCTGGCGGAGCTGCAAAAGGAGCTGGCAGAGCAGCGGGATCGGTTCAAGGCCATGAAGGCCCAATGGGAAAATGAGAAGGACGCCATTGCCAAGGTTCAGACTTTGCGGGAGCGGATCGAGCAGATCAATGCCGACATCGAGAAGGCGGAGCAGGCCTACGATTTGGAGGCCGCTGCCAAGCTGAAATACGGCGACCTGCCGGAGGCAAAGAAACAGTTGGAGGAGGAAGAGCGGCTGGCCCAGAACGCCAGAGAGCAGAGTCTGCTGCGCAACCGGGTGACCGAGGAGGAAATCGCCAAGATCATTGAGCGCTGGACCGGAATTCCCGTGGCCAAGCTGGTCCAGGGGGAGCGGGATAAGCTTCTGCACCTGGACGAGCGGCTCCACCGCCGCGTGGTGGGCCAGGACGAAGCGGTTCAGGTGGTCACCGAGGCAATTCAGCGTTCCCGGGCGGGAATTCAGGACCCCAATCGTCCCGTGGGCTCCTTCCTCTTCCTGGGCCCCACCGGCGTGGGCAAGACGGAGCTGGCCAAGGCCCTGGCCGCAGACCTCTTTGACGACGAGCGGAACATCGTCCGCATCGACATGACCGAGTATATGGAGAAGTTCTCCGTCTCCCGCCTGATCGGAGCGCCTCCCGGCTATGTGGGCTACGAGGAAGGGGGCCAGCTTACCGAGGCCGTTCGCCGCAAGCCCTATTCTGTGATCCTCTTTGACGAGGTGGAGAAGGCCCATCCCGATGTGTTCAATATTTTGCTCCAGGTTTTGGACGATGGCCGTGTCACGGATTCCCAGGGCCGTACGGTAGACTTCAAAAACACCATTATCATCCTTACCTCCAACTTGGGCTCGCCCTATATTCTGGACGGCATTGATGAAAACGGAGAGATTGGCAGCCAGGCCCGGGAGCAGGTGGATGCCCTGCTGAAGAAGACCTTCCGGCCTGAGTTCCTGAACCGCCTGGACGAGATCGTCTTCTACAAGCCGCTGACCAAGGAGAATATCTTCAAGATCATCGACCTGCAAATCAACCAGCTCAACAAGCGCCTGCTGGACAAGCAGCTCCGCTGCACCCTGACCGAGGCGGCCAAGACCTATATCGTGGATGAGGCCTTCGACCCCGCCTTCGGCGCCCGGCCCCTGCGCCGCTATGTCCAGCATACTGTGGAGACCATGATCGCCAAGCGAATCCTCCGGGGAGACGTGGCCCCGGGCAGCGAGCTGGTGGTGGACGTGGTGAACAACGAGCTACTGATCCGATAGATTTAACAATTAATTCATAATATGTTGATTATGTAAACAATTTACGCTTTTTATTGCGTCGGAAGGGAATTTTTGCTATAATACTCCCGGAAGAAATCCATTGGAGGTATTGCATGCGAAGACCCTTATCCCAGCTATTGACCCTGTTCCTGTCCCTGCTGCTGGTGAGCAGCCTGTTTTCCACCGCCTTTGCCGCCCAGGAAGATCCTGGAAACCGGGGCTTGGACCCGGCGGACGCAGCGCCCCTGGACCCGAAAGTGGAGGCCATGCTGGCCTGGGCTGTGGCCATTGCGGAAGACGATACCCACGGCTACAGTCGGTATGACCGCTTCGGCCCCAACTACGACTGCTCCTCCTTTGTCTGCACGGCATTGATGGAGGGGGGCTTTGGCTTGGAGGACTATCTCTTCCCCGCCGACATGGTGGACGTCCTGCCGGACTACGGCTTTACCGTCTACAAAAAAGGCGAGACAGTGCCCCAGCGGGGCGACATTCTGGTCCGGCCCTACGTTCACGTGGAGATTTGCATGGGCGGACTGGACTGCGTCGGCGCCCACAAGAATTACGACGGACGCTCCGGTGACCGTTCCGGCCATGAAATCGAATACCGCACCGCCGAGTCTGATTACCCGTGTCCCTTCTGCTGCAACGCGGAGTATAAATACATTCTGCGTTATGTGGGGCTGGCTGAAAAGGACTCCGATCAGGTCCCTGTCGGACGTATTCACATTACGGAGATCGACTGAATTTTTCCGCCCGGACGCGAAAGCGTCCGGGTTTTTCTCGCACCAAAAGCGCCTTTCGTCATATACTGGCGTGAGGAGATGAAGCGATGGATAAGACCTATCTGCTGGTCGGCGGTGACCGACGGCAATTTTGGCTGTCCCGGCTCCTGGTAGCCCGGGGCAGCGTTTATAACCTGGGGGTTCCAGGTTTGGAGGACACCCTTCCGGATCGGCCCATTGACGTGCTGATTCTGCCTACTCCCTGTATGACCCAGGAGGGGCGGCTGCGGGGGGCAGGGGAGGGGCTGGACCCGGCGGTGCTGTCCGGCCTCTATGACAAGCATACGAGGGTTTACGGCGGCGCGATTCCGACCCGTTTGGAATCCTGGCTGCCGGGCTGCGGCCCGGTGACCGATCTGCTGTTTGACCCGGCTGTGAAGGCGGCCAACGGACGCCTGACGGCGGAGGCAGCGGTGGAGCTTGTCTCAAACCATTTGGAAGGGTCCTTGTTCGGCCAAAGCTGCGTGGTCTTGGGCTACGGCTGTGTCGCAAAACCCCTGGCCGCTCTGCTGATGGCCCACCATGCCCAGGTGACTGTGGCGGTCCGCCGGGCCTCGGCCCGGGCGGAGGCGGTCCAAAACGGCTGCGCTGCCTGCGAGTTTAAGAACCTTCCGGTCTCCCCCCGGGTGATTTTCAACACGATCCCCGCCGCTGTCCTGGGTACTGACCTGCTGGATACCTGGAAAAAGGACTGCCTATGGG
>LXOW01268501.1_pt1 | contig 23588 bp, 22 predicted proteins | sample 1368591 | NCBI WGS metagenome assembly LXOW01 (sample SAMN04884650, study PRJNA319009) | bovine gut metagenome | isolation source: Cow rumen | host: Bos taurus | place: Italy: Legnaro (PD) | collected 2014-07-09
AGCCCGTACAGCCTGGCACATTGTCAGGGCCGGAGCGCGGCTTGTAAACAGAATACCCGCCGTAGGACGTGTTACCGAAACGGTAGCAGACGCCGTTCGGTCGGCAAGCACTTCAGTATCCAAGAAAGTAACTGGAAGCAAGGCAGGGAAAGCCGCGGAAAAAGCCGCCGACCGTGTCAAGTCTTTCTCCGACACACTGAACAAAGGCGTCGCAAAGAGACGGGCGGCAAGGCAGGCAAAGGCGGCTCGAAAGGCGGCAAACAAGGCCTCACGAAAGGCTGCATGGGCGAAAAAACACCCGAAGCTCGCGGCGAGAAAAGCCGCAAAAGCGGCGAAAGTTGCGAGCAAGAAAGCCGTCGCATCAGCAGGAAAAGCCGCGGGAGCAACGATAGGAATAGGCGCTATCGCCCTCATACTCCTGATAATCTTTATCGTCTTTATGCTCGTCCTTGTAGTCGCGCTTCTTGACAGCGGCTTCTTCGTAAGCGAGTTCTGGACGGAAGAAGACCGGACCAACCTGCTAAGTGAAACGGCCGTATCTTTGCGCAAGACAACGTCGGCAAATACACTTAATTCAAATTACGCCGATATTATGTGGGAAACAGCGAGAGGCCAAAACTACTTTTCCGCAGTCGATCTGAATGCCCCAAAAGGACAAGAAGTCATAAAGCTATCGGATTGGCAATATGGAATCCAGGAGACGGCGTCGAAAGCAACGGTATACGCCGTTGCGACAGGCTATGCCGAAACCATTCCTGTAAACGCTTACAGCACCGCGAGACTATCTATGGCAATAGCCAACGCGTTTGTATCCAACGCGGAAAAAATAAGCGACGTCAAAACGTTGAAAACGGCGTTTGTTGAGGTTGCGTATCTCTCCCATTATTCTTTCAACAATATAACGAAAAGCGCGAGATTGATCGTCACAGAGGCATCCACGCATACGCATACATACTCTTGCTATGACACTTCCGACCTGCTGTATATGAAAGGTCTGGACATTGTTCACTGTCAGTTCGGAGACATTCTGCCGGTGGAAAGCCGACACGAAGATCACGTTTACACAAACGTAGACATCAAAAAAGACCGTATAATTCTCGTAGGAGATTCGACTGTTGCTACACAGACCGCCGACGGCTGCAGATACCGCAGATACACGGATATAACCGTTGACGAGGGCGCTATCGGAAGCACCAGGGTAAGGAGAACTACGGCAACAAAACAGGGCAATGATTACGTTGCCGGCGATATCGTATTCAAGCATTTTTCCGACCTGACAAAAAACAATTCCGTCAAGAGAGCCTACAGGGAAGGGAAGATAATAGCGGGTTCGGAGCTGATACATCAAACCAACACCACGGAATTCAGCGTTAGATATATGCTTGATCCGTATATCAGTTCCGAGTGCGCGGAACATGACCCAGCGGTCATTTCCGACATAAAGTCTTCGGCTCCCGGAATGATTTTGAACAACATAAAGGTTCACAAGCCCGGAGATTCGGATTGGAATACCTGCACGAACAAAGCAATAAGATACTGCAACGCCGACTGTGAAGATGCTTTTGAGGGCGTCTGCCCGGGACACGAAGTTTGTCTCGGACACTACACATGCCCGATAGAACACCACTATTGTCCCGGTCATTCGGTACAGTATTCGACCGGAGATATTCTGTACAGAACAGAGATCGTAATCGACGACAAGATGTTCTCATATCCGCTCAAAGAGGTGGAATTGGAGAACGTCCAATTATATCTCACCGGACGGGTAGGATCGATAGAACTCGATATCGGAGAGAGCCTCTACGAAGAGCTATGGGGAGATCTTGAGTTAGCCACGTGGTTTGATGATAGACCGCCTGTAAAACTAATATATTCCAAGCTCTGCGACACGTACGATTTTAAGGGCTTCGACGATCTTTCTTATCACCTGATTCAGACAATGCTGAAAGAAGACTGGTACGAAAAATACGGCATAGCTTCACGTCAGTTTGCGGGATATTCGCTGTCTCCAAGCGAGCAGGAAGAGGTCCTTTCATCAGTCAGGTTCCCTGCGTCAATGGCGGAAACAGAACAGGAGACACGCCTTGCGCTCCTGGAGGCTGCCTGCGAATCAGTGGGCAAGATACCATACTATCCGGGCGGCAAAGCGGTCTCGTCGGTCTATGACGAGAACGCCTTCGGGTGGTCTGGAACGGCCTATCCGGAGATTATCGAGAACGGCACGGCATACCGTTCAGGCGGGCTCGGACGGTCGGGACTCATTCACTATCTGTGGTGGGTTGCGACCGGAGAAGACAGAGAAGATCTGTTCGTTGACGACCTGAACGACTACGGTCTCGCCGAGATCTCCGGCAACGTTCAGCCCGGCGACATACTCGCGTTCGTAGAGGACGGAGAAGTCGTCGACGTCGCCGTGTTCGCCCGCTTCACAGCGTCTCTCACGCCGAGCCAGGCAGCCTCAGCCAACGTCCTGAAGAACAATGAGTTCTGGTTCTTCCAGTTCGGTAACGAGTGGACGGAGCTTAATATAAGCACCCCGGCAAAGAGCGATACCGGCAAGTGGATGAGAGTTACCGGCGTGTTTAACTAACCGCAAAATCACATGGTTCAGACCCGCTGTCCGTTCAGGGCGGCGGGTCTTTTTTCGTCTATTTCATACGGTTCGATAAGGATGTCCGATAACCGCGAAAACAAGGCTGAAAACGGCACGAAAAAGAGGCGAAAATGAGGGCAAAAACTACAAATCTATACGGAGTGCTTATTTGTAGGCGGTACGAGAGAAAATCCCCCTTCCTAAGTGAGAAAAATGAGGACTTTAAGCGCTAAAAAAGGGGAGCGCAAGCCCCCCTAAATGAATACAAGAAATGTTAGTGTGAGCCGGGAAAATCGTCCGCCCTGTCACCCTGTATCTCTGCCTTATCCGCCTCGTATGCGAGCAGATCGGGAACCTCCGACACATCTATTCCAGCAGCCATAGCGACCGTCTCGTGATCCCAGGCGAAGCGTGTGTCTCCGAGTTCCATACCGAGCTTGGCGGCTATCTCCCGCCTCGTCTGACCCGGTAGAAGTTCAAGGGCTTCCACCGCTACATCAAGAGTATTCTGCGCTGCGTCTCCCCACAGTTCAGCTTCTTCTTCAACCGCTCTGATCTCTTCTTCCCGCTGCGATATAACGGTCTCTCTCCTGTCAAGGTCTCCCGCCCTAAGCTGGAAATTTCTTGCGGAACGGACAACGTCGCACAAACGATCATAACCCGAACGGGAGATCTCCACTATGTCTCCGGCACAAACGACGGCGGGCATTTCGGGATCGCGGATTAGCGCTGCGTCTCGCGCCTGAAGCGCGGTAATACGAGCGGTAAGTTCTCTCGCTTCTTCTCTCGCCTTATCCGTCTCAGCCTTCGCCTGTCTCGCCGTCTCACGGTTACGCTTCGCCTTGTATTCGTCGAGAAGCAATCCGCCTCGGGATATCCGTCGCGGCCTCTCTTCTATGTCAAGCCCTTTCTCCCGACACAACTCTATCCACCGGCTACGGCACGCCATAGAGTAAGTGACCTTCGAATTGTTGCGATCTGTTACCGGCTGATCGGGACGCAGGCGTTCAACTCCCATTTCGTCAAGAGACTTCTTCTGGCTGACACAAGGCAGACCGTCCTTATCGTGTCCGACCCATACCTTGCGAATGTGAACGTGAGGCGCAGCACCCGGTTCGTCTACGTGAAGATTAGCCCAGAGAATCTGACACTGCGGGTAAGTCTCCGAGCACCACCTTATGTATTCGCGGGCAAGCTCGGCAAGCGTCTCGGGATCTATTGTGTCGCCAACCTTTCCTACCTGAATCAGTTCAGACTCAGGGCAGGAATACTTTGCCGTCATATACTCTCGAAGAGACATCTTGCGCGCTTTCTGACCAGCTGCTCCGTATCTCTTGTTCTGCGCTTCGAGATGTGCCGAGAACATATCGCGGTAGAAATTCTCCAGCGTTTCTTCATTTGAAGCCCCTTGCCATTTCCCGGCATCATAGAGCGACATATTACCAGCCGATAGCGAGGGGTCAATATGCGGCGCTTTAGAGAGATCGAACCTGCGGTCGTCGTGCTTGTTACCGACCTGACGTCCGCCGACGGATCTCGCGCTGTGCGTAGTAACTCTCATCGACACAAGACAACACCTCCTTTCTGTGAGGTCTAATAATATTATAGTCAACGAGGGCCCGAAATACCGGCACAAAGCGACATACCTGAACCCGAGATATATTGCCGGAAAACGCCGCTCTCATTCGCTATAATATATACAAAGCCTCAGACGAGGCATCATAAGACGACAGGAGCTGGATAAAAGAAGCCGCCTCCTGTCGATTTTTTATCGAAGGAGGAGCACGGCAATGAAAATGCTTGCTCAAATCGTCGACGTCAAGTTGACAACAACCGCAAATGGAGTGATCGGAAAAGTCATCACAAATGACGGAAAGATCATATTCTCCAAAAACGAACAGACCCCGTTAGTCGAAGCTCTCTCAGTCGGTCAGACCGCAGAGTTCGACGTACACGAGGAAAAGAACCCGAAGGGAACGTTCCTGGTACTCGATGACGTAAAAGTAATTGAGTCCCAGGAAACCGCTCCCGAGACCGTAGAACCCGAACCCGCAAAGACGGAAGAAATCGTCCACAAAGCGCTGATTCTAAAAATCGCCGAGGGCGAGACACACGGCAAAAAGTACTGGAAGGTCGAAACCGATTTCTTCGGGACGGTTTACTGCCCTGAAGAAAACCTGATGACCTTCGAGGAAGGCGACACGTGCGAACTCGCCTGCAAGGTAACCGAGAAAGGATCCGTGGTTATCATGGGCGTGAAGGTTGTCAAGGCGGCTGAAAAAAAGCAGAACGCCTCGGCACAACCGGCACAGCCGACAAATCCGCCCGTACCGCCGGTGCCTCCCAAGACCGCGAACGCAGAACAGCAGACCGCACAGCAGAAGGTCGAACAGGAGAAGCGTGTCGACCCGCCCAAAGTGCCGCCCGTCTCCGCACAGGCAACCGCCAAAACGCCGCCCGTACCTTCGCAGGTAACGGGAAACAATGGAGAGCAGAAGAAACCAGACAAAAAGCCTGCTCCAGCGCCGAAGCCCGAAGCCGCGGAATCAAACTCGTCGACGCCGGCAGAGCCTACAGTAAGCGAAAAGGAAGATAAGAACAACCCGAATCTTCAGATCTACCGCAAGGTTAGATCAGTACCCAAAGAAGCGATGAAAGCGTTCAACAACGGTCGCTTCTCGGGAACTGACATCTCGCCGATGTGGCGGATCAAGAAGCTTACCCAACTTTTCGGGCCCTGCGGAATAGGCTGGTACGTCACTGTTGACAAGCAGTGGCTGGAAGTAACCAATGAGGCCGTCGGAGAAGTAAAGGCATTCGTAAACCTTTCCCTGTACGTTAAGAACGAGGGGGAATGGTCGAAGCCGATCTTCGGCAACGGCGGAAACTCCTTCCAGGCTGTCAACCGCAACGGACAGGTAGTCGTAGACGACGAATGCTTCAAAAAAGCATTCACCGACGCCTTTGGCAGCGCCTGCAAACTGCTCGGAATCGGGGCCGACGTCTACTGGTCGGCTGATCCCGACTCCAAGTACTCGTGAGGTGCTGTCATGCAGATTAAAGTTTACCAGATCGACAAAAAGCGAGACTCGAACCGAGTCAAGTTTCTCTGGTACGAATTTACCCAGGTAAGAGCGGGCCGTATCGATCCCTCGATCTACAACGTGGTATTCTCAGGAGACGTCAAATGCAACACGTTAAACGGCGTATTTGATCTGTTAAATATGCCGGATCTTCTCGAAGATTATCACGGACACTCGCTATCGGTCAGCGACATCGTTGAGGTATGCGACCGCACGGACGGAATGCCCGAACCGGGCTTCTACTTCTGCGACAGCGTGGGTTGGAGAAAGCTCGTGGACTTCGATCCAACCAAGGCAACTCCGCTTCAGGCAGGCTGAGTTCAAAAAAACAACAACACAACACAAAAACGCAGGGGTGACTATCACAGTTGCCCCTGCAGTTTTAAGAAAAAAGGAGTAAGAGAAAAATGGCACAGATTCTGTCACCAATCAACAGCAACACCCCAGCGGACTTTGATCCGTTTGCAGCATTCGAGGACTTTGAGGATCCGTTCGAGACAAGCTCGGACACGTCTGAAAAACCTTCCGTTGTGTCGGAAGACTCCGATGAGGGCTTCGACAACCCCTTCGAAGAGGCCGACTTAGTGTCGGAAACGTCTGATAAGGCGGAAACGCCCGAACAGACGACGCCGACACAAGAAAAGGCTGAAACAGGCGAGAAAGTCGCCGACACAACCGGCGATTCTCCGGCACAAGAAAAACAGCCGGAAAAGCCGCAGCTCCACGCAGACAACCCCACGGAGCAGCGGCTGCTGGACTACTTCATCGAGAACGCCGGGGAAGTCCTTATGACCAAGACGCTGGCGGGCAAAAAGACGATCCAGGGCGCGTACTCATTTATCTCTGGAGAAGCCCGGAAGCAGGCAACCGGAGGATGCGCAATGGTTGAAGACTCAGTCGTGTTTGGCTGGCTGATACACTACTTCGAGGAAGATTCGCTTGATTGCGAACCCAAGCCGGTAGTGTCCAAGCCGAAGGCGGCCAAGACGCCTGCCAAGAAAGCGACTCCGGCGAAACCTGCTGCGCCTATCACACCGTCGTCTGCTCCGAAGCCTACACCGAAACCGGCGCCCGAGCCTAAAGACGAGCCGCTCGACATATTCTCACTCTTCGGAGGTAACTGATATGCCGAAGCAGCTTACTGAACTTCCGGACATTATCCCGGACAGAGTCGTAAAGTACGCCAAAAAGAACGTCTCCCAGGGACGTACAGATTTTGTCGACTATGTCTGCCGTGAACACAGCGGACTGGTCGTACGGACGTACGCTTACAGATGCACGTTTAGAGACAAAAAGCCGCTTCTGAACAAGCTCCAGATACGCGAGGTATTACGCCGCAGAACCGGAGAACCCGGATTTGCGGTAAGGGATCTATACCGAATATGGACTGGAATGGGCAATCCGTTTAGAGTTGCCTGGAAGGCGACAAGATATGATCTCGGGTACAGCTCAAGCTGGTACAACAGCGTCTTCGGTGGAAATTGGGGGCAATGGCAGTACGAGCCAGGGACAACAGACCGACCAAACCTTTGGCGTACCTGTATCAATCCCGAGGTGGCACTGAAAAAATACCCGTTCTGCGGATACCCGACAGACAGCGCCTGGGACATAATTGACTACGTGTCGATGTGGCTGAAGAACCCTAAAATTGAGTTTTTCGGGAAAGCAGGAATCTATCCGAAGGATGCACTTGTCAAAAAGGCACTAAAAGACCGAAAATTCGCCACATATCTTATGAAAAACAGGGACGTGGCGAGAAGGGTCGCCATCCGGCTTATCAACCTCGGCTACAAGATCGGTATTCCGTTGGAAGCCGTGGAAGAAGCTTATCTAAGGGCAAACCGATACGATTGTGCTCGAAACGACATAATCGAATCACTCGCCAAAGACAAGCGGTTCTCCGAGTGGTTTGACAGGCATAGCGACACCGCCCGCGAATGCTACGCTCAGGATCTGCTCGACGCCTATAATGGAGTTCTCACAGATGAACTCGCAAAAAGGCGCAGCAAAGCCCGTAAGGTGTGCAAGGTTCTCAAGCGTCCCGTGAAAGAGACAATCGAGTACGTCGAGTCGACCGGAGTAGATCCGGAAGACTACAAGAACTACCTCGAAGGCGCAATCAATATGCACCTCGATCTCAATAAGAAAGAGGTAGCGTATCCGGCGGCGTTCGACCAGACGGTAGTGAAAGCTTCTCTCGAAATCGAGCTGATGAGCCGAATCAACCGGCTCGCGGAAAAGGCAAGAAAAGCGGTACAGGCAAAGATTGCAAAGGCCGCTGAGTACATCCGGGAGCAGCACATAAACGCTGCGGCATATACCGCGTACATTGCAGATGTCGCAGCGCTGGAGCTGGATTTGGCCGACACAAAGAATCTTTTCCCGCACGACTTCATCAGAATCGCAGAGGAAAAGAAGGACCAGCTACAACACCTCCGGGAGTGGCAGAAAGCACACTTCCAAGAAGCATTCAAGGCGGCGTGCGAGTTGTACACAAAGTACCAAGATATGCCCGGCACAACCGGATGTGCATATTGCATGGTTCTTCCGGTCGACCCGCAGGATCTCGTCAATGAAGGAGTCATTCTTAACCACTGCGTCGGAAGAATGGGTTACGACGCAAAGGTTGTGAAAAAGACGTCTCTTATAACGTTCCTGAGAATGTCTGATTCCCCCGACACACCGTTCGTCACCTGCGAGATCGATCTGTGCGACTGGTCTCTCAGGCAGATCCACGGCAAGGATAACAGCAGCCCCGACGGGGAAGTGCTTGCCTACGCCAAAGCCTGGATCGAAAAAACAAAAACAGCCGTCTTATCGGCGGCGTAAAACACAAAACACAAGTCCCGCTCTCCCTCAAAAGGGGGGCGGGGCTGAAAACAGGAGAAAGATATGGGAAAAAATAAGAAAAACAGTTCAAAGCCCTTGACAAATATAACCAATAGGTTATATAATAGTCCTACCAACAGTCAAGGCGAGAGCGCGATTCGTAAGCTGGAAGATTACGCGACCATTTACGAGCACATCAAATTCGGGGCTGAATTCGAGGAAGTTGTGCTCGAAAAAGATAAACACGGTCAATATCATAAATGGCTGCGGAAAATGCTCTCGATTCTTGACAGCAAGGGGCATTCGGCGCTTTGTTTACCTCAGTTTGAGACGATAAAAGAATCGGCTCTCAAGCTGAGAGCAATCCGTTATCCCAACACGCAGAGAAACCCTCGGGTGTTGTTCTGCTTCCAGGGTAACGCGATAATCATACTGCACTGTTTCCGCGAGTCTTCAAAATCGGAAGGCACCGACTACAGAAACGCGGTGCGGATTGCGACCGGCAGACTACAGGAAATACAAGGAAAGTAAAATGAACTTTGAAGGAATTGAAACAACAGACTGGTTAACGTCCGGCATGACACCTGAAGAGCTGGCGACAGAAAAGGCGTTGGCTGTCATTTCAGCAGAGATCTGCATACGCAGAATTGAATTAGGCTGGGATCAGAAGCGGTTTGCCAAGGAAATGGGCGTGTCTCAGGCTATGGTTTCCAAATGGGAAAGCATGGATTACAATTTCACGATTGGAACACTAATTAAGGTCTGCTATAAGCTCGGCCTGGAATTCAATCCTGAGATCAAAAAGAGAGACGCACCGGCAGACGGAGATGACGGCGACAAGGCAGAAGACGTTCATTCACCCGAGTCGAACGCCGACTCGTCCAAGCTGGCCCGAATCTTCAAAAAGAAACGCCGCACATAGTCGACGCGTGCAATCCTTCAATTCAATCATCCGCAGCGGGAGTAAAATCCCGCTGCTTTTTCTTTGCCGAAAAAAGAGCGGGGAATTAACTATAATATTATCAAACGGCACAAGCCGTAAAAAGAAAAAGGAGAAAAGAACATGAAAAAGTACACTTGCCGCTATATTGAACTTGCAGAAATCAAGTTCGACGTTGCGGCCAACAACGCGAAAGAAGCCGCAGCAATCGGCCAGGATATGGTCGACGACGGGAGAATCGATTTAACGGCCCTTTATCCGCTCGATCATACGATATATGTCGATGAACCGGGCAGAATGGAAGCACAGCCGGACTACGAGGCCCGAAAAGAGCTGGTCGACAGGCTTGGGGGCAACTTCAAGCGGTATGCCAAGCACTTGAGCATCCGGCGCAACGGCAAAACGTTCATCGTAGTCGACAGATTCGGGAAAATTATCGACATCGTAGTACCGGCTGCGACACTCACCATAGAAGGGGCATACCTGGAAAGGGCTATATTCCCCGAGGACGCCGTAGTAGGCGACTACTTCGAAGAGAAAATAGGCTCTGATGACAACCTCGTTGGCACCTGGTTCGCCCGGAAGCACGCTTCGCTCGAAGAGCTGGAAGCGGCGCTGACCGAAGAAACGGAGGCAGAAAAATGCTGATAGACGGCAAAAAGCTCTGCGAGCTTATCGACGACTGGTGCAAGCTATACAAGTTTGTGTCGGCAGACAAGTTCCACGAATTCCTTGCAGAATGCGAAATTCCGACAGACAAGGCGGTGTGCCCCGTCTGCCAGACGATTTATCTGAAGCGGGCGGGGAAATGCCCTGTTTGTGCCGGGAAGGGAGAGAAAAGATGAACGACGAACGCTGGATACCGGTTCAAGAACGTCTCCCCGACGAGCTAACGCATGTATACGCCACGTGCTCGGCGCCTGGACGTGAGAATTGGGTAATCGAGTGCTTCTACACAACGGTCAACCGCGGAACGCCCTGGGGCAACATACCAATTCTCGTTTGGGGCGAGGCGAAGGTTATCGCCTGGAAGCCTAAAGTGCTTCCCGAACCGTATGAGGGCGAAGGCGAAGCACCAACAAAGGCTTGACAGAAGCCGAAAAAAACAGTATACTATATAAGGAACTCCAAAAAGAGGTAATGCAAATGACACTGTATGAACTCACCGGCCAGGAAAGCGGAATTCTCGTTTTCGAATGCAGCAATATTATCGTGGCGCATTGGATGTCGGCGAATGACGACTCAATCCCGATGCTCTCGCCGTTCGGGAACGATCTGATCAACTTCCCGGTCAAAGAAGGCACAATAGAAGCGGCACGGGGAACGGCACAAGAGATTAATGACGTTCGCGACGAATTCGTAGACGGAACAGTCCTATACGATTACAATAACGACGTCCAAACGCTCGTAGAAAGCGATGAACCGACAGGCGGGGTCGTCTATACCCTCGGCAACGGAGTGAAAGTCATCGCCCCAGACGGCTGGAATTAAACAAAGGTATTAAACCACAAAGCACCTGATCAAAACGGTCCGGTGCTTTTTTGTTGCCGGAAAATGGACGCGGGATGGTCTATAATATTTACAAAGGCCTTCACGAAAGGCAAAAATCACAAAAGGAGAAGAGAACAATGAAAACACCCACAACAATCAAACCCGGGACCCGAATCCGCTGCGTGCGTATGGACGACCCGAGGCCGATTCCTTCCGGCACAACCGGAACAGTTAACCACGTTGACGACGCAGGACAGATCCACGTCACGTGGGACAACGGCAGAGGCCTCGCCCTGATACCCGACGTCGACGAATTTGAGGTCATCGGAGAGAACGAAGAACCGGAGGCGAAGTAATGCTGGCACGTATTTATCAGCGTCAGATCCCGGCACAAACCGGCTTCAAAGAAGCGGTGAAGCAGGGAATAGACCTTGGAGAATACAACCAGGTATTTCTGGGCGTAATCAAGACGTCTGACGTCGAAGATGTGCCGGAAATGATATCCGCCAGCCCGAAGGCGTCAAAGAAGTGCAGAGAGTTCCGCGAGTCGGATATCGTAGAAGTCCTGGCGCCAACGCACACACTGTACTATCTGGATCGGCACAAGTTCAAAAAGCTGCCGCGGAAGTTCGCAAAAGCGGTGGCAATCTAAAAAGAAAGGAAAGAAAACAATGAAAAAGACCGGCTACTACGTCATTGGAAAATGGCACTGCTACGGGCACAAAACAACGCTCCACGCCGCGAAGCTGCTTGCGGCTGTAAACAAGGAGTATTGGGGCAATTATCTTGGCTTGCAGACCCCGAAGATCTATGCTGCTGAAGATTGCAGCGAGATCGAGTCGGACGAATTCAATTACCACCTCGGCGGTTGTGTAGAGATCGTTCCAAAATACGGTCTCGATACGCCAATTGCCGCCTTCCGGGACGATTCAGGAAAATGGATCACCCCCAACAGAGACGATTATCTGGGGGGAAAATGAAAGTCAAGAAGCCTTCTAAATCCGCCGCTCGTGAGTTCGCGGCACAAATGCGCGAGGTCGATGCCTTTTGTGTCGAGCGTCAGTAACCTCACAGCTAAAGCCGGGGGCTTGGAATAACAACCAAGCCCTTGCTGACTACCCTAAGTCTTGAAATAAAGACTACGTTAAGAAGGTCATCACACCGGCGGACGTGAGTTCTAATCTGCCGCTCTGTGGTTCGTCATTAAACAGTCCTGAGAGGTAGGGACAGTGTGGCGAACGTAAAAAGCCTTTTTAACATTGGGGAAGGACACCTAACGGTTCGGCGTGCGCCGGCTTACAGCATAAAGCACGCCGCATTCAACGAAAGGAGCCGTTACCGATGACGGTATACGTACAGAACAAAGACGGACAGCCGCTTATGCCGACAACACGGTGCGGCAAGGTTCGCAGAATGCTGAAGAACAAAGAAGCAAAGATCGTCAAACGCTGTCCGTTCACAATCCGCCTGCTTTACGAAACAGGCAACGCAACACAGCCCGTCGTTCTCGGCGTAGACGCGGGGAGCAAGATGGTAGGCCTTTCCGCAACGACGGAAGGAAAGGAACTGTATGCGGCGGAGATCGCTTTAAGGACAGACATAACCAAGAATCTGTCCACAAGAAGCGAGTTCCGCAGGTCGCGCAGAAACCGCAAGACCAGATACAGAAAGCCCCGCTTCAACAACCGCGTCAGAGCAAAGCACAAAGGCTGGCTCGCACCGTCCGTCGAAGCGAAGATAAACGCCCACATTCAGGCGGTGGAGAAAGTCCGCAGGATACTCCCCGTTACTCACGTCAACGTTGANNATCAGCTCGGCTTCTGGAACGTAAGAGAATACGTCCTGTGCCGTGACGGACACGAATGCGTATGCTGCAAAGGAAAGTCCAAAGACCCGATACTCAACGTACACCACATTGAAAGCAGGAAGACGGGCGGCAATTCGCCGGACAACCTGATAACTCTCTGCGAAACGTGTCACAAAAGGTATCACCGGGGAGAAATAAAGCTCCCTGAAAAGGCGGTCAGATCAGCTTCCTTGCGCGACGCTGCGTTTATGAGCATAATGCGGTGGACTTTCTACAACAGGCTGAAAGAGATGTACCCGGGCGAAGTATCAATGACGTACGGATATCTCACCAAGCACGCCCGTATAACGCACGGCCTTGAAAAAGGACACGCGGTAGACGCAAGGTGCATAAGCGGGAATCCGGATGCGGAACCGCTCGGATACTACTACGACCAGCGAAGGGTAAGGAGCAGAAACAGACAGTTGCACAAGGCAACAATCCTGAAGGGCGGAGTACGAAAGAACAACCAGGCGGCAAAAGAAGTGTTCGGGTTCAGACTGTTCGACAAAGTGAGATACTCGGGCAAAGAATGCTTCGTGTTCGCAAGGAGAACGAGAGGCAACTTCAATGTTCGCCTTCTTGACGGAACAATAGTCAATACAGACGTCTCATGGAAAAAGCTAACGTTACTCGAACACTCGGCCACAATGTTAACAGAACGAAAACTAAACTAAAAGAAAGGAAAGCGCGGCGCTTCCTCCACATAGCTAAAGCAAGGGGGACCCGCACCGAAAAATCCTGGACGGGCGCGGATATCCGATCTAACCAAAACCCAAGGCACAGCCTGCTTAATGCGGACTGTGCCTTTTTTGTGCGCTCGGCATGCGCGATTACTTGGCGGTGAAAGTCCGCTACAGACTTGGCAGTAGGAACTGTTAGCCGAAGACAAGGGTGTCCGTCGTGAGGCGGAATCTGAAGGAAGTCGGATGCGGGGAGGATACTAATTCAGGGGCAAAACCTTTGCTAACGAACACAACCTGCTTATATGGATTGCTCGGAGCGTACATAATTGTAGTGAGAAAATCAATTGCCTTTCTATATCCCAACTGTTCAAGCCGACAAGAATTCACTTATGTTTTATTTGTGTCGAATCTTAACGATGACAAGTATTGTTGCTCCCAACAAAACAGAAACAACAATTAATGGCGCATATAATTGCGCAAACCTCTGAGGAGTAGCTGCTTTATTCTCGGTAGTAGTCTCTAAAACTTCATGTGATGCCGTCTCGTTATTTTCAATATCAGTTAGTCTTTTGAGACATATATCGCAGTAATAATCATTATCAAGATCTTGACATTCTGTCATCTTGGAACCGCAGTATTCACAGAAATGCTCGTTTTGCTTCGCCACATGTTCTCCCATGCTAGCATTGCAAATATCGCAAGTGTGATTTTTGTCCGAATCGATGCATTGCGAAATATCTATTTCCGTGCCACAACCATATAAACATGTATGAAAATGATATCCGGAGTTGTTGGTCCATTCTTCGGAAGGTGAGTGATTATTTGAATTCACATGTCCGTATTGAACGTGGCAAACATCACACTCTGCTTTATTTGTACAAGTTGCGATACCACCTTCATGAGGCATAATGCTTTCAGTATTTATTTGCCCGCAACTGCATACAAACCAATGATTGTTTTCATCTGATCCGATTCCGGTATACGAATGAGTAATAATTCTTTCATAACCGCAATTTTGGCACTTTGGATCGCAAGGTATTGTTGAGTTAAAACTATGCCCTTCCCAATTTAGTGTATTGTCATCATTTATACAAAAGAATGACGATTCTTCTTGCCTGACGGATGTGGTAACATCTTCAAAATTACCGAATGCAGTAATTGTTGAGTCAGCTTTCATATATACGCAATAATTAACAATTCCATGTCCCCACATCGATTCGGATATGCCCGCAATAGCTCCAACCTTTGAGTTCCCGGAAACGAGGCCAAAATTATAACAGGTGTCCAACTTATAAGTGTGTAAATTACCAATTATTCCGCCTACGACTTCTTCGCCCACTATTTGGCCGCCATTATAAGAGTGATAACATTGAAAGCTTCGCGATCCCTCCGGACCGCCGTAGCCAATCAGCCCGCCAACATTGTTTTTCCCTTGGACAGCTCCAATATTTGCGCATTCTGTAATCGATGACGAACTTGAAATAAATCCAACTAATCCACCGACATTAGTGCTTCCAATAACAGAACCGCAATTAATTGATTTGTTTAAAACGCTTCCCATATCGTTTCGTCCGGAAAGTCCGCCGACATTCTGGCCATAGGAGACAACAGATCCGTAATTTGCGCAATTATCAATGCGTCCAGAAAGCACGCCAATCAACCCACCGATATTATCTGCGTATATTATTCCATTTGAATGGTGACCCATAATTCTTCCATAATTCGTGCAGTTAAGCACATTGTGAAAAGACTCAGCAGCAATTCCGCCGACAAAACTCATTCCAACAACTACACCTGAAAACGAACATCCTTCTATCGAATAGCGCGATTCCTTAAGCTCATGCCTGGCATAAGCGCATATACCTCCCGACCATTTTGAACCGCGAACATAAGCATTTTCTATGTGTAAATTTGAAATATTGCCTGAAACATAAGAAAATAACCCAGCCATTTTTTCATTGGTACCAACGGTATCCACGAACAAGCCATAAACAGTCTTTCCGTTACCGTCAAAATCGCCTTCAAAAACTCCTATTGGTTTCCATTCATTAAGCAGGGATTTGTTGATCTTGAGATCGCCGTTATTATCGCATATTATAGTTCGATTGTTTAAGTATATATCGTTTGTCAGCACATAGTTATAGTGCAACCAATCCCCCCCAGTTTTTGAGATAAATGCAAGTTCTTCCGGAGAAGATATCTCATAATACAAGCTCCACGAATTATTGACTAGTTTTGGTTCTTTTATTGTTTTTCCATCCCAAATATGAATCTCCGAATCATCAGTGGCACATACAGGCAAAACGCCTATACTCACATTAATAATCAATACGCACGATAGTAAGATAAGAAAGTAACGCTTCATACTTTTCTCCCATTGATATTGTGATTTGTTTGGGTGTTTCGGTGACAAATATGTTCAGTTCGGTGCGACAAATTGATGGTTCGAAGATGCGAAACGAGAATATATCTACTCCGTATTTCCAAGTGTTGTAAATATGCTATTTAAAATATCATATGTGGTTGCAAGCAGACCAATATCTGAAAAGGTTATTGGGCGATTGCAAAAAGCGGAATCCTACAACAAACTATAACGGACAAAAGATGCGCTCTGGCGAGATACTTTGATATCCTCGACAAGTACGAGTCCTTGCATTGTTGATTGAACCGCCGTGTACCGAACGGTACGCACGGTGGTGTGGGAGGTCGGTCACTCAACTAATGGGTGACCTCCTACCCGATTATTATATGGGCGTCTTATTCTTTGTTCCCGTCAGACATCTTGTACGCTTCCGTGAGAAGCGTGGTCTTTTGCCTGATTGTGAGCGCACGGAACACTGTAATCAACTCGACTTCCAGCGGATCAATGATAACGGGACTAGCCGTCTCTTCCGGCATGTCATATCCCATCAGCCACGAGGGATCTACCTGGAGATATGACGCAACCGCCTTCACGTTTTCGTGCTTTGGCTTGTGAGTTCCTTGAACCCATTGTGTCACGACCGCCGGTGTCACACCAATATTGGCGGCGAGATTGCGCTGTGACTTATTAGCGCTTTTCAACGCAGCCTTGAGCNNACAAGCCGTATTGTCCATTTTAAGTTAAATTTATTAAGATTTTGTGAAAATATTATATACCAAAATGGCACGAATGTCAACACAGCGTTATTACTCGCTCTTAACAGGTATATATACCATTTTCAGCGGAATCATTTTACGGTATTTCTCGTTCAAAGCCTCATAATACTTCAGGACAAGGTCGACAAGCTCCGTTCCGTTGATACCGCGAATAATGGGAGTACTTTCAAGATACTTCTGAGCGTTCTTTGTGTAGTTGGAAAGAGTGACAAAAAGACCGTAATCGCCTTCGCGCATAGCTCCTTTAAGCGACTGGATCGTGGTTTCGCGGATATCACCGTCCTGACTCTTCACCTGCACAAGAATACGCGGCGGAAGTTCGTCCTTATATGCGGTAATATCAATACCGCTGTCGCCGCCCTGGGGAGATATAGTAGTCCTGTAACCCATAGCACGAAGCAGATCAGCAACGAATCCTTCCAACTCGTAGCCCTTCAGTCGCCGACTGAGCTCTTTCAGGATGAAATCCTTTGTGTTCTCAATGATTTCATCGGCTGTCGCGGCTACGCTTTCGTCTTCTGTGTCCTGAGAGAACTTCTTGAAGTCATTATCAAGGGCTGCCAGGAATTCTTCGGCGTAATTCTTTACGGAGAAATAGGACATAGCTGAACCGATCTCATATAGCGCGCCTTGGGTAAAAGCCGTGCGCGGAAGATGTTTCAGCCATTTCACTTTTCTTGTCTGAGCGTATTCACGCTGGGAAGGATCGTAGTAATACTGTCCCTCAACAACACCAATGTTAATCTCGCGGTTGCTTCTCGACGGAAAAATAACGTAATCCCCGATTTGTGTCTCAAAGCAGAACCTCATTAGCATTCCAACGCCGCTCGCTATATTGCCTTTTGAGGCTCCGGGATAGGTTAAGGCGTATTTTTTCTTGAGCGCTTCTTTGTGAGGCTCAATTTCGTAAATACTGCCCATTTCCGGCCAGCCAATGGCTATAACATTGCCTTTTAAGAACAGATTGTCGTCGCGCGAATGAATTCCCCAAACTCTCTTTTCATCGTATGGCATATTAAGCGCCTTACCTTTCTACCTTTTTAGTCCTTCGGCGCATTGGCACCATATATCTCATCGAGAAACTCGCTCAGCCGGTGTTGCTTGGCAGCTTCCGTGGCATCGGCACAAACAAAGTTGTGCTTTCTAATCGGGATATCTTCGCTGAAACCGAGAATATAGTTAGTGGCAATCTTGTAGATAATCTCAGTGGGCGCAAGACCATAAACCTGAGATTCGAAGATCCACTGAAGCCTTTCGTGATCGTCCGGGAACTCTTTCTTTAGCACAGGGCTGTTGAACAGTCGCTTGACAATCTCCGTGATATACAGACCGGACTTCATATACAGGTCAATAAACGTCTTGTACGGATCGTCGAAGCAGCCGGGATTCTCCTGTTCAAGGAGATCGGCCATATGCTTTACTACGTCTTTCGGAGTGTATATCTGGTTGGTCTTCTGAGGCGGAATGTAGTCAAAGATGTCTTCAATTGCCGCCTCGTCAAAGTAATTCGCCAGCTGTTTCTTCAGTCGCAAGAATTCCTTAACTGAATCATCGAACACGATTGCGTCGAACAGCTTACCCTCGAAGTGTTTTACCTCATGTGTCTCCTCGTCGGTATAGTCGCCGCCGTCTCGAAGGAATCTGAACTGTTCGAGCGTAATGCTGGTAACCTCAACGAATACCTTTTCCGGGACCTTCGTGTCGAAAGTAGCAAGAGTAACAGTATCGTCTCCGTAGGCCATAAGGAAAGACGGGATTGTGCGGCAGAACCCGCGCAAATGGTCGCGTACTCTGTCTTCGATCTCTTTCTTAGCACGTTCGCCTTTATTCGTCTCTGCGGTCTTAACAGCAGTGGTTTCGGCCTGAGCGACAAGATCATCACGGACTCTGGCTAATTCTGAAGCGAATTCATCTCTGCGTTTTTTCGAAGACTGGTCGAATTGATCGTTGATACTACGCACCGCATCTGCGTCATCGCCCGCGGCAGCCAGAGCGCTTTTTCGTTCCTGTTCAATCTCAGCCAAACCAATATTACGGTCAGCGAATACTCGTCGTATCTCGGCGTCAACCTGTCGATCAACCTCACGTTGAATCTGCCGTTCGTCAGATTTCTTGAGTTCTCCGCCGTACTTTCCCCTTAGATCCTCAATAATCTGATCGGTTGCGGATTCACTAAACAAGTCGCGTATCCGGCTTATAACCGCTCTATCGGAAGCCGAAGAAGACGAATCACGTGCGCGTTCAATCTCCTCTTGTATTTCCTCAGAAATCCCGTATATCTTATTACCAAACAGTTCTGTGGCAATTCCTATAACCGTCTCTTCGGGGATGCTGACGTTACCGTCATCGTCGATGTGGAGCTCATCTTTTTTCGCGGGATCAGCGACCTTGCCTGACGGCTCTTTTACGGGTTCAAGCTGTTGAATAATCGAAAGCGCAGCCGCAGGAGCTCCGAACACCGCGGCAATATTCTGGAACAGGTAATTAGACATAAACCCGCGTCTGACGACTTCCTGAGATTTAATCTTTCTCGGAATGGACAGAACTTTCTCGGCATCAAGCGGTATCATCTCGCCGTCGTCGTCCTCACCGTATACCGGGAAGAAGTTGAGAAGCTCACGTACATGCTTCTTTCTCTCGTTTATGTCGCCCTTGCCCGATGACGTGCTACTGCACAAATCGTTGGCAAACTCCTCGAAAATAATCAGCGTGCGGGCCGGATCGAAATCAAACACGTAAGCGTTCTCTTTACGCCAGTACTCCTTTGTGTCGGAGTCGTAGAATAGGCAGGGGTTCTGCGCTCTGAAGGCGGCCTGCATATACAGAGACGGGCTTTTCAGGTTCGACAGCATAAGAACTGCCGTCCATTCAGGAATTGTTACGCCGGTAGTAAGCTGCCCAACCGACAGGGTTATGGTCTTGTCGTGTGTCTTGATAGCCTCAACAACCTTATTGAACGATTTCTCTGACTCGTCGTTGTCATCAAGCCTTCCGTCACCGGCTGCGAGTATGATTTCATACTCTCTGAATATCGGATGTTTTTCCAGTTTGCGGGCAAGAGCGCGAGCGCTGTCAACCCTGTTCAACATCCAGAAGCTGTGCTTGATTTCATTACGCAGCGCTTCTGTCGAGAACGGGAACTTCTCTTGTGTCGTGAGAGCTTCAAGAAACTTATCCACGGCACTGTCATAGACGAACCGTCCGGCGCCGTCTGTACGGAAGAACTCGTTGAGATCGAAAGCGTATTCTTCGGTTTCACCCCTGATTTCGATTCCGCGTTCAAGCTCCTCGCGGATAATCTCCGACATCTGATAGGTGAACAGATTCAGGCGCGGAAGAATGGCGTACGGGTTTGTCTCCCCCGGGTGCTCCTCGTCCCATTTGCGCTTCTTTTCCTGCTCGTCGGCATAAGTCCAGTTAAAGATCGCCTTTTCCTCGAACTTCTCGCTGGCAATCGCCTTGAAAGGCGTACCGGACAAATGAAGCGTAATTTTTCTCTTTATCCTTGTAAGTGCTGTATCCGTGCGGTATGTATCTACACCCTCGTGGGCTTCGTCGATAATAAGGACATCCCATTCAATATCCTTAACTTCCGCCAACTTCTTGAAGGCGCCGCCAAAATGGATTGAGCCTTTAAGGTCCTGGAGCGACACAAACTCAATACACTTGTAGTCAATGTCGCCGAGAGGCATCTTTGCAAGAATATCAACAAATTCTTCGCGCGTGTGGACATACTTCTTACCCTTAAGAGCGTCGGTTGTGCTGACAAAGATATATCCGGAATTGGCACCAACAAACTTAACGTAATCCTCATACCACGAGTTGGCAATAGCCGGTCGATTAGTTATAATGAGAATGTTCTGAGCGTTAACACGTTTGCAGAAATCGTACGCGGAAAGCGACTTACCGAATCTGGGCTTAGCGTTCCAGAGGAACTCCTTAACCTCGTGAGTATCGCAATAGTTCTGCGTTTCCGCGACACAACGTTCCTGTTCCTCGCGCAGATCGTATGCGCCGGCGGTATCATCGAACTGCATTCCTCTATTCGCACGGAAGTCATAGAACATAGCGCGGGAAGCAGGACCGGTGATATGAAACCACTCGTTGTTCTTGCCTTCTTCCTGCTCGACGTCGTTCTTGCGAAGGTAACGGTGGAAATCCTTATCCGAAAACACTTCTCCCGATCCGTCGTCAAAGACAGCGCTGCCTCTCCATTCCTCATGGAAGACGACGTCAGCCGTGCCGGTCTGCTGTCTGATACGGGACGAGACGTCCTGTTCGGTATATCCTATCTTAGTCCAACCGTTGTGCCGGGCAATCTCAGGCGTGGAATACGCATAGATCATCGGAACCGCACGGTTGGAAGTATTAAGCTGTATTCTCTTTGCAGGCATCTTATTTCATCTCCTTAACGTGAGTTTCGATGAAGTCTATTTCTTCTTGTGACAGGCCGTATTTTCTGTAAAGCTGTTTGTCGATATCCGAAATGGACTGCGACCAGTCGATATCTGAGTTTTCAGTGAAATCTTGGAGAGGAACATACTTCCATACGTCTTTATTTGCCATTTGAGTCACCTTCAAAATATGAAGCATGGCTCTGGCAAACCTTGTTTTTATATAGCTGAGACAAGCGGCCGCTTCGTTTAGACATCCAAATGCACCTATTCCGACAAATGACCTTGTATACCCCTCGTTTGGCTCTTCTAAAACAGGTGAACTTAGCGCTTGCCCAAATTCGCCAGAACCGTTTGCAACGGGAATTACAACTTTGTACGAGGTTAAATTCTCGTGATTCTGGTCGACATATTTTTTATCAATATATCTCCATGATCTTTTTCCGTTATAAATGCCCAATGTTTTAATAGAATTCTCAGTTGGTTGCATCGTAAATAGAGGAATCTTCTCAAANNAACGTGAATCGCGTCCATCGCTTCCAATTTTGTTCTTGAAATCGGGATACTCGCCAAGTAAAACATCAAGATTAAACCGATTCTGAATGTAAACAATTGTATCAAGGCCAATACAATCGCTAGTTCGGAACGCTTTTTTCATTATTGATTTTAACTCATCATATTTTGTGAAAACGCCTATTGCTCCAAAATCAATATCGCAATCACGATAAGTTATTGCTATTCCGCCTTTAATATCCGTATTGGCAAACACGCTCGTAGCATCCTCATGAAAAGTCAAAACCTTAAAATGAGGATCCGCCAACATTTTTTCATTCCACGCCTTAGGCGTGCTTCCTGCGTTGAACAAAAATCTCGCCGGGTGAATCATCTCAACCTTATCAGCGATTGCCGCGGCGGCGTCAAGAAACTTATCATATACAGGTGGAGCGTATGTCTCATTCTCTCCTGTGGTCTGCTCCTGATACGGTGGGTTTCCTATGCAAAAATCAAATTTCATCGTTATTTACCTCACTCTTAATCTTGTGCTGAATGGAACTGAATTGTTGCACTTCCAGTCGAATATGCGGCACTCAGGCCTGTCGTCAGTAGCGTCTATACCGTCTTCGGTCAGATTCGGAAGATCGAACACGGAGATCTCTACCGACTCCGATTCGTCTTTCGGCACAAACGGGACACAGTTCTTTAGCCCGTCCATTTGCCAGAAGTTCCACGTTATTATGTTGCAGAGCTTCCTTATTTCTTCCGAAGTCGGCTCTCTATGCCACCATTCATCAAGATACTCAATAAACGTATTAAGAAGGTTTATTCTGGCTATCAGAAGGTTGTCTCCCTGGTATTCGTATCCGTAAACGGACTGATAAGCTTTGAAAACGTATTCGAGCCAATCCTTTTCTTCCGAAGTGTTCTCGCCGACAATCCGGAGTTTTCGGTCAAGCATACCGATACGGTCTTTTATCGGGATCATTTCGCCCGTCGTTGTGTCGTAGCGAGATACGATATACGGCGCCTCGCCGCAGGTTATCTCGATTCGTCTTGAATCAATGTAATCAGTCCAGGTCTTTCCTTCGGGAAAATCAATCCGTCCTTCAACGGTAGTCCACGATTTGTCCGACTCCGTGTTGAACACGTTTTCTCTGCCGAACCATTCCGCGTCGCAGTGATTGTTCATCTTGTTGCAGATCCAGGACGGCGTCATAACCTCGGCTTTCTTCCGGGTACGGGCCGACTGTGCAGCCTTTTCTTTTTCAACGCGAGGACGCAGATCTATCGAATTGAGGCTGACGGTCAGCTGTTCAATAGTGATCTCACGGTCCTCACCGTATTCTTCTCCGAGTTCGGAGTAGGAGTTGGTCGCCCACACTATGTTTCTCTTGGTGGTTTTGTCCTTCAAGAGAAACTTCAGGGCGTATTTTACAATCCCCGAGCTTAAATTGAGCAAAGACATCTGATCACACTTTCTCTACACAACCGCCGGACATCAGCTCCAGAACACTGTACCCCTTTTCGGTAATAGAGTACTTCCCCCGCTTACCGTTGAAGCAGCCAACGTATCCCGCATTGATCAGCTCGTTCAGAATGCGGTTGACCTTCAGCTTCGAGCATTCGGCTATATCGGCAATCTCCTGCTGAGAAAGCGGAGAAATCCTGTCTTTACCGATTGTTACCTGGTGTTCGCTCAATATCTTGAGTATGACATACCTTTCGTTGCCAAAAAATGACAAAATGCTGTCCATATTACCCTCCTGGGCCATTTTCTGTATATATTGTACCATACGGTTCATTTTTTGTCAAGTTATCAGTTCAATTTTTGAACTGATGTTGCGCCCAAAATACCGAAGAGACCCGCAAATCATTTTTGCCGGAAAACAACTCGCCTCTCGCCTATAATATAATCAAACACCCGGAAACCGGGAATAAAGATAGCAGGAGAAAACGAAACGAACTTCTCCTGCTGTTTTTATAAAAAAACAAAAGGAGAAGAGAAAAAATGAACGAAACACTCAAGGTACTCAGTATCGAACCGGGAAAGCAGCCTGTTGAAAAGGAAATCGGCGCAGGTCTGGAGCTGT
>LXOW01032925.1_pt1 | contig 23579 bp, 15 predicted proteins | sample 1368591 | NCBI WGS metagenome assembly LXOW01 (sample SAMN04884650, study PRJNA319009) | bovine gut metagenome | isolation source: Cow rumen | host: Bos taurus | place: Italy: Legnaro (PD) | collected 2014-07-09
CGCGTATACCACCAACAAGCAGATGCAGGTGGACGACTACCCCTACGGCGGCGGGCACGGCGCGGTCTTGCAGGCCGATCCGCTCTACCGCTGCCACGCCGATATCGTGGAAAAGCACGGCGCGGGACACACGATCTACCTCTCGCCCTGCGGCCGTGTGTTCACACAGGCGGTGGCGCGGGAGCTGAAGGAGAAGTATGACCACCTGATCCTCGTCTGCGGACACTACGAGGGCGTGGATCAGCGATTCCTCGACGAGTGCGTGGATGAGGAGATCTCCATGGGCGACTTCGTGGTCACCGGCGGCGAGATTCCCGCCATGACGCTGACGGACTGCGTGTGCCGCATGGTGCCGGGCGTGCTGCCGGAGGAGGAGTGCTTTACGGAGGAGTCCCACTGGGACGGGCTGCTGGAGTATCCCCAGTACTCCCGCCCGGACGAGTGGCACGGAAGGCGCGTGCCGGACGTGCTGCTCTCCGGCCACCATGGAAACGTGGAGAAGTGGCGGCGCAAGGAGAGCTGGAAGCGCACGATGGAGCGCCGCCCCGACCTCTGGGCGCAGTTCGACGAGAGTAAGCTTACCACGAAGCAGGAGCGGAAACTCCTTGCCGAGGCGAAGGCGGAGTTTGAAGCAGAGCATGAAAAAGCCTGACGGCGTTCGCCGTCAGGCTTTTTTCAAATCGTCGGCAAAGGCGGATGCCTTTGCCGACGAGAGGGTATCGCTGCGCTTCCCGCGCGATTTGCCCGCGAACCGCGGACAAATCGCACGAACGCTCCGCGCAAAGTGTTTTTTCCGACGCACATGTCGTCAGAAAAAACGATCAGGTTTCTTTCGCGCCTGCGGGCGCGAAACCCTGCGGGGCTTTATCTGAATATGAAAAAGCCTGACGGCGTTCGCCGTCAGGCTTTTTTGCTCGTCAATTGTCACGCGATGCGGACCGCGCCGACATAGTATCGCGAATAATAGCTTTCGGAGAGGTTGTTGGAATACACCTGACCGACACTGTAGCGCGCGTGGAGGATCTCGCCGTTCCCGGCATAGACCGCCACGTGTGTGATCCTGCCGCCGGCGCCGGAGCTGGTAAAGAAGACCAGATCACCGGGTTGGAGCTCATCCCGCGAGACCTTGTAGCCGCAGTTGGCGTACTGTGCGGACGCGCTGTGGGGCAGGGAATAGCCGAACTGCTTGTAGAGGTACAGTGTGAAGCCGGAGCAGTCGAAGCCGCTCGGACTCGCGCCGCCGGAGACATAGCGTACGCCGAGGTACTGCCGCGCCATCTCGGCGACCTGCTCGCCGACGGAGGAGCCGGTGGTGGGCAGGCTGTCGCCTTCATAGAGGAAATCAGCGCGGACGTAACCGGTCACGTCGCCGTAGCTGATCTGATACCAGCCGTTCTCCTCGCCGAGGATCGTGACGCGCTTGCCGGTGTAGACCTGCGCAACGCGCTCGAACTCCGTGCCGGCGCCGGCGCGGACATTGATCGTGCCGCCGGTGATGATGCCGGTGAGCGTCGTCTCTTCGCCGGTGCTTTCTCCAACGCTGTCGGAGGAGATGGCCGACGCCTCTGCGGAACCGGCGGGGATCTCGGCCGGCTCAGCGAGCGCGGGAGCTTCTTCAACGGGCAGTGCGTCCGTCACACCGCTGTCAGGGGAGATGAAGTCGCTCCGGATGTAGCCGGTCTTGCCGTCAAACTCCATCTTATACCAGCCGTTCACCGCGGCGAGCAGCGTGACGCGCTTGCCGGAGCCGACCTGCGCGATGCGGCTGTAGTCCGTGCTGGGACCGGTGCGGACGTTGATCGTGCCGCCCGTGACCGTTGCGTTGCCAACAGAAGCGTCGACAACGGGTTGAGGCTGCGGCTGCGCCGCCGGAGCACTGCCGTCCCGCTCGAGATAGTCGCTCTTTATGTAGCCGATCCTGCCGTCGAAAGCGATCTTGTACCAGCCGTTGTCGCTGCCGAGAACGGCAACGCGCTTTCCGGCGGCAACCATCGCGATGCGGTCGTAATTTGTGCCGGGGCCGGTGCGGACGTTGATCGTCGTGCCGCCGACGACGGTGGCGTCAGGCACGGCGTTCTCAGCGGAGACGCCGTTGCGCGCGACGTAAGCCGCGGAGACATAGCCGGTGGACTGGTTCCAGGAGATCTTGTACCAGCCGTTTTCCTCGCCGAGGATTGTGACCTGCTTGCCCTTTGCCAGCATCTCGACGAGGTCATAGCTCGTGCCGGGACCCTTGCGCGCGTTGACCACGTCGCCGGTGATCACGCCGGTCTCGGCGGCAAAGGCGCTCACCGCCATGGCGAAAGCCATGAACGCGGAGAGAATGAGCAGGCGCAGAATGTGATGTTGTGATCGTCTTTTGTTCATAACTCTCACCTTTTGTGCGGACTGCGGCGCTTACATCTTGCCGCTCAGTGCGCGCTCCAGCCAGATGGTGGCGAACTCCATCGCCTCGGCCATGCTGTTCTTTTCGGTGCTGCGGACCACGCGGTCGCGGGACTTGAGGTTGGGGCTTGTGAGCTGAAGCTGGATGGACACGCGCTTGGCCAGCGAGATGTCCTTCAGCGGCTCGCTGTCGAGCACCTGCATCATGACGATATACTTATCTGCCATCGAGCCGTAGTAGATCAGGTTATCCACACGGCGCAAGGGGTGGCCGTTGTACATGAGCCCGTTCGTCTTTTCGTCTGCCATAAAATACACTCCTTGCTAAATCTGTTACAATTTGTAACCATTTTACCACCACAATGATCTTCTGTCAACCATGCGCAGTAGAAAAAACAGAGAGAATCCGGACGATTCCTTGTGAAAAATAACGAGGGCTTTCTGTGCTTACGCGCAGAAAGCCCCTGTCTGTTCAGTTGAAAAGCGCCTTACTTGCCCAAGTAATTGCGTACCAGCACCTGCAGCAGCTCGTCGCGATCCAGCTTGCGGATCAGCGTGCGCGCCTCATGGTGGTTCGTGATATAGGTGGGGTCCTCCGACAGGATGTAGCCCACGATCTGATTGACCGGGTTGTAGCCCTTTTCCTCCAGCGCGGCATAGACGATGTTCAGAATGTGGTGGATCTGGGCGTCCTTCTCCTGAACGGCCTCAAATTTGCGAGTGAATTCATCCATTGACATACCCCTCCCTTGCACGGACAGTATAACGCGGACTTTTCAAAAAGTAAAGCCTTTTGAGCAATCTGTTACATAAGTGTAACATTGCGGGCCGTCCGGCGCTGTCAGCGCAGACGCGCGTTCAGCTGTGCGGAGAGCGCGTCGACGATGCGCTTCATCGTCGCGTCGGCCTCCTCGCTGGTGAGGCTGCGGTCGTCCGCGCGGAGCGTGAGCGAGAAGGCGACGCTCTTGCTGCCCGGCGCGATGCCGGGACCGCGATAGATGTCGAAGAGTGCGATCTCACGCAGCAGCTCGCCGGCGGCGCTGCGGATGCAGCCCTCCAGCGCGCCGACTGTGACCGGTTCGGCGCAGACGACGGCGATGTCGCGCGTCGCGGCGGGGAACTTCGGCAGCGGCCGGTACTCCGGCTTGCCGCCGTGCACCGTCCAAAGCGCGTCGAACGAGAGCTCCGCAGCGTAGATCTCGGCCTCGATGCCGTAACCGGCGGCGACCAGCGGGTGGATCTGACCGAATACGCCAAGCTGCCGTTCACCGGAGAAGACTGCGGCGCAGCGGCCGGGGTGATACGCTGTGTTGTCGATGCACGCTTCAAAGCGGAGATCGGCGATCTTCGCTTCGCGGAGGATGGCCTCCACCGTGCCCTTGAAGTCGAAGAAGTCGACGCCGTCGCCGTAGGCGCCGAGCGCGAGCATCTTCGGCTCGTCGGCAAGGCCGTCGGGGCGCGGCAGGTAGATCTTGCCCAGCTCGTAGAGACGCGCAGCCTTGTTGCGGTAGTTGTAGTTGCGCGTGACGATCTCCAGCATGCTCGGCAGGATGGTCGTGCGCATGATGGAGGTGTCCTCGCCCAACGGGTTGAGGATCTTCAGGCTCCGGCGCAGCGGACTGTCTTCCGGCAGGCGGATCCTGTCGTAGTACGACGGGCTGATGAACGAGTAGGTAATGATCTCGTCGTAGCCGAGCGCGCGGCAGGACACGCCGAGCATGCGCTCGAACTCCTGCACGTCGGTAAAGCCGCCGCGGGTGGTCTCGCCCTTGGTCAGCGTGTTGGGGATGCGGTTGTAGCCGTAGAAGCGCGCGACCTCCTCCGCGAGGTCGGCCATCGCCTGTACGTCGCCGCGCCAGGAGGGAACGACCACGTCGGCGTCGCCGTCGGGGAAGCTGCCGTCGCGGGTGACGATGTCGACGCTTGCGAGATAACGGTACATGTCCGCGGCGGGAATGTCCGTGCCGAGGAAGGCGTTGACCCTGGCCGGCTCCATGCGGATGACCGTCTCGGCCTTGTCCTTCGCGATGACGTCCATCACACCGTCCACGACCTCGCCGCAGCCCAGCAGCTCGACCAGCTCGCAGGCGCGCTCGACCGCCTTGATGGTGTTCATCGGGTCGAGCCCCTTCTCGTAGCGGGAGGAGGCGTCGGTGCGCATGCCGAGGGCGGTGGCGGTGCGGCGGATGGAGGTGCCGTTGAAGTTGGCGGACTCGAAGAGCACCATCGCCGTGTCGCCGACGATCTCGCTGTTTGCGCCGCCCATGACGCCCGCCACGCAGACGGGACGGTGCTCGTCGCAGATGCAGAGCATGCTGGTCGTCAGCTTTCGCTCGTTGCCGTCGAGCGTCTGGATGCTCTCGCCCTCATGTGCGGTGCGGACGATGATTTTGCCGCCCTCCACGCAGGAGAAGTCGAACGCGTGCATCGGCTGACCGTATTCGAGCATCACGTAGTTCGTGATGTCCACGATATTGTTGATGGGGCGTACGCCGCTGGCGCGCAGACGCTCGCGCATCCACAGCGGGGACGGCGCGATCTTCACGTTCTTGACCATGCGCGCAGTGTAACGCGGGCAAAGGTCGCCGTCCTCGATCTCGATGTCCACCAGCTCGGCGATGTTGCCGCCGCAGCCCTTGACCTCGGGGGCGTGCAGCTTGAGCGGGCGGCGGAAGGTCGCGCTTGCCTCACGGGCGAGGCCGATGACGCTCAGGCAGTCGGGGCGGTTGGGCGTGATCTCAAACTCGACAACGGAGTCGTCGTAGCCCAGGACCTTCGCGATCCCGTCGCCCGGCTGCGGATCCTTCGCCATGACGTCAGGGTCGGTGCCGAGAATGAACAGACCGTCCGACGCGGCGTAGGGCCAGTCGTGCTCGGTCATGCCCAGCTCCGCGTAGGAGCAGCACATGCCGCAGGATTCCACGCCGCGCAGTCTGCCCGCCTCGATGTGCTTGCCGCCGGGCAGCTCCGCGCCGTCCAGCGCGACGATGACGAGGTCGCCGGCCTTCTGGTTCTGCGCGCCGGTGACGACCTGAATGGGTGCGTCCCGGCCCACGTCGATCTGACAGACCCACATATGGTCGCTGTTCTCGTGGCGGACCATCTCGACGATGCGGCCGACCACGACGTTTTTGATTTCCGCGTCCTCGCGCTCGATCGTCTCCACCTTGGAGCCGGAGAGCGTCATTTCGTCGTTGAATACCTTGTCGCTGACGTCGCGGAGGTCAACGAACTCGTTGAGCCATTTTCTGCTTAAAATCATGATATGCGCCCTCCTTCCTTAAAACTGCTCCAGGAACCTCACGTCGTTCTCGAAGATGAGACGCAGGTCGCTGATCTTGTACTGTCCCAGCGCAAGACGCTCCAGACCGAAGCCGAACGCCCAGCCGGAGTAAACGCTGGAGTCAATGCCGCAGCCCTCGAGCACCTTCGGGTGGATCATGCCGGCGCCCAGCACCTCGATCCAGCCCTCGCCCTTGCAGGTCGGGCAGCCGGCGCCGCGGCACTTGTAGCACTGGATGTCCATCTCGCAGCTCGGCTCCGTGAAGGGGAAGTGGTGCGGGCGGAAGCGCGTCACCGTGTCCTCGCCGTAGAGCGACTTGACGACGGTGTTCAGCGTGCCCTTGAGGTCGGCCATCGTGATGCCCTTGTCGATCGCCATGCCCTCGATCTGGTGGAACATGGGGGAGTGCGTCGCGTCCACCTCGTCCTTGCGGTACACGCGGCCCGGCGCGATCATGCGGATCGGCAGGGGGCGCGTCTCCATCGCGTGGATCTGCATGGGAGAAGTCTGCGTGCGCAGGAGGATGCTGCTGTCCTCCGTGAAGTAGAACGTGTCGCTCCACTCGCGGGCAGGGTGCCCCTCCTCGACGTTGAGCTTGGTGAAGTTGTACTCCGCCAGCTCCACCTCGCGGTCCTCGATGACCTCGAAGCCGAGGCCGATGAAGATGTCCTTGATCTCGTCGAGCACCTGATACATCGGGTGCTGCTTGCCGAGTTTCCGCGCCGTGCCGGGGATGGTCACGTCCACGGTCTCGCTGAGCAGGCGCGCCGCCATGGCGCGGCTCGCCAGCTCGCCCGCGCGCGCCTCAATGGCGCTCTCCAGCTTCGCGCGGATCTCGTTGGCAAGCTGCCCGATCACGGGACGCTCCTCCGGGGAGAGCTTGCCCATCTGCTTGAGCACGGCGGTCAGCTCGCCCTTCTTGCCGAGGTACTGGACGCGCAGCGCCTCCAGATCCTCTGATTGTTCGGCATGTTCCATCGCCGCCACCGCTGCCGCGCGGATGGCTTCCAGCTGTTGTCTCATGCTGCTGTCTCCTTTACCATTACAAAAAAACTTCCGTCCCCTGTCTAAGGGACGGAAGACGATTCCGCGGTACCACCCTTGTTCGCACGCTGCGCGTGCGCACTCGAAGCCCGTAACGGGGACGAGCCGTCCGCGCCTTTCCTCGCGGCCGCTCCGGAGCGAACCAAGCGGCGTTTTCGCGGGCGGCTTTCAGCCTGTGACCAGCCCTCTCTGCGGCGAAACGTGGACGCTATTTTCTCCTTCATCGCGTTTACAAAATCCACTTATACCATATTTGGAGCGGACTTGCAAGAGCGAATCTTCGCTTTGGGCATAAAAACAGCAAAAAACACGCAAATGCTTGACTTTCCCGGCGGGCTTTATATAATCAATATGTTGTGGGAACACAAGACACTGTTTTTGAAAGGATGCTTCCTGAAATGGCAACTTATCCGATGCACGTTGCGGGCCTGACCCGCGAGCTTCCCATCTGCAAGGTCAACGACGAACTGTACATCGGCGCGTTCATCATGTTTGGCGACGCGGAACTGACCGTCGCCTGCGCGCGCGACCTCCTGAAACTGGCAGAGGCCACGCCGTATGACTATCTGTTCACCGCCGAGGCCAAGAGCATCCCGCTCATTCATGAGATGGCCCGCCAGAGCGGCGCGGAGCGGTACTTCATCGCCCGCAAGGGCCCCAAGGTTTATATGCCCGATCCCATCTCCGTGGACGACCAGTCCATCACCACGCTCTCGCTGCAGAAGCTCTACCTCGGCAGCGACGATGCGGCGCTGATGAAGGGCAAGCGCATCCTCATCGTGGACGACGTGATCTCCACCGGCGGCTCGCTGAAGGCGATGGAAGCGCTGGTCGAAAAGGCGGGCGGCACGGTCGCGGGGCGTATGGCGGTCCTCGCTGAGGGCGGCGCGGCTGAGCGCAAGGACATCCTGTTCCTCGAAAAGCTCCCGATGTTCAACGCCGATGGAAGCGTGAAGTAAACAGCAAAGCAAAAAGGAAGGCGGTCCGCAGGATCGCCTTCCTTTTTGTTGCGTTCAAAGCGAGATCGGCCGCTCCCGCAGGCGGGACAGCAGCCCGCGGCATCCGTCCTCGACGTCGCGCCAGGTCGCCTCGAAATCGCGCGTGTACCACGGATCCGCAACGTCGCCCGGGCGGTCGGTAAAGTCCATCAGCAGGCGGAGCTTGCCGTCGGGATCGCCGCCGCAGATGCGGCGCATATCGTAAAGATTCTCCCGGTCCATGCCGACGAGCAGATCAAAGCGGCCGTAATCCTCGCGGCGCATCCGGCGCGCGGTCTTTCCGCCGCAGGCGATCCCGTGCTCGGCCAGCTTTTTCTGCGCCGGGGGATAGACCGGGTTGCCGAGCTCCTCGCCGGTCGTCGCCGCGGACGCGACCTCGACCCGTCCGGCAAGGCCGGCGCGCGCGAGCATGTCCCGCATCACGAACTCCGCCATCGGACTGCGGCAGATGTTGCCGTGGCAGACGAACAGTATCTTGATTTTATCCATATTCAGACCTTTCCGGGCCGCTCTCTGCGCTCAGCAGCACGGCGCGCCTGTCGCCGCGCGCCAGATGTCCCGCTCCACACAGACGTTCAGCCCGCAGCAGCCGGCGGGTTCGAGACCGTATCTGACGTACAGTTCGGCAAACAGTTCCTTGACCCTGCGGAAATAATCCAGACTGGCCGGCTTCATGGAGCCGTTCACCGGTTTGCCGAAAGGCATCCAGACCGAGGCGCTGGGAATCACGCCCCGTTCTGCGAGATATGCCGCGCCCTCCTTCAGCGTTTCAAAGGGCTCCAGCCCTATGATGAAGTTCGAGAAGGCCTTGCCCGGACCGTATTTCGCGGCGATATAAGTCAGCGCGTCCAAGTGCCGCTGCTTCGTCGTGAAACTGCGTTTGCCGGGGGTGATGCTCTCTCCAAGCTTGTCGTCCCAGACCTCGAGACTGCATGCGATACGGCTGGCGCCCAGATCAAAGTAACGGTCGATCACGTCGTTCCGCTCGGGCGGCGTGATATAGAGGAGCAATTCGTTTCTCAAGGCGGCGCGGGCACCGCTCCGGTTCAGCTCGTCCATGTAGGCGGTGATATAGCGCTCCTCCGTTTCGACCTTGAAGGTGGAACCGCCGGTGAGCTGCATGCTGTTGACGCCGTCGTGCGCGACCGCATAGAGAACGACCTCCGAAACGTCCTGCGGAGAAGGAATGAAGGGCATCGGCTTATGCCGCCGGGCAAGCGCCTCGAACTGACCTCCGGAGAAACAGGACTGGCAGGGCTTGCCTGCGCAGGCATAGTCGCACGGCCATAGACACTGAAAAGCTACCCAGTCGCAGCCCTGCAGCACGGCGTTTCCCGCGTAGGGCATGCCGGAGCGCGTTTTCTGCCGGTAAAACTCCGTTCCCGGCATCAGCTCCACGGGCGTGACGACGTCCCCTTTGAAGAGCAGCGTCGGCTTGCCGTCCACGAGAGAAAGACGGTAGTCCGTCGTCATGTCGCTCATGTACTTGAAGAGCTTGAGATTGTCCCAGGAGAACATCGAGGACAACGTGCTGAGATGGAACCCGAGGTCCGTCGCCATGACGATGGTACCGTCAGGAAGCTTGAAGCTGTTGCAGGTCAGGGCGTTGGGATAGATCCGAAAGTCCTTTCCGCATTTCTGATAGACGTCCTTGTCGATCTTCAGCCCACGGCTGACGACCAGGCATTTGAGTTCAACGGAATCGACCGTCTCTGTGCCGACTTTGTAATTCATAGACCACCTTGATCATCTTCCGAACAGTTTTGCTGTTCCATCACTGCGGCTGCGTCAGGCGCTGCCAGACGTCCTCCAGCCGCTTCCAGAGACCCTCCTGCGACTCGCGCATCTCCTGCCCGATACTCCGTACGTTATATTTGAGCAGCAGCCCCATCGCGCCGACGAGCGCCCGCTGCGTCTCCTTTTCGAGACCGCGGTACGTTTTGAGCATTCCCAGCGCGTTCTTCAGCCGCTCTTCGTTCAGATCGCTCAGCGTGCGCGCGCCGGTGGAGGTCAGCACCTCGTAGAGCGCATCCGCGAAGGCCTTGCGCTGCGACAGGCTCAGCGATTCCGCCCAGGAGTCCAGCGTTTCCTCCGCGCGTCTGCCCCCGCGTGAGAAATCGTCCAGATGCACGAAGCGATTGCCCAGCACCTGCCAGGAAAAACCGTTGTGCTGCGCGATGCCGTTCGCCGTGCTCTGCACGACAAAGGCCTCCTTTTCCTGCTCCAGCATCATGCCGACGACGGAGGACTGCGGCATATACGTCCGGATGCGGTCAGCGATGCGGCGGTGCCCCTCCGTCTCCGACAGACTCTCCCGGAAGCCGGGGCCGTCGTAGTTATAGACTGCCAGGATCCGCCGCTGGATCGGCTTATCGGCATAGACCGCGCTGTAGACTGCGAGGTTCCCGCCCTTGGAGTGCCCGCCGACGCGGAGCTTCCGCAGGAAATACTGCCGGGCGATCCGCTGAAGATAGGACAGCGCGTGCCGCTGGGAGGGAATCGTGTCCAGAAAGCTGAGATTCAGATCCTCCTTCCAGCCGACGAGCGTGTCGTCCGTGCCGCGGAAGGCGCAGAATACGGCGCCGTCGTCCGTCTCAAAGCAGAGCGCGGCGAACTGCTCCTCCTGCTCCTCGTCGGTGCAGGCCTCGTAGGCGTTCAGCCGTACGCCGCGGAAGCGGGGCGCGTCCGCAGCCGCGCGCAGCAGGACGGGGATGTCCTGCGGGACGACCAAACCCATCTCGCGCCCGTCGCCGCTCTGACGGGAGAAATACGCATCCGCCGCGTCCCGCAGCGTGATCCCGTTTCCCTGTCCCTGCGCCGGGACGATGCCTTCGAGATCAAGAAAGCACAGTTTTGCAAAGATCAGCCCGTCCACCTCGTTGAAGCCGTCGGACCGGATCGCAAGGTCGCCGCGCCAGCGGACGTAATCCATCAGATTTGCCATCTGTATCCGCTCCGTTCCGGATCAGTCCTGCGCCTCGCAGAAAGACACGATCTCGTCGAACTCGTCGCCGAGCGTCTTGCGCAGCAGGCCGATGAGGGCGACCACGCCTTCGTGCGTCAGCAGCACGGAGGTCTGCGGCTCGCGCTTGCGCACGGACGCGGACACAGGGCCGTTTTTGGTCATCTGCGTCTCGGCGTCCATGAACTGCATCATGAAGTCGAGCTGCAGCTCGACGGTGCGCCCCTGCTGGTTGGCGTTGCGGGCGATGCCGAAGGCGTTGGTAAAATACGGTTTCATAATCGTTCCTCCCGATCAGAGTTTCTGTGCCGCTATTATACGCCGTAACAAACCCTTTGACAAGCGCCCGTTCGCGCTTATAATGGAAACAACAGCTTTGAGGAGGGAACGACATGGAGAAACCGACTGAATACACCCTGACCTGGACCGTCACGGACGACATGACCGCCAAGCGCATCGGCAGCGCCGGGGCGAAGATCATCTCCACGCCGAACATGGTCGCGCTGATGGAGGCGGCGTCGCTGGAGCTGGCGAAGGCCTATCTCGACGAGGGCATGACCACCGTAGGCGCGGAGATCTACTGCAAGCACCTCGCCCCCACGCCGGTGGGCATGAAGATCAGCGCCACTACGCGCCTGCGCACCATCGAGGGGCGCAAGATGTGGTTCGACATCGAGGTGAACGACGAGGAGAAGAAATGCGGCGAGGGCTGGCACCGCCGCGTCATGATCACCCCGAAGAAGATCGAAGAGAAAAGCGGCTCCTGAACGTCAGAGAAGTCCGTGTCTCGGATGAGACACGGACTTCTCCTTTATCGGGGGTACGTCACACGTACTTCTGGTTCACCACGTCGAACACGCCGCGCGTCGTGAGGCGCAGCGTCGGGATGACCGGCAGCGCCATGAACGAGAGCGTCATGAACGGATCGACGCCGCGGCTGACGCCGAGGGCGAACGCGGCCTCCTTCGCCGCCTCCAGCTTGTCGTTGACGACGGTGAGCGGCTCCTCGCTCATGATGCCGGCGATCTCCAGCTGCAGCTCGCCCTTCGCCTCGCCGCCCTCCCAGACGACGATGCCGCCGTTGAGTTCGACGACGCGGTTCGCCGCCGCGGCGATGTCCTCCTCGTTCGTGCCGACGACGATGATGTTGTGGCTGTCGTGGGAGATCGAGGTCGCCACGGCTCCGCTCCGGAGGCCGTAGCCCTTGATGTAGCCGATGCCGATGTGGCGGGTGTTTTTGTGCCGTTCGATGACGGCGATCTTGAGAATGTCGTTCTCCACGTCGATGCCGGTGGCGTAGCCCGCGTCGGTGGTGACGATCTCGCCCGGCACCATGCCCAGCACGCCGCGCGGTCGCGTCTCGGCGAAGTCCTCCGCCGACAGGCGCGCGACGTGGAAGGTCTCGTGCGCGTGCTTGACCAGAGTCGGCTCGATCTCCGGCGGCTCAATGTCGGCGAGCGTCTTGCCGTCGAACATCAGCTCGCCCTTCTTGTAGACGGAGAGGATGTTGAAATCGTCGAAATTGTCGATGATCACGAAGTCGGCGAGGAAGCCGGGGGCGATGGCGCCGCGATTGTTCAGCAGGAAGTAGCGCGCGGCGTGGTGCGAGGCGCATTTGACCGCGATGATCGGGTCGACGCCGGCCTTGATCGCCTTCTTCACGATGTAATCGATGTGTCCCTTTTCCAGCAGGTCGTTGGGGTGCTTGTCGTCGGTGCAGAACATGCAGTAGGTGTAGTACTGCTGCGTCAGCAGCGGCAGCAGCGCGTCGAGGTTGCGGGCGGCGGTGCCTTCGCGGATCATGATGTACTGCCCGCGCTCCAGCTTCGCCAGAGCGTCCTGTACGTTGGAGCACTCGTGGTCAGAGTAGACGCCCGCGGCGATGTAGGCGTTGAGCGCCTTGCCGGTCAGGTCGGGGGCGTGTCCGTCGATCTTCTTATGGTGCGCCTGCGCGGCGACGATCTTTTCCAGCACCTGCTGGTCTCCCGCCACGACGCCGACGAAGTTCATCATCTCCGCAAGACCGCTGATGCGGCCGTAATCGTAGAACGAGTCGATGGCGCGGTAGTCCAGCGAGGCGCCGGACTCGTCCAGCGGCGTCGCCGGTACGCAGGAGGGCAGCATGACGCGTACGTCGATCGGCAGGCCTTCGGTCGCCTGCAGGATGTACTCGATACCGTCCGTTCCCATGACGTTCGTGATCTCGTGCGGGTCGGTGATGACGGTGGTCGTGCCGTGGGGCAGCACGGCCTTGGCGAACTCGGTCGGCGAAACGAGGGAGCTTTCCAGATGGATGTGCGCGTCGACGAAGCCCGGCAGCACCAGCTTGCCGCCGACGTCGACCTCGACCTTGCCGCGGTACTCGTCGCCCATGCCGGCGATGAGGCCGTTCGCCACCGCGATATCGCCGTGGCTGAGCGTGTTGCAGTAGACGTTCACATAGGTCGCGTTTTTGAGGACGAGGTCGGCTGGCTCGCGCCCTGCCGCCACCTCGACCACGCGAAGCTTTTTGCTGAGCTTGCGGTTGATCTTGCCCGCATAGCTTTCCTTTGCCATCACAGTACCTCCCCAAATGCTTGCAACCATAGTCGTTTTCCGGTATTTTACATAGGATACTACAAAACCGCGCACATGTCCTGCCAAACTTTTGCGGGGATTTTTGTGCCGGACGCACAAGTGATGCGCGCCGCCGTTCCCAATCTGACAGACGGCTGTCGCGGCAGCAAATCATGCTTGCATACGGCGGTGGTATTTGCTAATGTGTGGTATATGCTGATGCAATTATTGTTTTGATTGTTTTCTGAGACCGTTCCGGCTCGGATTCGTGAAAGAAGGAGACTGCCAATGACAGACATTACGACCATCGGCGAGGTGCTGATCGACCTCACGCAGTCCGGCGTTACGGAGCAGGGTATCCCGCGCTACGACGCGAACCCCGGCGGCGCGCCGGCGAATCTGGCCGTAGCCGCGGCGCGCCTCGGCGCGAAGACCGCCTTCATCGGCAGGGTAGGCGACGACAGCTTCGGCACCTATCTGCGCCGCACGCTGGAGCGCAACGGCGTGGACGTGACGGGGCTTTCCGTGGATCCCGTGCAGCACACGACGCTCGCCGTCGTTTCGCTGGACGAGCGCGGCGAGCGCAGCTTCAGCTTTTACCGCGACCCCAGCGCGGACGTGAATCTGCGCAGCGGGGACGTGCCGGAGGCGCTGCTGCGCAATACGAAGATCCTGCACTTCGGCTCCGTCAGCCTGACCGCGGAGCCGGCGCGCAGCGCGACGCTGGACGCGGCGCGGCGGGCAAAGGCCTTCGGCGCGCTCGTGACTTACGATCCCAACTACCGCGCCAGCCTCTGGCCGGACGAACGGACCGCGGTCTCGCGCATGCTGGAGCCGCTGCCGCTTGTGGACGTGCTGAAGGTGTCCGACGAGGAGTTGCCGCTGCTCACGGGGGAGAGCGATCCCGTGCGCGGCAGCGCGCTGCTGGCTGGACAGGGGCCTCGGTTGGTGCTGGTAACGCTCGGTGCGGACGGCGCGTTCTACCGCTTCGGCGAAAAGACCGGGCGCGTTCCCGGCGTTGCGGTCAAGGTCGGCGATACCAACGGCGCGGGCGACACCTTCTTCGGCGCGGCGCTCTCGCAGCTCGTGAAGCTGAAGAGCCTGGGCGCGCTCACGGCCGGCGAGCTGGAGCGCATCCTCGCATTTGCCAACAAGGCGGCGTCTGTCACCACGAGCCGACACGGCGCCATTCCCGCCATGCCTACGCTCGCGGAGTTGGAAGGGTAAAATTGGAATACCCATGAAGAACAGAAAAGGTCTCCCCGGATCGGGGAGACCTTTTTGCACGTTGCAGAGGCGTGCAGACGGATGAAAAAACGTGCAGCAGGAAAGAAAGCGCAGAATGATCACAAAAATCCAAATTTAGTATTGACAAACGCACATGAACTGTGCTACCATGCCACTATCCAAATATATAGGTTCATGTTTGGATATCTGTGGATGATAATTGAATATCCATTATCCGATTGAGCGCCGGCAAGCGACAAGCTCCCGACACTCAAGCGATAATAGCAAAGCAGCCGAAAGGTTGTGACGCAAAGCTACAGGGCCTAACCCCACAAGGGTATGGCAGCCAGTTGCCGAAATGAGTTGTCCTGACAGGGAGAAGTAGGTCGTTTTCCGGGCGTTTTTATGTTCCTACCTCTTTATCTGCCTTTGCGACAGCATGTGCGGAAGCGGGGGCGGGATTATTTTTGCCATAGAATGGCCGTCCTCCGACCGCTGCGCGACAAACTCAACCGTCCGGTATCTGCAGTTGCGAAAGACTTCGCTGTACTGCTCCGGCTTCGCGCTCTTATGCGCAGGCTTTGTGCGAAGCGCGGAAGGGAGGCACCGCAAATGAGAGAAAAACTGCATATCAGACAGCGGGCGGCGGCCCGCACCGAAGCCACAAGGATATTCGGCGACGCGGCAGATCAAGTGCTTGCGATCATCCTCATTTTCCTTGTAATGATCCCTATGTATTTCGTTTTGCACAACACTGCGCTTGCAGTCGGGGGTGTCTATCCCTGCGCCGATGCCGCGCCGGCCGCCGCAGAGAGCGGCAGACTGCTGCCGGACAGCTGCGTTGCATGGGTGAGCATCGACGGCAGCCGGATCAACTGCCCTGTCGTACAGGGCGCGGGCGAAGACGTGCCCTTCGGCTGTGCCGTTCTGGACGGCCGGAACGCGGCGGATTTCAGCGACGGCTGCTCACTGGTTTGCGCGCCCGAGCTGTCGGGCGACGTTCAGACCGGCGCGCTGGATTGCTTCTGCAACGCGTCGTATTTTGATCAGCACCGCAGAGGAATGCTGACGGTGGGCGACACGACCTATCTGCTTCAGGTCTTCGCCGTCTTGGTGACGGATGCGGACGGCGCCGCGTTTTCCCCGTCGGAAACGAGCGGAGTCGATCTCGAGACGGTGAAGAGCGATGCGCTTCGCTTCCGGGAACCTGGCAGCGAGCATCTGCTGGCGCTGACTGCCTGTGCCGACAGCGGCGGCGACGGAAGGATCGTCGTCCTTTGTGCGATCGGGGAGACTTTGCACAGAGTTCAAAGACTGAGCTTCTACGAATAAGTGAATTGTATACGCTTTATTGTTGAGCGCCGGAGAGCGACAAGCCGCCGACACGCAGACGATAAGGGCAAAGCAGCCGAAAGGCTGTGACGCAAAGCTACAGGGCCTGAGCCCGCGAGGGTATGGCAGCCAGTTGCCGAAATGAGTTGTCCCGACAGGGACAGCGGGCCGTTTTCCGGGGATTTTTATGCCATCGGAGACCGGTGAGAAAACACAGCGGCAGATCCTGCCGCACCAAAGTTTTCAGACAGCCTGGATACGCAGCTGCGGAATGTTCCGCTGTGCTGCTTTGGCATCACACTCTTGTGCATCGGCTTTGTACCGGGCACAAAAAAGAAGACGCCGCATATGAGAGGGAAGTTGCATATCATTACAGCGAATGGCATCTTGCAAGGGAGGAGATGGCACGCCGGACAGTCAGAACATGATCCGCAGCGAGGTATCCAGGCAAAGTCTCCTCCGGAGGGGCGAAAAGACCGCTCCGGGACAGCAAACAGCTCCGCCGCAGTGCAGTAGAAGAACGCTGCGGCGGAGCCGTTTCATGTGAGGAATCAGTAACGACTCATCCACCCCTGTTTTACCCGGTATCATGTCGTTAAGGGAGAAATGAAGGAAAAACGATGCGTGCCGCACAGCGGGGAGCGTAATGAGGCGGGAGCATTTATCTGGCAAAAACACTTCGACTGATAACAAGGGATACGGACATCCCCGGAGCTGCTGACGCAGCCCGGAGATGTTTTTTTGCGCTGCCGCTGCGAAGCTGCATATTCTTTTTTTGAATAGTCTTCCAATTCCAATCTCGTTTTGCTATAATAAAAAAGGAGAATTATACGCATTTTTCGAGCTTGGCTTGCAACATCCGAAAGAGAAAGAGGAGGATACCGGAATGAAGAAGAAATTGTGCGTGCTGCTCAGTATACTGCTGACGCTGTCTCTGCTGCCCGTGCAGGCGGCGGGGGTGAGCTTTACGCCGCACCCGCAGACTCCGTACGCGCAGACGTTCGTGGCGCAGTGCGAGGGACAGCAGTGGTTCATCGACGAGGTGGAGCGACTGCTGAACGCGGAGCAGAAGACGATCGACACCGTGACAGACAGCAGCGACTTCGACGGCATCGTCAGCCTCGGTCTGCGGGATCACGGGATCAGCGGCAAGATTCCTGCCGCCGTCGGCGAGCTGAAGGAACTGCGCTATCTGTTCCTTTCGGGCAACGAGTTGAGCGGCGCGATCCCGGCGTCCCTCTACGCGCTGCCAAAGCTGGAAAACGTCGATCTGGCGGGGAACGCGTACAGCGGCGCGATCCCGACAGGCTTCGGCGCCATGCCGGCGCTGAAGGAACTGAACCTGAAGGACAACGCGTTCACCGGGAGCATTCCCGCCGACATCCTCGCTGATACGGGCCTGACCTTTCTGGACGTGTCGGGCAACCGGCTGTCGGGCGCGATCCCGACGGAGCTGAACCAGATGACGGGATTGGAATATCTCGCGATCGCGAACAATCCATGGTCGGCCGGGCCGCTGCCGGAGCTCTCCGCGCTGACGGAGCTGAAGGCGCTGTCCGCCTGGGGCTGCCGCCTCACGGGCGAGATCCCCGCGTGGGTCTACACGCTGACGGCGCTGCAGGTGCTGGATCTGGCGGAGAACGACCTCACCGGGGAGGTCTCCGCATCCATCGGCGATCTGCAGGAACTTCGTCTGCTCGCTCTGGGCGACAACCGCCTGAGCGGGACGGTGCCCGCGGAGCTTGGGAGCCTGACGGAGCTGCAGACGCTGGACATTGCGGACAACGCGCTGCGCGGCACGCTCCCGGCGTCCGCTGCGAATATCGAAAGCGTCTTCGCGCAGAACAACTACCTGACCGGCGACGTGCTGAGCGGCCTTGCCAACAGTACGCGCAACTTCTGCGACGGCGCAGAGACTGCGCAGTATCAATTGACGGCGAGCGGGACGGTCAGGCTCTCAAAGAACAACAGGACGAACCTGTATTCCTATCTGCGGAACAGGGCCGTGAGCGGCAGCCTGCCCGCCAAGTCTCTGCTTCCGGCGGATCAGTACGTTGCCGCCGTGAGCAACGACCCGGAGAACAAGATCGAGCTGACCTTTGACGCGAACGGGATCTACGTGCAGACGGGCACGGACGTCAGGACAGCGGAGAACGTCACGGTGACGATCCAAATCAAGGACAACGACGGCTCGGAGTATTCCAAAACAAGCATCATCCTGACCACGGAGACCGAAGTCGTGTCGCCTGCGCCTGCAACGGTCCATGAGCCCTATGTGAACGGTTACACGGACGGGACGTTCGGGCCGGGGCGGAGCATCGCGCGGGAAGAGGTCGCGGCGATGCTGACGCGGGTGCTCGGCTATGAACTGACGATGCCGGAGGATGCGCCGTTCCCGGACGTGCCGGTGACGAAGTGGTCGGCGGCAAACATCGCGGCGGCGAAGGAGCACGGCATCGTATCCGGCTATGGCAACGGGAACTTCGGGCCGAACGACGCCATGACGCGCGCGGAGCTGGCGACGGTGCTGGTGCGCATCGCGCGCGCGGACGGCCGGGAGTTCACGGCGGATGAGATCGCCTTCAGCGACGTGGATGCGAACGCGTGGTACGCGGAATACGTGCGTGACGCGGCTAAGTACGGCCTGGTAACGGGCTACACGGACGGCACGTTCCGCCCGGGCGCGACGGTGGCGCGGTCGGAGGCGGTGACGATGATCAACCGCCTGCTGGGGCGGAACCCGGAGACGGCGCCGACGCTCGGCGAGCTGGAGTGCCCGTTCAGCGACGTGGCGGCAGACTACTGGGCATACCTTCAGATCATGGAAGCCGCAGTGCGGCATGAACATTGAGACGACGGCGGCAAGGAGGTAACGAGACATGAAAAAGCTTGGTAAGAGATTCATATCGTCCCTTATGGCACTCAGTCTGCTCATCGGGCTGCTGCCGCTCCGTGCACAGGCGCTGCATGTGGAAGAAGGGACCTTCAATCCGAACACGCAGATGGCGGAGCTTGATTTCAGCCTTGAGGGGACGCAGAAGCTTTCCGTCGAGGTACTGGTCGATGGCGAGCACTTCGGCTGGCTGCTCAATTGCCAGGAGCTTGAAGGCTATGTCGGCAGCATAGTGCCGCACGATCCCTGCACACAGTATGACGTTCCGGAAGCCTATGATGAGACCAATTCCGCCGGAACGGCAGTTTTCGGTGAAGAGGTGCTGATCGAGGGAGAGAACGGATACTATACGCTGCGCTGGAACGGCAGCATCAACGGATACCCTGTCGTCAGCGCCGCGCCGAATGCGGACTCGTATACCCTGACGATCCGCGTCCTGCCGCAGGGATACCCTGAACGTTGCATTCCCTGCACGGTCGATCCCGAAACCGGGGAGATCACGGAACACGGCGAGGACTGGACCTGGACGAGGCAGTTCTACGACGAAAACACAAATATCACGGTCGACTATTCCACCATATTAGGAACAGAGGGGACGGAGCTGCCGGAGGATCTGCTCCTCGCGCTGGAGGGCGGAAACTCCCTTGAGGCGATCACCGCGCTCCTGGAGTCGATGAGCATCAACTCCAGTTTCGTGGACATTCCTTCGCTTGCGCAGTATGTGAAGAGCAATGACCCGGTCAACATGATCGACGGCAACTACTGCTTCGACTATACGGATCTGAAGCTGGAGGGCAGCATTCCGCTGGCCTTCACCCGGTATTACAGTTCCCTGGACGAGCGCACCGGCTTCGGCAAGGGCTTTTCCCACAGCTTCGACTACTCCATCGAGGATCGGGACGGCTTCGTACATGTGTCCCTGCCGTATGGCGAGGAGTTCATCTTCCTGCGCCTGCGCCCGTTTGAACCGGAGGACTATTTCGGCATCTCCAACACGCTTTTCACGCTGCACGACACCTCGGGCGGCGGATATCGGCTTTCCTACAAGGACGGTTCGTCGTTCTATTTCAACCACGGCGGACAGCTTGTGCGCGTCGAGAACGCACAGGGCGACACCACCTACACGCTCTCCTACAGCGGAAGCAACCTGACCGGCATCAGCGGCCGTGCGGGTACGATGACGCTCGCGTGGGAGGACGGGCACATCAGCGAGATCAGCGACAGCGCCGGCCGAAGCGTGACCTACGGCTATGACCACGACTGCCTGACGAGCGTGACCAACCCGGACGGCGACACCATATACTATACCTATGACGCGAACGGCTATCTCGCGACGGCGACCGATCTTGAAGGCGAGGTCTACGTGCAGAACACCTACGACGAGCGCGGGCGCGTGGTCTGTCAGGTGTTCACCAACGCGGACGAGGATACGGTCAACAGCTTCGCATATGACGACGAACACCTCGTCAATACGCTGACGGACGCTGCGGGATACGAGACAGAGTATCACTATGACCAGTACCGCAACCTGCTCTACGTCAAGGACGGGAACGGCATCACAAGCAGCGCGACCAGCAACAACGTCGTCAGCGGACGGACGGACAACCAGGCCAACAGCACGGTCTACCTGGTGGATGCCTCCGGCAACGTGACGAGGATGACCTATCCGGACGGAACGTACACCACTCTGCAGTACACCTCCGGCAACCGGGTCTCTTCCGTCACTTACGCGGACGGAGGAACGGAATCCTATACCTACAATCCCGACGGCAGCGTGGCAAGCTACACCGACGCGAACGAGCACACGACGACGTTCACCTATAACGCCCTTGGGCTGCCCGAGACGCGGACGGACGCGCTGGGGAGCACCACGACCTACGCCTATGACGACGCGGGACGGCTGCTGTCGGTCACGGACCCGGAGGGCGGCAAGACGAGTTACGAGTACGACGCCGTCGGCCGCGTCACCGCGATGCATGTGAAGATCAGCGAGACCGAGACCGCGACGACGTCGTACGAATACTCCCTCGCAGGCAAGCTGCTGTCGGTGACAGACGCGCTGGGATACAGCACGACCTACACCTACAACGCCAACGGCTTCACGACGAGCGTGACGGACGCGATAGGAAACAGCACGACGACGGAGTACGGCACGAACGGCCAGCCGCTGTGGACGGAGGACGCACTGCAAAACAGGACAACCTATACCTACGATGAGGATACTGCGCTGCTGAAGAGCGTAACGGACGCGCTGGGGAACACCACGACCTACACCTACAACGACCGCGGCCTGCTGACCGCGACTGAGGACGCGGACAGGAACGTCACCGCCTACGAGTACGACTCCCTTGACCGCCTCGTCTTGGTGACGGACGCGCTTGGGGGCACGACAACCTACGAATATGACTCCATGGGCCGCACGACATCGGTGACCGATGCCGAACATCACACAACGCAGTACACCTACGACGTCATGGGCCGCACGGAGACCGTGAAGGACGCTGAGGGCGGCGTCACGACCTACGCCTACGATCTTGTCGGCAATCTGCTGACGACGACGGACGCGCGCCACAACGTGACGACCTACACCTACGATGCGCTGAACCGCGTCAGCACCGTGACGGACGCGCTGGACAACACCACGAGTTACGCCTACGACGCCGTGGGCCGCCTGACGTCCGTGACGGACGCGCTGAACAACACCACGACCTACACCTACGACCTCGCGGGCAACCTGCTCTCCACCACCGATGCGAACGGCCACACCTCGCGCATGGTGTACGACCTGCTGGGCCGCACCGTCGAGCAGATCAACGCCGACAACACGAGCGTGACCTACGCGTACGACGCGCTGGGCCGCGTCACGCAGACCGTTGACGAGCGCGGCTACACCACCGCCTACGCCTACGACGCGAACGGCAACCGCACGAGCGTCACCGACCCGCGCGGGAAAGTGACCGCCTACGAATATGACGCGCTGAACCGCGTCAGCAAGATCACCTACGCCGACGGCGGCATGGTTCGTTACGTCTACACCGCGACGGGCGGCACGGAAGACGTCTGGGATGCGCGCGGCAACGTGACGCGCTACACCTACGACGCGCTGAACCGCGTCAGCACCGTGACCGACGCCGAAGACCGCGTCACGGAGTACGTCTATGACGGCGTCGGCAACGTGCTGGTAACGGGGCTGAACGGCGTTCCGCTCAGCAGACGTACCTACGACGGGCTGGGCCGCGTGCTGACAGACATCGACGCGCTTGGCAACACCGCGCGTTACAGCTACGACAAGGTCGGCAACCTCACACAGTACACCGACCGCACCGGCAGAGCCACCGCGTACACCTACGACGCGAACAACCGTCTGATCCAAACCGAGAACGCGCTGAGCGACGTGCGCCAGACGGCCTACGACGCGCTGGGCCGCGCCGTGAGCACGACGGACGAAAACGGCTACAGCACCGCCTACGCTTACGACGCCGTGGGCAACCTCACGACCGTCACGGACGCGCTGGGCGGCGTCACCGGCTACACCTACGACGCGATGAACCGCGTTGCGACCGTCACCGACGCGCTCGGCAGCGTCACCGCCTACGGCTACGACGCGGCGGGGAACCTCACCCGCGTCACGGACGCGGCGGGCTACCCGGCGAACTACGTCTACGACGCGAACGGCAACCTCACGAGCGCCGCGAACCGCGCGAACGAGTGGACGACCTACGCCTACGACTCGATGAACCGCGTCATAAGCGAGACGAACCCGCTCAACCACGTGACGCGCTACGCCTACGACGCCAACGGCAACCGCACGAGCGTCACCGACCCGCTGGGCAATACCACGACCTGCGCCTACGACGGTCTGAACCGCGTGACGAGCGTCACCGACCCGCTGGGCGCCGTGCTGGCGTACACCTACGACGCGCTCGGCAACGTCGCGAGCCTCACCGCCGATGGCGGCGACGGCACGCGCGGCACAACGACCTACGCCTACGATCCCGCGGGCAACCTGCTGTGCGAGACCTCGCCGCTCGGCTTCACGACGACATACACCTACGATGAAGAGGGGAACGTCCTCACGCGCACGGACGAGAACGGCGGCGTCACGACCTGCGAATACGACGCGCTGCACCGCATGACGCGCCGCACGGACGCGGACGGCACGGCGGTCTACGACTACGACAAGGTCGGCAACCTCGTGACCGCGACGAACGCCGCGGGCACGGTGCGCTTTGCCTACGACAAGCTGTACCGCACGACCGCCGTGACGAACGAGGACGGCACGACCACCGCCTACGCCTACGACGCGAACGGCAGCCGCCTCAGCATCACCTACCCGGACGGCAAGGCGGTGACCACGGTCTACGACGCGAACGGCAACGCGGCGAGCATCACCGACCACGACGGCACGGGCGTAGTGTATACCCGCGACGCGGAGGGGCGCGTGACGAAGGAGGCGTACAGCGACGGCAGCAGCACGGAGTACGACTACAACGCCGGCGGCCAGCTCACGCTGCAGAAGGAGGTCGACGCGGGCAACGCCACGCGCCGCCAGATCGCCTATATCTACGACGACGCGGGCAACCTCACGAGCGAGAACCGCTCCGGCGTCGGCATCGCGCAGCAGGACGAGCTGGCGCGCTACGTGTACGACGCGGCGAACCGCCTCGTCAGGACCACGCTGGAGGGCGCGGCAACCGATTATGCCTACGACCTCGCGGGCAACCTGCTCAGCGACGGCGAGAACACCTATACCTATGACGTGCAGAACCGCCTGCTGACGAAGACGTCGGCAGACGGCACGGTGAGCTATACCTATGACAAGGCGGGGAATCTGCTCTCCGACGGCGCATTTACCTACGCCTACGACGCGCAGAACCGTCTTGTCCGCGGCGAGAACGC
>LXOW01284089.1_pt1 | contig 23564 bp, 16 predicted proteins | sample 1368591 | NCBI WGS metagenome assembly LXOW01 (sample SAMN04884650, study PRJNA319009) | bovine gut metagenome | isolation source: Cow rumen | host: Bos taurus | place: Italy: Legnaro (PD) | collected 2014-07-09
GCGGCAACACCGGCGTGACGATCTTCTCGTCGACGGGCAGGCGGACTTCGGGCGACAGCGTCGAAATCGCGACGCCCGCCGTGGCCGCGTCGTCAAAATACGTGATCGCCTACGACAGCGGCGGCCGCGACTATTACGTCTATAACGCCTTTTCGCGGGTGAATACCGGAAGGACGGAAGGAAAGATATATTCCTTCTCGGTCGCCGACAACGGCTGCTATCTGTACGTAGCGGAAGGCGAAAAATACGAGACCGAAACGACGCTATGCGACCGGAATTTCAACGTCCGCGCCGTTTACGGCAAGAATCTTCACACCGTCTGCGCGGTGATCGATCCCGACGGCAGCCGCATAGCGATAATAACGCTCGGAGTCGACGAAAAAGGCGCCTATTCGGCGAACGGATACGTTTACCCGTTTGCGTCAGACAAAGAGACCGCTTCCTTCACGTTCGGCGGTTCGCTTCCTCTCGGATGCGCCTTTTCGGACGGCGGGCTGACGGTACTCTGTTCCGACTGCGTGCTGAGGTACGACGACAGCGGAACGCTGACGCGCCGCGACTCCTTCTCGGGCCGCGTTTTCGGTGCCTCGCTCTCGGGCGGCACCGCCGCGGTTCTGCTCAGAAAGACGGAGGGCGCGGAAATAAGGGACACCGTCCTGCTGTCTGCGGCGGACGGACCGGCGCTCGCGGCAGATCTTCCGGCGGGAACCGTCTCGGTCGAGGTTTCCGAAGGAGTCGCATATCTTCTCACGCGGGACGGCGTCAGATATTTCGACGGATTTCTGTCCGGCGCGATAAATCCCGGCCGCGGCTATACCGAGGGCGATACGCTCTGCGCGGTGTCGGAAAACGAAGTTTACTACATTACGAGATCCGCGGCGTACGCGGTCTCTTTCGACCGGAATGAAAAGGAGGGCTGACAGTGGCCGAATATATATTTGATCTCATCCTCGCCGGAATCGTCGTGCTGAACGTGCTTTTTTACGGGTTCAGAGGATTTTTCCGCTCTCTCTGGAAACTCTTGTCTTTCGCAGTATCGATTTTCCTTGCGAGCTGCTTCGGCGCGCTCTGCGGAGAGAAATTCTTTCTCCCCTGGCTTTCGGAGAAGATTACCGACACGGGCCTCGCCTCGCTTGTTTCAAAGATATGCGGATATATTGCAGTGTTTCTTGCCTGCTCGATACTGCTCGCGATTATCGGGCTCTTTATCGGAAAGGTGAAGGACACGCTCGACGTCAAGCGGCTTGACGCGGTGCTCGGATCCCTGCTCGGACTTGCGATCGGACTTATTACCGTATTCGTCGTCTGCCTTGCCGTCAGCATAATCGTGGAACTCAATCTCTCGGGATTCCTCGGAGAGAAGATATCCTTGCTGAAGGAAATCGCCGAAGACTCCTACGTTTTCAGGTTCTTCTGTCAGATATCCTCGTTCGATTACGTAAACATCAAAAAGGTAATCGGCGACGGCATAGACAAAGCCAAAGAGGCGATAACCGCGGTCGAATCCGCCGCCTCGCAGATAATACCCTGACCGGCGCGCCGGCAGTTGAAATCTCAAATCGGTGAAAATATATGGTTAAGTGTTCAAAGTGTAAAAAACGGCTCGCCGTGATATTCGTGACCAAGGTCGAAAACGGCGAAAAGAAAAGCGAAGGACTCTGCGTCCCCTGCGCGAGAGAACTCGGCATACCCGTCGACGATATGATGGGCGATCAGCTCAAGAGCATGGGACTCACTCCCGAACAGATAAAGGAACTTTCGGAAGGTTTCGAGAACCAGTCGGGCGAACTGCCCGAATCGGACGACACACCCGTCCTCGGAGACGAGGGAGGCGCTCCGTCGATCAATTTCTCAAAGCTCTTTTCGGAAGGGCAGAAGAAGCAGGAAAAGCGTCCCGATCAGAAGAAAAAGACGGAGTTTCTCGACAGATACTGCAAGAATCTGACGAAGATGGCGGCCGACGGTCTTCTCGACAACATCGTCGGACGGAAGGCAGAGCTCGAGCGCGTCATCCAGATACTCTGCCGCCGCCAGAAGAACAATCCCTGCCTCATCGGCGAACCGGGCGTCGGAAAGACGGCGATCGCCGAGGCGCTCGCGCAGAGAATCGCTTCGGGCGACGTACCCTACCGGCTGCAGAACAAGCGGCTCTTCCTGCTCGATCTCACAGCCGTCGTTGCCGGAACGCAGTTCCGCGGGCAGTTTGAGCAGCGGATGCTGACGCTCGTCAACGAGGTAAAGAGCGCGGGCGACATAATACTCGTCATCGACGAGGTCCACAATATCGTCGGAGCAGGCGACGCCGAGGGAAGCATCAACGCCGCCAATATACTCAAGCCGGCTCTCTCGCGCGGCGAGATACGCGTCATAGGCGCGACGACCTTGCGCGAGTACCGCAAGTATATCGAAAAGGATTCGGCTCTCGAACGCCGCTTCCAGCCGGTGACGGTCGCCGAGCCCTCGGTCGCCGAGGCATGCGAGATGCTGCTCGGAATCAAGCATTATTACGAAGAATATCATCACATCAAAGTTCCCGATTCGATCGTTTCGAAAGCTGTGACGCTTTCGGAGAGATATATCACCGACAGGTATCTGCCCGACAAGGCGATAGACCTGCTCGACGAGGCGGGGGCTCAGGTGTCTCTTTCGAGCGCTCCGCTCAACGAAAGTCTGCGCCTGAGGGAGGAGCTGGTTTCGCTCAAGGAAAAACGAGAGCAGACCGAGAACTCTCAGGATGAAGAAAACAAGAAATATGAAATCCTCGCAGGCATCAAGGCAAGAGAACTTGCGATTTCCGAGGAGCTCGGCCGGCTCGAGGAGGAGTGCGAGAAGGTTGAAATGACGGCCTACGATCTCGCACACGTCATCGAAATCTGGACGGGCATTCCTGCCACGTCGGTTTCGGCCGACGAGTTCGAACGCCTGTCGGGACTTGAGGACCGCATAAAGTCGAGAATCGTCGGTCAGGACGAGGCGGTTTCGGCCGTCGTCCGCGCCGTGAAGCGCAGCAGGGCGGGCATATCCGAAAAGAGAAAGCCGGTGTCCTTCATATTCGCAGGACCGACAGGCGTCGGCAAGACAGAGCTTGTAAAGGTTCTCGCCGCCGATCTCTTCTCGTCTCCCGAGACGATGATCAGATTCGATATGTCGGAGTTCATGGAGCGCCACACCGTTTCGAGACTGATTGGCTCGCCTCCCGGCTATATCGGATACGACGAGGCGGGGCAGCTGACCGAGAAGATTAGAAGAAGGCCGTATTCTGTCATCCTCTTCGACGAGATAGAGAAGGCGCATCCCGACGTGCTCAACATCCTGCTTCAGATTCTCGACGACGGAAGAGTGACCGACGCGCAGGGAAGAACCGTCAATTTCGAGAACACGGTCATAGTTATGACGACCAACAGCGGTTCGACGTCGGCCGCGACTATCGGATTTTCGCAGTCTGCGGCCGCCGCGGGAAAATCGACGACCGAAAAATCGCTGCTTGAGTTCCTCCGTCCCGAGTTTCTCAACCGCGTGGACGAAGTCGTCGTATTCAATCAGCTGTCGGAGGACAACTTCCGCGCAATCGCGAAGATAATGCTGTCGGATCTCGCGTCTGCCGTCGCGGAGCGGGGAATCGAACTCGTATATAACGACGAAGTAGCCGATTTCGTCGCTCACGGATCATATTCTGCGAGATACGGCGCCCGCAATATGCGGCGCTTCATTCAGACCGAAATCGAGGACGCCGTTGCGTCCGAACTGATTTCCGAATCCAAAAAGGCGATCTCAAGCGTTGAGATTTCCGTCAAAGACGGAAAAATCGCCGTTGCGGTAAGCTGATAAAACCGCGGGGTGTTAAAAAAGTCGGGCTTTTTTAACATCCCGGCAGAATCGGCGGTCGGGATGCCGCCGATTCTGCGCGAGATTTGCGTTTTTTGCTGCTCTATAGTTCGATTTTGGCAGGAAAACGTGCAAAAACGTCGCGGGCTCGCGACGAGCAAATTCTCGACGGCTTGTTAAAAAACCGCGAAGCGAGTTTTTTAACAGCCTCATTCAGGAGTAATTGTGAAAAGGATTCTGTATTTCGCGTCGCGCACAATTTCGGATCCGGCGTTTCTGGCGCTCGCGCTCTTTGCGGTGCTGAAGGCCGTTTTCGGCGGCTGGATCGAAGCGCTCGCGGCCCTTTTGTGCACAGCAATACTCGTCCTCGACAGGGCATGGCTCACGTCGGGGACAGAATCCTATTTCCTTTCCGCAGCCCGAACTGCTTACGGCGATGCCGGGCTGTCGCGCTTCGGAAAGCTGCCCGGCTCCGCCGCGAAGGCGGTATCATTCCTCGCCCGCGCCTCGGCCTTGCTGCTCGCGCTATGCGTGCCGTTTATTGCATGGGGACTCGGCGGAGGCATGAATATCGGCGACGTCCTTTCGGGACTGCTCTGCGTTGCCGCCGTCTGCACGGCCGCGGTGTCTCCGACGCTTAAGGCTTTTTTCGGCAGCGTTCTGTCGTCCCGTCTGAACCGCCTTTCGTCGCGCGACGGAGGCGAAGGGCCTCTTGTGACAGATCCCGAGGCGGTTGAACCGCTCGCCCGCGCCGACGCGCTTATGATACTCGATCCCTCGCTGATATACGACGTAACGGCCGAGGTAAGATCGGTCTGGGCGTCGGGCACGCTCTATTCGGGAATGTCGCTTGCCGAAAGCGCTCTGCACGGTTCGGCAGAATCGGCTCTCGTTATGACGGCGGTTTCCGCCGCCCGTCCGGGAAAGGGAGGAGGCACGCACGACGACGCGATGCTCCGCTTCTGCACGGTTCAGCTCGGAGATAATCCGAGACTGTTTACGAATTCCTCCTTCTCAAGGCCGGCGTTCGATACTCCGTCGCCCGGCGACGTTGCGGTGACGATTAAATACTCCGGCGGACGGATCGAATCCGAGACGCGTCTGCGTTCGTCGTCGAGAGGCGCCGTCAGCGCCTGCGGATATATGAGAACGCACTCGGGAGGCACGGCCGAACTCCGAAAGGAGCAGCTTGAATCGGCGCTCGACGCCTTCGATTCGATGACTCTGGCCGGACTTACGCCCTACGTCTTCGTTTCCTCGCCCTCTGTTCAGTCGGGAGAGGACAGCCGCATCCATCCCCGCGGCAGGATACTCGAGTGCATTTTAGCCGTCGGCGGCGCTTTCCCCGAGGACAACGCGGCCGCGTGCTCGGCGCTGTCGGATTTCGGCGTTGAACCGCTGCTGATTATCCCGTCCGACAGTCCGTCAGCCGCGAGATTCGCGCGGGAGAGCGGCATTTCCGATCTCAGCACCGGCGACGCGGATTTCTGCAGACCGGAGGAGCTGACCGCAAACGGCGGAATCAGCGGAGCCGAACTTGAAAAAAAGCATATATTCAGGGGCTTTTCCCGCGAGGACTGCGGCAGACTGATAAGACGCCTCGGACGCGACGGCAGGGAAACCGCCGCCGTGATCAAGAGGCAGTCCGATCTTTCGCTGCTGACCTCGGCGACGGCAGCTCTCGGCGTCGCCGGCAGCGCGGACGCCGAAACGGCGCGATCTCTCACTGCTTTTGTACGCCCGGCTTCGGCGTCTGCCGGACCCGGCGGTCTGCCGGCCGTATTCTCGCTTATAACCGAATCATACTCTGCGCTCTGCCGGATGAATTCGCTCTTCAGAACGCTCTGCGCTTTCGGAGTGATGACTGCGCTGACAGTCGTCTTTTCGGCGGTCACAGGCAACCCCTCTCTTTCTCCTTCGGCTCCGGCGTTGATTCTTGCCGCAGAGGCAGTCGTGCGCGTCTCTTCGGGAACGCTTATACGCGACAGGATGATACCCCGCGAAAAGGAGACGGGCGAGAAGGGAATAGCGAGAGCGCTGATCGGCTCGGCCGGATCCGGATTGCTCACCGCAGCCGCCGTCGAACTCTGCGCCTTTCTCTTCTTCCGTGACGATCCGTTCTCATGCCTTGCGTTCATGACGCCCGCCTGCGTCTTCTCCGGGCTCGCCTTCTGCGCCGCCGAGCGGCTCAGGGTCAGACGCACACGAGGCATCACCGGCTTCAATATCTTCTTTGCATCGGCCTGCGTTCTGTCGGTTCTGCTTTGCGCCGCGCTGCTCGCCATCCCGGCGCCGGAATGGCTGTCCGCCGTTTTCGGCAGCTGCCAGAATCCGCTTACGGCTCTCGCCGCCGCCCTGATACCCGCCGCCGTTCCATTCTTCTACCTCGGCGCCGGAATACTTATCGGTAAGCAGACGGAGAGAGCGCGGGAAGACTGATTGCGGCAGACAAAAAATCAGACAAAAAATCCTGCAAAAAAACAAAATAACAGTTGCATTTAACTTCGTCTTATGATATAATATTATGCGTTTTCGCGGCAAATCACGTCCGCGGACGAAATAAATCACACACGCGGGCTTCCGGCGCCGGGTGACCTCAGGGGCGGTATCGCGCCTTCGGGGTTTTCGCGCAGCATTCCCTCGTGGTGGAAAAACCAAATCACAGGAGGACATTCAGAAATGTCAGTCATCAACATCAAGCAGCTGCTTGAAGCAGGCGTCCATTTCGGACACCACACCAGAAGATGGAACCCGAAAATGGCGGAGTACATCTTCACCGAGCGCAACGGCATCTACATCATCGACCTTCAGAAGACCGTCAAGAAGTTTGACGAAGCCTACATGTTTGTAAGAGACCTTGCCGCCAGCGGAGGCACCCTCCTCTTCGTCGGAACGAAGAAGCAGGCCGCCGACGCCATCAAGGAAGAGGCCGAGAAGTGCGGAATGTACTACGTCAACGTCAGATGGCCGGGCGGAATGATGACCAACTTCAAGACCATCAAGAAGTCGATCAACCGCCTCAACACCCTCACCAAGATGAGCGAGGACGGAACCTGGGATTCGCTCCCGAAGAAGGAAGTCGCCGCTTTGCAGAAGGAACTCGGCGATCTCGAGAAGAACTACGGCGGCATCAAGACGATGGTCGAACTTCCGTCCGCGGTCTTCATCGTTGACACCAAGAAGGAAGCCAACGCCGTCAAGGAAGCCAAGAAACTCGGCATCCCGGTCATCGCCATCGTCGATACCAACTGCGATCCCGACGACGCCGACTACATCATCCCCGGCAACGACGACGCTATCCGCGCCATCAAACTCATCGCCGCCGCCCTCGCCGACGCCGTTATCGAAGGCAGACAGGGCGAGCAGGGCGCGACCGAAGAGGCCGCCGAAGAAGAGGAAGAGGAAAAGCCCGAAGCCGCCGAACCGGCCGACGCCGAGTAATCCGACCTCAAAAAGAATTAAGGAGTAACGAAAAATGGCAACCATTTCCGCAAAGGACGTAGCCGCTCTCCGCGCTCAGACGGGAATCGGCATGATGGAATGCAAGAAGGCTCTCGTCGAGGCCGAGGGAGATATGGAAAAGGCCCTCAAGGTTCTCCGTGAGAGAGGACTTGCCGTCGCCGCCAAGAAGGAAGGCAGAATCGCCGCCGAAGGCGTCGTGGACATTCTCAAAGGCGAAAACGCCGCCGCTATCATCGAGGTCAATTCCGAGACCGACTTCGTCGCCAAGAACCAGGCGTTCAAGGACTTCGTAAAGGCCCTTCTCAGAACGATTATCGCGTGCAGACCCGCCGACGTCACCGCTCTTATGGCCGAGAAGTACGACGGAAGCGACATTACCGTTGACGAAAAGCTCTCCGAGATGAGATTCACCATCGGCGAGAAGATCAGCATCCGCCGCTTCAGCGTCGTCGAAGGACCCGTAGGCACCTACGTGCACCACGACAGCAGCACCGCCGTCATAGTCTCGCTCGAGACCACCGCCGAGGCCGCCGCGAACCCCGAGTTCGCCGCTCTCGCCAAGAAGCTCGCGCTCCAGGTCGCCGGCAACACTCCGGCTCCGACCTACGTTCGCCGCGAAGAGATTCCGGCTTCGGTTCTCGAGGAGGAAAAGAGAATTCAGGTCGCCGCTCTGCGCAACGATCCGAAGAACGCGAACAAGCCCGACAACATCCTCGAAAAGATCGTTATCGGCAAGATGAACAAGTACTACGAGAACGTCTGCCTGCTCGATCAGGGAAGCATCTCCGAGGACGATATGACCGTCGGACAGGTCGTCAAAGCGACCGAGAAGGCCATCGGCGCCCCGATCAACGTCAAGAGCTTCATCGCCTACAACAAGGGCGAAGGCCTTGAGAAGAGAGAGGACAACTTCGCCGAGGAAATCGCGAAGCTGACGCAGAAATAATAATCTGTGCTGACAAAAGCGCGCCGGGGATCGGAAGATTCCCGGCGCGCTTGCTATTTGTGTGTCGGGCACGGCACCTATCTAACCGGTGAAAGTCCGGTCGCGGGTATTTACCGCCAAGCGTAGCGAACCGCAAGCCGAAGTCAGCAATGACGGGGTGAAGGAAGCGGTGTAGCAAAGCCCTCGAGCCTACGGACAGAAACCTGATACAAGGCTAAACGGCGGACAAGGTTGCAAATCAAACCGAAGTCCAAAAGGTAAACGTAAACCCGAAGCAGTAAATCAGGAGGTTGTGGGACGAAAGACAGGTGTCTTACCCCGAGAGATCCGACAGGCGCGGAAACGCGTGCGAAAAAGGCTTGCTGTCGGAAGTCAGCTGAGGTCATACTACGCAGGAGAGCACTGACTGCGAAAGGACCTAATGTGAAAGCAGTGCAAATCGCTGTGCGAAATGTCCGTACAGTCCGAAATGAGGATAAGCGCAGGAAAGGAAGGGATCGTAACTCTTCCGGCGCCGAAGGTAAGGGGACGATTACGGATAGATGTGCAAGCAGAAGGAGAAGCAGCAAATGGAATTGATGGACGAGATTTTAAGTGAAGAGAACTTAAAACGGGCAATCAAGGCGGTCAAGAGCAACAAAGGTGCAGCCGGCGTGGACAAAATGACGGTAGGAGCTCTTGAAGAGTATTTCGCGAATGAAGGTAGCGCAATAATGCAGGCTATACGGATGAAGCAATACAAACCGCAACCCGTGAAAAGAGTCTACATCCCGAAAGCGAATGGGAAACTCAGGCCGCTTGGTATCCCGACGGTCGCAGACAGAGTAATCCAACAAGCAATGGCGCAGGTACTGTCGAAAGTGTTTGAGCCGCACTTCAGTGAATACAGCTACGGCTTCAGGCCAAACAGAGACTGCCACAAAGCGATTGGAAAAGTACTCGAATACCTAAACGCAGGATACGAATGGGTGATAGACTTTGACATTGAGAAATATTTCGACACTGTAAATCACGACAAATTGATTTCAACACTCAGAGAACATGTGAAGGACGACAAGGCCCTGCACTTGATCCGGGAATACCTGAAAGCAGGCGTAATGGAAAACGGGCTTGTAAAGCCGACGACGGAGGGCGTGCCGCAAGGAGGACCGCTGTCGCCGATACTCTCAAACGTTTACCTTGATAAGCTTGACAAGGAATTGGAAGCAAGGGGGCTTCATTTCGTGAGATACGCAGATGACTTTGACATTTTCGTAAAGAGCGAAATGGCGGCGGAAAGGGTGATGAAGTCGGTAACGTCTTGGGTGGAACGCAAGTTGTTTCTGAAAGTAAGTGCGACGAAGACGAAGGTAGTTAGACCATCGAACAGTACATTCCTGGGATTTACGTTCTGGAAGGGAACGAATGGTTGGAAACCGACGCCTACGAAGGACAGAAAACAGAAACTGATGAACAAGGTGAAAGAAATCCTGAAAAGGAAGAAGGCGGTCGCAATCCCGCTGTCGGTCACGTTCACAAAACTCAATCAAGTGATAAGAGGGTGGATTAACTACTTCCGCATAGGGAGTATGAAGCACTTCCTCGAAGAATTCTCACCATGGATGAGGCACAAGGTTAGAGTAGTAATTGTCAAGGAGTGGAAAAGACCGAGAACAATCTTCAGAAATCTGCAACAGTTGAACAGAGTGTTCAGGAGTGGCTTCAGCAATGAGGAAATTGCAGGAGCAGCTAATTGCAGGAAAGGATGGTTCAAAAAGGGAGACTTGAAAATAGTCAATTATCTGCTTTCACCCAAGGTGCTTGCGTTACCGAACAAGAAAGAAGGTCGACCGGGATTGATCGACCCTCTCTCATATTATTTGAGTGGTTTGCAGTAACTTCTGCTTCCACGTAGCGCCGTATACGAGACCCGTACGTACGGTGCAATGGGAGGCGCGAGGGCTCTCGCCCTCCGTCTACCCTATTTTCTCTGTAACGATATGGAACTTTACTTTCCGCTCTCGTTGAGCTATAATATTATCAGTCACACCGAAGCCAATCCTGTTCGACAAAGGAGACTCGCCATTGAACACAGCAAAAAGGATAGCTGAGCTTCGTATGCTTCACGGAATGTCTCAGGAGGACCTGGCCGAGCGCCTCTATATTTCCCGATCCGTCGTCGCCAAATGGGAAAACGGCACCCGCATGCCCGACAGAAGGACCGTTGAAAAGCTTTCTGAGCTGTTCGGGGTTCCTCCCGACAGCATTTCCGAAATCGATAAAAGCGCGCTGCGCGAGATCGAGGCATGCGTTCCTGACGGTGAAGCAGAGAACCTGAATCTTCAGCAGGCGATCGACGCCTTCCTGTCGGGACTTTCGGAAAAGGAACGAAACGTCTTCTTGCGCAGATATCATTTTTTCGAAAAGCCGTCCGAAATAGCAGAAAGATACGGGATGACGCCGGTAAACGTCAGAGTCACGCTTCACAGACTGCGCGCCGGACTTAAAAAGGCGCTGTCCGACGGCGGAAGCCGGGAAGGAAAGGAGAATAAACAATGAAAGCTGAAGATATACTCAACGCCGTTGCAAACGTGGACGAAAGCTGGACCGATTCGTCGGCCGGCGCGTTCTACGGTACTGCCTCGAAGCCGCAGACAAACAGAAAGCTGAGTCTTATGCGCTCATTGTCGGTCGCGGCCGTCTGTTTCTGCGCCGCGCTGGCAATAGGACTCGTTACCGCGTCGCTGTTCGGACTTCTCCCGTCAGAGCCGTCATCGGGCGTTCCCGGGAACGATCCCGCTGCGTCTGTCGGCGGCACGTCGGCTCCGCCGAAGCAGGGAACCGAGCCCGCGCCTTCGACGACCGGAGAGGAGACGTCAACGGCCGACAGCATTATGGAGGAAAGCAGCGCGGATTCTGATCAGACTGCGGATGCAGACCCCGTTCCTTCGGATATCACTTCTGCAGAGGAAACCCTTTCTCCCGAAGTCACGGTCGGGGACCCTGCCGCGTCGGATCCCGCTGCCGAAGCGACGACCACAAGTCCCGAAGAAACTACCGGCTCCCCTCTTTCGACCGGCGAGATCACCATTCCGGTACAGACCGAGCCTGTCGCGGGACACGTCCATTCCTTCTCGAACTGGTACGAGGGATTTGACAGAAAATACCACTGGTACGTCTGCTCATGCGGGGCGAAAAAAGACGTCGGAGAGCACGATTTTCTGCCCTGGATGATCGAGCGTGAAGCGACGCCCGGGAATCCGGGAAAGAGAACCGCGATCTGCAAAATATGCGGTAACCCGGTTTCGGAGGAGTACGAGTACGTTGAAACCGAGCCGATACCGAATCCGTCGGGCCTTTCTTTCCAGATCCGTGAAAACTCCTTCTGCTTTGTCAGAGGCAGGGGAGAGTGCAGAGATTCCGAAATCGTGATCCCTGCCGAATACAACGGGCTTCCTGTTACCGGTATTCTTGCGAACTCATTTGCCGGTCAGAGCGATATTACGTCGGTCGTCATTCCCGAAGGAGTTACAACCATCGGCCAGGGCGCTTTCAGCGGTACCTCTATTACAGAACTGACGATTCCGTCAACCGTCGATACGCTCGGAAAGGACCTGTTCGGCTCGAACGACAGGCTGACGACGCTTTATATCCGCACGGATAAACTGACGTCGGGAAGCTGCCAGAAGCCTTTCGGCAGCTGCCGGACGCTGACGACGGTCGTGTTCGAGGCACCGACGGTTTCAGAGCGCATAATGGATTATCTCGGCGTTCAGAACGTCGCGCAGACGGCGGTGCTGTCAAAGTCGGTAACGTCAATTGCCAACGGCGCTTTTTCCGGCTGCAAAAAACTGAGAACCGTAACGTATGAAGGAACGTTCGACGCCTGGTGCGGAATCAGCTTCAAGAACAGCCCCTGCGTCAACGGATCGGATCTGTATATAGACGGTAAGCTTGTCGAGGAAATCGTTTTCGATGAAAGATGCGTAAGGCGTGCCGGTGAACAACCGAAGTTTGAGGGATGCACAAGCCTGAAAGCGATATTGGTTTCCCCCGGCGTTTCACGAATTGAGACCGCAGAATTCTTCGGCTGTTCCGCTCTTGTGAACGTCGTCATCCCGGACAGCGTCGCATCGATCGGAATTAACGCTTTCGCAAACTGCACGTCGCTTGAAATTGTCTCTTTCGGAGATGGCGTCGCAAACATCGAAAGCAGAGCCTTCGTCAACTGTAATTTGCTGCAATACGCATTTATTCCGAACCCCGGATGCGTAGTAGCGGATAACGCCTTCCCGACGGGAACTGTGGTCGTGACCGGAGGTCAGGACGAAACGACGTCGGGTTGACGTTCCGTAAAAACAATATATCATTTTGCTGACGGCGGAATCGCTTTGCGGTTCCGCCGTCAGCAAAATATTTCTCTTTTTTCTCTTTACAAATCGCCGAAAATGTTATAAAATATATATTTAGAATAATATGCATTTAATGCAGGATCGGAGATAAGCAATGGCTGACGGCGGATACGCGTACAAAAGAGTGCTTCTCAAGCTTTCGGGAGAGGCAATATCCGGCAAAGACGGAATCATCAATTTCGAACTGCTCGACAGGATCGCCGAAAAACTCGTCCTCATTTCGCGCGGGGGCGTGCAGACGGCGGTAATTTTCGGAGCCGGCAACATCTGGAGAGGGCGCAGCGGAGGCGGTATGAACCGCGTGACCGCCGACAGGATGGGCATGCTCGCCACCGTCATCAACTCTCTCGCCGCGGCAGACGCGGTCGAAAGAGCCGGAGGGAGGGCCGCCGTGTTCAGCTCGACGCCGATGGAGCCCTGCTGCGAATACTACTCGACGCCGAGAGCGCTGGCCGCTCTGAACGAGGGTAAAATCGTTATCTTCGCAGGCGGCACCGGATGCCCCTATTTCTCGACCGACACGGCCGGAATTCTGAGAGCAGCGGAGATCGGAGCCGACGTCTTCCTGCTCGCCAAGAACGTAGACGGTATATACGACAGCGATCCGGTCAAAAACCCGAAAGCCGTCAAATACGACAAACTGACCTATTCGAAGATGATAAAGGACGGACTGCGCGGCATCGATCTTACCGCGTCCGCTTTCGGAGCCGACTTCGGTCCCGAGGCCTTCGCTTTCCTCCTTTCAGACCCCGAAGACATAGTCAGAGCCGTGCGCGGAGAATGCGCCGGAACAACGATTGTAAAATAAACAGATTCTATACGGAGGTACCGTTATGAAACTCGAATGCAAAGAATACGAAGAAAAGATGAAGAAGTCCCTCGCGGCCTTTGAGGACGAACTTTCTCTCATCCGCGCCGGAAGAGCGAATCCGCTGCTTGTCAACAGCGTCTCCTTCGAATACTACGGAACGCCGACTCCGATCAACACGATGGCCGACGTCAAGGTGACCGATTCGAAGACGATAACGATCGTTCCTTACGACGCCTCGACGCTCAAGGCGATCGAGAAGGCGCTGCTCGCGTCCGATATCGGAATCACACCGAACAACGACGGCAGAGCCCTGCGTCTCGTCTTCCCGCAGCCGACCGAGGAGAGAAGAAAGGAACTCGTCCGCCAGGTCCAGAAGATGGGCGAGGAGGCCAAAGTCGCCGTCCGCAACATCCGCCGCGACGCCAACGACAAGGCGAAGAAGATGAAGAAGGATTCTCAGATGACCGAAGACGAACAGAAGGCGTCCGAGAAGGCGATTCAGGACCTCACCGACAAATACATCAAGCTCTGCGACGAAACGGTCGCGAAAAAATCCAAAGAGATAATGGATATCTGACGGTCCTCCCACGATGGACGGATCGAAGGAAGCGGCGTCCGCCGGCGTGCGCGAGCTTATCGCGCAGGGCGGACTGACGCATATCGCTTTTATCATGGACGGAAACGGCCGCTGGGCGAAGAAGCGCGGCCTGCCGAGGCCTGCGGGACACACCCGCGGAGCGGCCGTTTTCCGTCAGATTGCCAGATACTGCCGCGACATAGGCATAAAATACGTTACCGTCTACGCCTTTTCCACCGAAAACTGGAAGAGGCCGGAGACGGAGGTGCGCGCGATAATGAAACTCCTTTCCGAGTATCTCGCAGACGCCGAGAAAATCGCGGACGAGGAGCGCGTCTGCGTGCGCTTTGTCGGCGACCTTTCTGCTTTCGACGAGGAGTTCAGACGCCGTGCGGCGAAACTTTACGAAGTATCGTCGGTCTATCCCGCTGTTTTGTCGATTGCGCTGAACTACGGCGGAAGGCGGGAGATCGCCGCGGCCGCTGCGAAGCTCGCCGCGGAAGGGACGGAGATAACGCCCGAGACTATCTCGGGAGCGCTCTATACCGCCGGAATACCCGATCCCGACCTCGTCGTCAGGACGGGCGGCGAGAAGCGGATTTCGAACTTTCTCATCTGGCAGTCGGCTTACTCCGAACTCTATTTTACCGACGTCCTCTGGCCTGATATGACGGGGAAGGACGTCGACGAGGCGGTATACGATTTCTACCGCAGACAGCGCCGCTACGGAGGACTCGGAGCGGAGCGGAAAACGGACGGTAACGGCTGATGCTGATAAGAATAATCGCCGGCGCCGGGTGCGGACTGTTCGCGCTCGGGCTGGCATTCATCACCGATACGCCGGCGCTGCCGGTGATCGCGGCGCTTCTGTCGCTCGCCTGCGAGTTTGAGCTTCAGAGATGCCTCGGGACTCACAGACGTCCGGTTTCGGCGTCGGTTTCGTATATTCTGGCGGCGGGAGCGCCTCTCGCCGCGGGTTTTGCGTCCCGCGAGAACTTCTCGAGGTTCGCGCTGTCCGTCGTCGCCGTTTATCTCTTCGTCACAGCTTCGGCGTACACTTTTTCTGTAGGACGCGGATCGAAGAAAGGCGCCGAGAGCTTCGAGCAGGCGGCGTCTTCGGGATTTTTCACTCTCTACATCGCTCTCGGATTTTCGGCGCTCGTTCTCATCTGCGGGCTTGAAAACGGCAGGATTATCTTCCCGCTCGTCTTCATAGCCGGATGGGGAACAGACGTCTTCGCATATTTCAGCGGATTTTTCTTCGGCAGACACAAGCTCATACCCGAAGTCAGCCCGAAAAAGACGGTCGAGGGCGCAATCGGCGGCACGCTGATCTGCACCCTGATGTTCGTCGCGTACGGCGCGATCGCCGGAGTGCTCGGTAAGGCGACGGGAGTACACCTGATTCCGCTTATCGTTCTCGGAGCGCTGTCGTCTGCCGTCGCGCAGGCGGGCGACCTGATCATGTCTGCCGTCAAGCGCGAGTTCGGCCTCAAGGATTTCGGCAAAACGATTCCCGGACACGGCGGATTTCTCGACAGATTCGACTCGGTTCTCGCCGTCAGCAGCGTTTTTTATCTCTTCCTCACCGCGGTGAGCATGTTCGAATGACGGTGAACCTATGAACAGCGAAAAGAAAATTATGATACTCGGCTCGACGGGTTCGGTCGGCCGCCAGGCGGCGGACGTCGCCCTGAAGTCGGGATACAAAGTTACGGCGCTCTCGGGCAGACGCAGCGTCGAAGCGATAGAAGAGCAGATACGCCTTTTCCGCCCCGAACGCGCTGCGATGACAGACGCGAATGCCGCGAAAGACCTGCGCGTCAGAGTCTCGGACCTTCCCGTGAAGATATATTCGGGAGCCGACGGCCTCTGCGAGATGATATCCTGCGCAGGTGCCGACGCCGCGGTCAACGCCGTTATGGGTTCTGCCGGACTGCGTCCGACGCTTGCAGTCATCGATTCGGGCATGCGTCTCTGCCTTGCCAACAAGGAATCGGTCGTTATGGCCGGCCGGACCGTGATGAAGCGGGCGGCCGAACGCGGATGCCTAGTCGCGCCCGTCGACAGCGAGCATTCGGCGGTATTCCAGTGCCTCGACAGAACGGGCAGGGAGTTTGCCGAAGAACTGATAATCACCGCGTCGGGCGGTCCCTTCAGAGGAAAGAAGCGTGACGAACTGAAAGACGTTACCGCCGAAGCCGCGCTCGCGCATCCGACCTGGAGCATGGGCGCGTCGATCACGATCGACAGCGCGACTCTTATGAACAAGGGCTTCGAGATGATCGAGGCGTCGCGCCTCTTCGGATTTGCTTCGAAGGACATCAGCGTCGTCGTGCACCCTCAGAGCATCGTCCATTCGATGGTAAGGTTCAGGGACAACTCTGTAATCGCTCAGCTTTCGGTGCCGGATATGAGGCTCTGCGTCGAGTATGCAATCGAATATCCGGACAGAGGGCTGCCCGTCGTTCCGCGGCTCGATTTATGCGCGGCGGGGAAGCTCGATTTCTCGGCTCCCGACGAGGAGACCTTCACGACGCTCGGGTTTGCAAGGAACGTCATCGACGGCCCCGATACCGGAGGCGCACTGCTTCACGCCGCAAATGAAACTGCCGTTTCGCTCTTCCTTGACGGGAAGATCGGCTTTACCGATATTTTCGACCTGCTCGGATACGTGACAGACCGTCTCGAAGGCGAGTTTTCATCCGACTCGCTCGACGATATCTTCGCGGCAGACGCTGAGGCAAGAAAGCTTGCTTTGTCGTTCGCCGAAAAAATAACACGGAAACGGTAAAAGGTTTCCGCAAGGTTCAAAAATGCGTTTTCTCTATCTTCTTCTTACGTTTTTACTTCTTGACGTACTTGTCATACTTCACGAGGGCGGGCATTTTCTTGTTGCCCGCCTTTCGGGAATAACCGTTAACGAATTTTCGGTGGGGATGGGCCCCGCCGTTTTCTCCCGCGTCTCAAAGAAGAGCGGGATCAGGTTTTCTCTCCGCGCCCTGCCTATCGGCGGTTTTGTCAGCATGGCGGGCGAGGACGGCGAATCTGAGGATAAACACGCATTCTGTAACCGTGTCGCGCCTTAAAAGAATACTGACGGTTGCAGCCGGTCCCGCGGTCAATATCGCCGTCGGGTTTCTCGTAATGGTGCTTGTCGTCTGCTTCTCGACGCCCGTCTCGACGACAATCGCCGAATTCAGCGAAGGAGCGGCTTCTGTCACGTGCGGACTTGAAGCCGGCGACAAAGTCCTGAAAGTCGGTAAGACGCGCGTATATACGGGCAACGAGCTCGTTTACGAAATAATGATGCAGGGAAGCGAACCCGTCGACCTGCTCGTTGAGAGAGACGGCGAAAAAATCACGCTCGACGACGTCGTCTTCCCGGTGATAACCGAGGAGGACGTCGATTTCGGCGACGCCGATTTCATCCTCTACGCCGAACGCAAGACGCCCGGAGTACTGCTGCGGCATGCGCTGTCGAGATCGGTTTCGACCGTCAAAATGGTATTCGATTCGATCGGCGGCCTGCTCGGCGGAAGATTCGGCCTCAGCGCGGTTTCGGGCCCCGTCGGCATCTCCGACGCGGTCGGAAAGGCGGCGGGCGTCGGATTTACGAGTCTGCTCTATCTGTTCGCGGTAATCTCGGTAAACCTCGGCGTCATGAATCTGCTTCCGCTGCCCGTTCTTGACGGAGGCAGACTGATAACCCTGCTTGTCGCCGTCGTCATACGCCGCGATCCGCCCCCGGCCTTCGAACGCGTCGTAAACACTGCGGGATTTATCATTCTGATGGCGCTGACGCTGGTTATCACATTCAAAGACATATTTAAGCTGTTCTTCTGACGCCCGGCGTCCGTTGAAGCGAAAGAGATTTTTATGAGAAAATCAACGAGAAAAATAAGAGTCGGAAAAGTTGAGATCGGCGGCGGATCGAGAATATCCGTCCAGTCGATGACGAATATCCCGACGCTCGATACAGCCGGATGCGAAGAGCAGATAAAGAGACTCGTTTCTGCCGGATGCGATATCGTCCGGCTGGCAGTTCCCGATCTGCGCAGCGCCGAGGCCTTCAGGAAGATACGCGAAGATCTCCCCGACGTTCCGCTCGTCGCAGATATTCATTTCGACTGGCGTGTGGCCCTGAAGTGCGCCGAATACGGCGTCGACAAGATCAGAATCAATCCCGGCAACATAGGCGACGAAGAAAAAGTAAAACAGGTCGCAGACGCCTGCCGCTCGCGCAATATTCCGATCAGGATAGGCGTCAACGGCGGCTCGCTCGAAAAAGAAATACTTGAAAAATACGGCTCTCCGGTTCCGGAGGCGCTCTGCGAGAGCGCGATGCGGGAGATCGCCGCGCTCGAGCGTCTCGATTTCCGCGACGTCTGCGTATCGGTCAAGACCTCGTCGGTTCCTGCCGAGATCGAGGCGGTATCGATGCTGTCGGAAATGACAGACCTGCCGCTGCACATAGGGCTTACCGAAGCCGGAGGACTGCGCGCAGGAATTATCAAGAACACAGCCGCGATTTCCGCGCTCGTCAGCCGCGGCATCGGGGACACCGTCCGCGTCTCTCTGACAGCCGACCCGGTCGAGGAAGTAAAGGCCGCGCGGGATATACTGAAGGCGCTCGGCTGCGAGGGCTATACCGGAATGAATATTATATCCTGTCCGACCTGCGGCAGGACGAGAATTGATCTCATACGCCACCTCGGCGAGTTCGAAAAGGCGGTCAGGGACGAGGGACTCGACGGAATCCCAGTCACCGTCGCCCTTATGGGCTGCGCCGTCAACGGACCGGGAGAAGCGAGAGAGGCCGACGTCGGAGTCGCCGGCGCCGTAGGCGAGGCCTGGCTCTTCTGCCGGGGAGAGAAAATCCGCCGCATACCCGAGGACGAAATCACCTCCGCACTTATTGCTTTCATCAAGGAAAACTATCTGAAAAATGGCTGATACCCTTCTTGAATTATTCAAAAAATATACCCCCTCCGCGTTCAGTTCGGCGTTCGTCGAAGACTGCGCGCTTGAGGACGTAAGACGTTCGGATCAGGCGGCGAACAGATACGAGGTTCACGTCAGACCGTCGAGAATCTGGCCGAAGGAGACGGTCCGCCGCGTCGAGGAGGAAATCAACTCGGCGTACGACTCGAAATACTCGGTCAGGATTGCCACGCGCTACGCGCAGGAACTGTTCGATACGGAATACCTCTGCGGCGCGATAGCAGACGCCGGAAGGAGAGGAATCCTTCCCGGCGGCTTTTTCGCTGACTGCGAGGTTTCTGAATCTGCTCTCGGCGAACTCGTCGTCAGCATTCCCTACGGCGACGGAAGTCTCGGCATCCTTGCGATGCAGGAGGCCGAAAAGAAAATCGCCTCCCTCGTCTTTGAGGAGTTCGGGAGGAAAATGCCCGTCCGCATACGTGAAATGGACGATTACGTACCCTATTCCGAATCAGACGAGATGCGCTCCTTTATGGAAGATATCGACAGAGCATGCGCCGAGTCGCTCGAAAGATTTGAAAAGGCAGAGGCCATGGGCTCCGAATCGGTCAAGCCCGAAGAGAAGCTGCCCGATCTCAAGCGGATTTCATCGGCTTTCGGCACGGCGATCGCCGAATGCGAGGACGGCATATGCCGTATAGGCGACGTCGAGTTCGACGTTTCCTCACCCGAATGCGTCTTCGGCGAGCCATTCAAAGTCAATCCGGTATCCGTCTGCTCGGTTCCGGCTCCCCGAAACGACGTGACGCTGCCCGGAACGATTTTCGGCCTCAAATGCGAACAGCACGGGCGCAACGCGACTCAGTTTTATCTCTCATTCTCGATATTCGACGGCAACTCGTCGATCGAGGTCAGGTTCAAACCCGACTCGGAAGACAGCGCAAAGGCGCGCGCCGCGGCTTTCCGCGACGGAATGGTCGTAGCCGTTCGCGGCGACGTAAAACGCGATCTGAAAAGCGGGGAACTTTACGTATATCCGACGGCGGTCGCGAAAGTTGCGAGAAACGACAGGCGGGACGACGCAGAAGAGAAGCGAGTCGAGCTGCATCTGCATACGAATATGTCGGCGATGGACGCGATAACCTCGCCCGCCGACGCGGTTGCAGTCGCGATGAAGTGGGGAATGAAGGCGATAGCGCTGACAGACCACGGCAACGTCCAGGGATTTCCCGACGTCATGCTCGCGCTCGACAAGAAATACAAGGGCACGGGCGTCCCCGAGGATGAGCGCTTCAAGCCGATTTACGGCATGGAGGCCTATTTCGTAAACGACACGGCGAGTCCGCTCGAAGGAGCCGACGAAGGCGGTTTCGACTGCCCGACCGTCGTTTTCGACCTCGAGACCACAGGCCTTTCGGCCGCGCGCGATAAAATTATCGAATTCGGAGCCGTAAAGCTTGAGGGCGGAAAGGTCACGGACAGGTTTTCGACCTTCGTCAATCCGGGTATTCCGATCCCGAAGGAAATAACCGATATTACGAGTATTTCCGACGCCGACGTCGCCGACGCGCCTCCGATTTCCGAAGTTCTCCCCGGATTTATGGAGTTTATCGACGGCTGTCTGCTTGTCGCTCACAACGCCGATTTCGATACCGGATTTGTCAGAGAGGCATGCCGCGAGGCGGGGATTCCCTTTGAGAATCCGCGTCTCGACACCGTCGCCCTCTCGCGCCTGATCAACAGAGACCTCTCGAAGCACAAGCTCGATATCCTTGCGACTTATTACGGACTCGGAGACTTCAATCATCACCGCGCAGTCGACGACGCCGAGATGCTGTCGAAGATATACGTCTGTATGATTGAGAAGATGCGGAAGCTCGACATACTCGACTTCTCGTCTCTGAACGAACTCGTTGCGAGCGCCTCCGACCCGAAGAAACTGCCGTCGCACCATATGGTGATCCTCGTCCGCAACAAAACCGGACTTAAAAACCTCTACAGACTTATATCCGAAAGCTATCTTTCGTATTTCTACAAGAAGCCGCGTATACCGAAGACGCTGCTCGACAAATACCGCGAAGGGCTGATAATCGGTTCGGCCTGCTCGGCCGGAGAACTCTTCTCGGCGATTCTCGACAACCGTCCCGAGAGCGAAATCGAGGAAATTGCCTCCTATTACGACTATCTTGAGGTCCAGCCCGCCTCGAACGACGAATATCTCGTGTCGTCGGAGAAGGCGGTACTCGAGAGTCTCGACGACGTCAGGGCGATATCCGAAAGGATAGTAAAGCTCGGCGAAAAGCTCGGAAAGCCGGTCGTCGCGACCTCCGACTCGCACTTTATCGATCCGCAGGACGAGTTATACCGCCGGATACTCCTCGTCGGCAACAAGATGGAGGACGCCGACCGGCCGGTACCGCTCTATCTGCGCACGACGCGAGAGATGCTCGACGAGTTCGCCTGGCTCGGCAGGGAAAAGGCATACGAAATCGTCGTCACGAACACGAATAAGATAGCAGATATGATAGAGCGGGTGCGTCCGATACCCGAAGGCTCGTATCCTCCTCACCTTGAGGGCTCGGACGATGAACTCGCCACGAAATGCTGGGAGAGGGCCGCGAAAAACTACGGCGACCCGCTGCCCGATAACGTAAAGTCGCGGCTCAAGACAGAACTCGACTCGATAATTGCGAACGGCTTCGCAGTTCTCTACGTCATAGCCGAAAGACTCGTTTCCTTCAGCGAGAGCCAGGGTTATCTCGTAGGCTCGCGCGGTTCCGTCGGGTCCTCTTTCGCCGCCACGATGGGCGGTATATCCGAGGTCAATCCGCTGCCGCCTCACTACCGCTGCCCGAAATGCCGCTTCAGCGATTTCTCCAATCCCGGGCACGTAGGATCCGGCTTCGATCTGCCCGACGCCGTCTGTCCGGTATGCGGAGAGAAACTTATTGCCGACGGTCAGGACATTCCTTTCGAGACCTTCCTCGGCTTCCACGGCGAGAAATCGCCCGATATAGACCTGAACTTCTCGGGAGACGTCCAGGGCAAGGTTCACAAGTTCACAGAAGATCTTTTCGGCGCCGAGAACGTTTTCAAGGCGGGCACGATTTCAACTCTTGCCGACAAAACGGCGTACGGCTACGTCATGAAATTCTACGAGAGCCGCGGCGAGATGCTGCCGCGCACCGAGATCGACCGCATCGTGTCGCGCTGCATGGGCGTCAAGAAGACGACGGGCCAGCATCCCGGCGGCATCATCGTCGTTCCGCGCGATATGGAAGTCTACGACTTCACGCCGGTCCAGCATCCGGCCGACAAGACGAACACCGACATCATCACGACGCACTACGCCTTCTCATATCTGCACGACACGATTTTGAAGCTCGACGAGCTCGGACATGATATTCCGACCAAATACCGCTTCCTTGAAGAGTACAGCGGAGTACCCGTCAACGACGTCGCGATGAACGACCGCACGGTTTACCGTCTCTTCGAATCGGCCGAACCGCTCGGAATCTATATGGACGACGACCGCAAGACGCGGCTCTACGGACTCTCTACCGGAACGCTCGGCATACCCGAGATGGGCACCTCCTTCATCCAGCAGGTGCTTCTCGACGCGAAGCCGAAGAACTTCGCCGACCTTATGCAGATATCCGGTCTGACTCACGGCACCGACGTCTGGCTCGGCAACGCGCAGGACCTGATCAAGCAGGGAATATGCACGATTTCAGAGGTCGTAGGAACACGAGACGGCATAATGCTCGACCTTATCAGATACGGCGTCGAGAAGTCGATGGCCTTCAAGATCATGGAGAAGGTCAGAAAGAACAAAAAGGGCGAGCGCCTGCCCGACGAGATGTACGCCGCGATGCGCGAGGCGGGCGTTCCCGAGTGGTATATCGGCTCGCTCCAGAAGATCAAATACATGTTCCCGAAGGCGCACGCCGCCGCTTACGTCATGTCCGCGGTGCGGCTTGCCTGGTACAAGGTGCACAGACCCGTCGCATACTACAGCGCGATGTTCACCGTAGCTCCCGACGGATTCGACGGAGCCGCCGCCGTGAAGGGGCAGAGAGCCGTCGACGCGCTGCTGTCCGATATCGACCGGATGGGCAAGGAAGCAACCGCTAACGAGCAGAAGACCGCCTCCACCATGCAGCTGGCGAACGAATGCATCCTGCGCGGAATCAAGTTCCTTCCCGCGAGCCTCGAAAAGTCGGACGACAGAAGATTCCTTCCCGAAGGGAACAATATCAGGATTCCGTTCTCGGCTCTCGCCGGAGTCGGAGCGAGCGCTGCGTCGGCTATCGTCGAAGAGCGCGCAAAGGAGCCCTTTATGTCGGTCGAGGACCTCAGAGTCCGCACCGGACTGAACAAGAGCGCCATCGAGATTCTTCGTTCGAGCGGAGCCCTCGGCGGGCTTTCCGAATCGAACCAGCTCTCGATGTTCGATCTGCTCTGAATAAGATTAAGGCAATACCGCACAATTCGACGCGCACGTCCTGCCGGCCCTTTTGACGCCGGTTCTGACGTCAAAAATTTGGGTTCTTCATATTTTTGTGTGTTTAGGTAATCTTCCTCGGGATTGAAAGGTACTTGATGTAG
>LXOW01305554.1_pt1 | contig 23549 bp, 16 predicted proteins | sample 1368591 | NCBI WGS metagenome assembly LXOW01 (sample SAMN04884650, study PRJNA319009) | bovine gut metagenome | isolation source: Cow rumen | host: Bos taurus | place: Italy: Legnaro (PD) | collected 2014-07-09
TATCAGTCCGCCACTCCTAGCCGGAAGGCCGTGGGTCCGAATCCCGCCGGGGAGGCCAATCCCCCGAAAACACTGCGTTTTCGGGGGATTCCTTTTCCTAAAACTTCTCCTATCAAATCGCTCTTCATCATTCCATGCAACGCATACTATTGAGCGAGAAGCCCTCACCTCTTTAAGGTGGTGGGAGCATGTCACCAAGAAAATCGCACAAAGCAATAATACGGGATATTTGTATGCTAGAAGTTGGCATGAAGCATCTTTTTTGGAGAAATTCCATAATAGATATGAAAGCGCTTTGTGAAATGAGATGCTGAACAGTATCCTAATGCTTCTGCAACTTCCAGAATTTTAAACTGGCCACTTTTCAGCATCGAGATTGCTTCCTTCATTTTCAAAGCTTCTATATAATCAGAAGGGGACACACCTATTTCCTTCAGAAAGAGCTTTGAAAAATGCGATGAGGACAGATTGATGTGTGCTGCAACTTCCTGAACTGAAAGCGGGAGAAAAAGATTGTGTTTTATAAAGGACAAAGCTTTGGAGATATAAACGGAGTGAGTTCCGAGAGATTGCTCTTCGATCAGTTCTCTGTACATGTCGACTATCTCTTCAAGCAAATCCTTCAGTTCCTGCATAGTGCGCTTTTTCTCTGCCATATTAATATAGTAATCACTGACTGCGAAACAGTAATCAGAATCCGCACCGTAGCTGATAGACTTCCGGCATAGTGTTGTAATAAAACAGATCAGACCATTTTTCCAAGACCGTATAGGATCAGGACCCAGCAGTAATTTCGAAACGGGAATATCGTTTTGAATCATTACATAAGGGTCTTGTTTTTCTATTAATACAGCGCGCAGCAAAGACTCCTCATGTTCATATGCTTTATGCCGGTATCCGTTTTGTATGATCTTGTCTATTTCTTTTCGGACATTCAAGGAAGACATTATTGACCTCTAATTTTATAATTTGGAATAAAAACGACAGAAATACTATAAAAACTATATAATTATATCTTATTTGCGTCACAATGTAAACAGATCAACTTCTCATGACTGAAGTCACGAGTGTCCGGTGCCTGTATATCATAAAAAGGGAGGTTTTATAATGACAAAAAAAGTAATGCAGACGACATTTGGTGAAAGGTTTCTTTATGGGCTATACGCCTTTGGCGCCATCTTGTCCTATTACGCGATTTACAGTTATCTGCAATTGTATCTGACCGATATCGGGATCAGCGCAGCAGCGGTTGGCGTAATCTTTATCATCGCAAAAGTATGGGATGCGGTAAATGACCCAATGTTCGGCGTGATAGTCGATAAAGCAAATCTTAAAGGCGGTAAATTCATTCCATGGCTTAAGATCGGGGCGGTTGCTATTCCATTAAGCACGATTCTTATGTTCCTGATACCTTCCAAACTTCCTGTGGCAGTAAAAATCATATGGGCGCTCGTGTCTTATATTATCTGGGATTTGGCCTATACGATGTATGATGCGCCAATCAGTGCACTGGCTACTGTCGCAACAGATAACACAAATGAACGAAACAAGTTATATGCCATTGCCAGCTTTGGTGTTTACTTCGGCGGTATTCTCGTCGCAATACTTGTTCCTATGTTTTATCCGGCGATTGGATGGAGCTTTACAATTATCGTATTAGGAATTATCTGTCTGATCAGTATGCTCCCGCTGCCCTTTAAAGCGAAAGAAAGATTTTCCGCGCCGAGAGATAAAGAGCCCACTAGTAAAGAAATCATTCAGAACCTCTTCAAGAATAAATATCTCCTGATTGTAACACTCAGCGCTATTATTGGATCAGTTACAGGGTTTTCCACGACCGTACAGGGTTACTTCGCAATTCACTGTCTGGGGAATGCAGCAATGATGACGCCTCTGGCATTAGCTTCAGCCGTTCCGATTCTTCTGGTGGTTTTTATCGTTCCCAAAGTATTGGAAAAAGTAGATAAGTTCCGCGTCTATATCATTACCAGAATTGCTTCCATTCTTCTGAGCCTGATCATTTACTTCTGCGGATATCAGAATGTGGGACTTTTTCTGGGATTGGTTATTGTTCGAGCGTTCATTGATGCCTTCTGGGCGCAGATCGGTATTATGTTTATCGCAGACTGTGTTGAGTACGGACAATATAAAACCGGAGAGCGGAATGAAGGTGTCTCCTTCTCTTTAAAAGCTTTCACCAACAAGATGGTCGTTGCTCTGGCAGGCGCTATTGCGATGTTTCTTTTAGGGGCAATCGGATTTGTATCCGGAGACGGAGTGACGCAGACTGTTGAAGTTGTCCGCGGAATCTGGTTTCTTTATGCTTTCTGTCCGGTGATCGGTGCTGTAATCAGCGTTATTATGATGCTGATTCTGTATAAACTGCGCGACCATGAGATTAATCTGATTAAGAAAGTCAATATCGGAGAAATGAGCAGAGAAGAGGCAGAAGCGTCGTTTTCGAGGAAATTCTGATGAAAGATGTGTCATTAAACGGGATCTGGACACTTTCCTGTGGGGAGGGATTATCGTTGCCCTGCAAAGTTCCGGGAACTGCAGGGGAAGTGCTCCTGAACAACGGGCTGATGCCGGATCCCTATACACTTGATCATGAAGCAATATGTGAAAAAGCCTTAGATCAAGATTTTCTGTTTGAGAGGACCTTTTTGGTCAGGAATGAAGATCTTGCGTATGATAGGATTGATCTTTGCTGCAAAGGGCTGGACACTATCTGCTCGATCGCAATTAATGGCCTGGAAATCGGCAGAGCTGACAATATGCATCGGACATGGACATTTGATGTGAAAGATGTTTTAGTCAGCGGAGAAAATAAGATTTCTATTCAGTTTATTTCTCCAATTCGCTATCTGAAAGAGCATCCTTCGCTTACAGGAAAAAAGTACTCTGTGATTCGAAAGGCAGCTTGTATGTATGGATGGGACTGGGGCCTTTCCTTTCCCGACACGGGTATCTGGCGGGATATCAGTTTACAATACTATCGGTGTGGAAAAATCCGGAATATCGTCGTTTCTCAAAAACACACTGATAACCTGGCTGTCCTTGAACCGGAAATCAATCTGGACTTGTGGGAAGAGGGGCTGGTTCTTTCGGTGTGTCTTTCTGACCCGGACGGAAAAGAAATTCATTCCAAACAATTTCCGGCCGTTTCCGGAAAGGTTTCATTTCCAGTCAGTTCACCTCAGCTGTGGTGGCCGGCAGGCTATGGGGATCAGCCGTTATATACTCTTACGGCTGAACTGAAAGATGGGAGCACCGTATTGGACCGATGTGAAAAAAGAATCGGTCTGAGGACGATTGAACTGGATCGGGCTGAAACGGACGACCCTTACAGCAGTTCTGGAAAAGGGCGGAAATACAGTTTTATCGTTAATAGCATACCTGTTTTTATCAAAGGGGAAAGCATGATTATCCAAGATGCTTTTCTTTCAAAAAGTACGCCCGACAGTTGGAAAGATCTGGTTGATCAGGCCGCAAATTCGAACCTGAATTGTATCCGGGTTTGGGGAGGAGCGTACTATCCGCCGGATGAGTTTTTTGATGCCTGCGATGCGAAAGGAATTCTGGTCTATGAAGATCTGATGTTCGCCTGCACGTTTTATGCTCCTACGCCGGAGATGACGGAGAACGCAACGAAAGAAGTAGAGGATAATGTCTGCAGGATTGCGCATCATGCGAGTCTGGCGCTGCTGTGCGGAAATAATGAAATTGATGTCATCTATACGACTATGACATCTGAAGAAAAACGAACAACTGCTCTTCGACGATTATTTGGAGGCGGAGATCTCTTACCCGAGGAGACAAGAAAGAAGCTGAAGATGGCATACCATGCATGGTTTGTCACATTGTTTCGGGAGATTTGCCAACGATATGCTCCAGACACCTGTTACGTGAACGGATCACCGGAAGGAGAAGGTCCTTTCATGTCAAGTTCCATCCTGGATTATCTGAGTACGGGGGACATGCACTATTATCTGCAGTATGATGGCAACCTTCCGTACCAGACCATGGAGGAAATGCATAGCCGGTTTATCTCGGAACTTGGCTTCCAAAGTTATCCGGACATGCAGACAATTCGGGCTTTTGCATCACCGGAAGATATGAAGCCGGACTCTTCCATCATGCTTTCTCATCAAAAGTGTGCAGGAGGGAATGAAGCAATTGAACTGTATATGCGGCGTGAATATGGTGTTCCTCGGAACTTTGAACACTATGTTTTCCTTTCACAAATGACCGCATCGAGGATCATGCAGTTTTCCATTGAGCATTTTCGGAGAGAAAGTGATTACTGCAGAGGACTGATACTCTGGCAGCTGAATGATTGCTGGCCGGTCGTCTCCTGGTCAGGAATCGATTATTTCGGACGGTGGAAAGCAGAACAATACATGATTCGCAGGACTTTTGCACCGGTCATTATTTCCTGCAAAGAGGAGAGTGAAAAGCTGGTTTTCTGGCTTTGCAATCAATCAAATCAGAGCGCAGAAGGAGAGATCGAAGTCACGATCATCGATTCTGAAGATGGAACGGTTGAAATCATCCGTCACCAAGCGAAGATAGCAGGAGACAGTTCTGAACCTTGTTTCACAATTAACCAGGCTGACTGGATCCATAAGATAGGAAAAGAGCGGCTGGTATTTATTGCCCGTTTTATTAGTGGCGGAATGATTATCAGTGAAATCAGCTTCCAGTTGGTTCCATCTAAACAGCTGGTACTGAATAGACAGGAAATTGACTGGTCCGTCCTGGAAACGGATGATCTCTTTGAAATACGCCTCGTTTCTGATAGTTATATTCAAGCAGCGTCGCTTTGGCTGACAGAAGGAGAAGCAATATTCGAAGAGAATAATGTCGACTTGATTCCCGGTCAAGTAAGAACAATTGCGTTGTATAAAGAAAAGACAAATCTTGATCTGCCATTACTTAAGAAAAACCTTCGAATCATCAGCGTAAATGAAGTACTGGCATAATCAATCTGAGAGGGAAAAATGAAACACTGGAAAACAACTTTTTCGTTAGCCCATATCGGAGCCGCGCTTTACGAACAAGTTATTGGCAACCGTACACAAGAGACTCCGGTCATTGCTCATTTTTCCGGAGATGAAATCAGAATAACTCTTTCCAACTATTACAGTCTGTATCAAACTGAAATCCTTGGAGCTTCTGTCTATAACAGCACGCAAAAAACAGGACCTGTTCGCTTTTTGTTCGGCTCCTGTTCCGGCTGTATTGTAGAACCGGAAACACAAATCCAAAGCGATTCGGCTTTCCTCCCTGTTAAGCAAGGGGATCAGTTAATGATTCGAATTGCTTTCGCACCGGAGACAAGGGCTTTGTCCGGTCAGGGACTTACGTTTGCCAGACATTCCGAAGCGGGCGATTATACTATGGAACCGGTTTTTCCTGTTTCAGATGAAGAAATATGGGTTTTCCCGAAACGTCCATTTGATGCAGGAGAGCCGACTTTTCTGCTTTCACAGATAGATATTCTGACAGAACAGGAAGGAATATCGCTTGCCGTTCTGGGCGATTCAAACGGTTTTATGAGAATGTGGACCGCACCGCTGGAAAAGATGATGGAGGAAAAAGGACTGCCATGTGTCGTTCTGAATCAAAGTATCAGCGGGAACAGACTTTTGTCAGATACGGCAAAAGAGATTCCGGGACAATTGTTTGGGTTTTCAGCAAAGCGGCGCTATAACATCGATATTAATAGTTTGTGCGGACTGACACACATTATTTTTGCGATCGGAGGAAACGATCTGTATCAGCCCGGGACAATGGCAGCACCGAATGATTCGGTACCATCCGCGCAGGAGCTGTTTGAAACACTGCAGATGCTAAATGCAAAGGCAAAAGAAAAAGGACTTAAGACATATGCGGCAACATTAACGCCTTTTTCCGGGGCAGAGGGAACGCCTTCCGGAAGACAGGAAATACAGAAGGAATTGAATCGGAAACTTCTGGAATGCAATGAATTTGACGCGATTCTGGATTTTTACGCATGGCTGGTAGAAAAGGATGGCTGCGGGATGGATTCAAGATTTGATTCGGGCGATCACCTTCACATAAATCCAGAAGGAGGGAAACTGATTGCTCAAAAAAGTATGAATTATATAAGAAGGTAGCTTAGAATGCAGGGGGTTCAGATGGCAAAATCATGTTAAAAACAGTTTGTAAATCGTATCGGAGAAGCTCTACAATAGTCCACATGTCTCCATTAAATGACTGCACTTTTGACTGCATTTTGACTGTACATTGCATGAGTATGCTGTCATAGAGTGATTTGAATGAGTATAGTAAACAATGTCGATTTTTCCCTAAATTACTGGTTTTTTTAGGTTTTTCCAGACAGCGTCTAGCTTTAGCAGCCATGCGTGATTGTAGTTCTCCTAAGCGGAAGGCCGTGAGTTCGAATCTCGCCGGGGAGGCCAAAAAAGCCCAGAAACTCTAAATTTTTGGGCTTTTCCCTTTTCTAAAAAACCTAACAAATATTGTTTTGACTGCACTTTGACTGCACTTTTCTAAAAATGCAAGGTCTAAGTGTCCCCATTTTTTCTTTTTAGAAGAGCTGCTTATCCAGCGAAGGAGCCAAGGAAAGCAAGGCTGGGTTTAGGCGTGCGGGATTGGGTGGCGCGGTCCACGGCAACGAGGCCGAAGGTCATGGAGAAGCCCTTCTGCCACTCGAAGTTGTCCATGAGGGACCAGTGGAAGTAGCCCCGGATAGGAAGGCCGTCGGCGAGGCAGCACTGGACGCCGGATAGGGCCTCTTGGAGGAAGTCCACACGACGACTGTCGTCGGCGGTGGCGATGCCGTTCTCCGTGACAATCAGATTGCCGGGGAAGTCCTGATGGACCTTACGGAGCACGTGAGCAAGGGCCTGGGGGTAGAATTCGTATTCCATCTGGGTGAGCTCAGCGCCTTGAGGGGCAGGCAACTGGCCGACGGGACCGTAGAGGGTGCGGGTGTAGTTCTGGACGCCCAGGAAGTCGTCGCCCTCGATATAGGGGAGATAGTGCCGGAACTCCTCCTCCCAGGCGGCCTCGACGAAGGCTTCGCCCCCGGGCTGGGCCTGTAGGTCATGGAGGGACAGGGTCAGGCCCACCCGGATGTGGGGGCAGCGGGCCTTGATGGCCTCCCGGGCCGCCTGATGGGCTCGCATGACCAGGACGTCCCCGGCGGGGGTACGGGCGGAGACGAAGGTCTGGGGCTGGGGCGTACCGAAGGCCTGGGCGTTCTCCATGGCGGCGAACTTCATGTTCTCCATCATCTTCTCGAAATTCATGCCCACCTGGACCGTGCCCTCGGCCTTCTTCGCGCCGGAGGCCGCAGCCTTCTTAGCCTGCTCCGCCATGAGCATGTAGCGCTTGGAGATGGCGGCCAGCTGCAGTCCCATGTTGGCCTCGTTGACGGTGCAGATATAGTTGAGCTCTCCGCCCAGCTTTTCGGCCGCGTAGGCGGCGTAGCGGCGGAAATATTCCACCGTGCTCTCGGCCTCCCAACCGCCCTTACGGATGAGCCAGGCGGGGCTGGTGAAGTGATGCAGCGTCGCCACGGGCTCCACGCCGTGCTCCCGGCAGCAGCGGATGACGCTGCGGTAATGCTCGATCTCGCTTTCGTCGAAACGCCCCTCTTCGGGTTCGATCCGGGCCCACTCCAGGGAGAAGCGGTAGGCGTTCAGACCCGCCCTGGAAAGCAGCTCGATATCCTCCGCGTACCGGTTGTAATGGTCGCAGGCGTCGCCGCTGGGCTCGGTGAAGCTGCTGTGGGGCATATGCTCCTGGAGCCAGTAGTCGCTGTGGACGTTGTTGCCCTCCACCTGGTGGGCGGCCGTGGCGGCGCCGATGAAAAATCCCTTGGGAAATGCCATATCCTTTCCTCCTTACAGTTTTACGCAGATTCCTTGGGTGATGCCGCTCTCGTTGAACGCGTCCACCCGCACCCAGTATTCCCGGCCCCGGACGAGAGCGCCTACCCGCGTTTCTCCGGGCGCAAAGGTCATATAGCTGTGGTACAGCTTTTGCGGCGATGAACCGAACAGGATGTTGTAGCCGAGCGCGTCCGGCTGTGGCGCGATATCCACCAGCATATCCAGCTCCCCCTGAGAAATCGCCGTGAAGGCGGGGGCGGCGGGCGTTTCTCCGCCGCTTCGACCGAAGACGCGCAGCCCGGACATGCAGGGCCGCTGTCCGAAGGGCACGGCCATATCCGAAAGGCGCAGGAACCGGGCGGCGAAGCCTTCCTCCCGAACGACCAGGTCGTGGGAAAGGTCCGTGACCGCGTCGGACTTGTCTTCGACGACGAACCAGTCCCGTCCGTCGAGGCTCCCCTCCAGCTTCCATTGGGTCACTCTGTGGGCTTCGTCGATATACCGGGCCTGGGAGCCGGGGCGGATGGGGCCGGGGCAGGGAACGTCGATCCCGTCGTCGGCGAAGTTTACCTGCACGGCGTGAACGGACATGACTTTGCCCAGATCCGCCTGCAGCCATTCGCTCCTGCCGTTGGAGGCCGCCTGCCACCAGGTCCGCACGTCCTCCCGCGTGGCCTCCCGGGGCTCGTGGCCCGGAGTGAAGGAGGAGGCCGAGGCCGCCTTGCCCGCGCTCAGCAGCATCCAGGCGGGGTCCCGCCAGGGGTCGTCCTTTCCCCCGGAAACCGCCATGGGCCAGTCGCCGTAGCGCTGGTTGCAGAATAGCTCCCCGTCCTCGTCGAAGCCCGCGGGCCAGAGGCCCACCCGGCGCTCGAAATCGTGATTCCTGGAGATGCGCATGGTGGCCGTGTGCCACAGGTTCCCCATCCGGTCCGCCATGGTGGAGCCGTGGCCCGCGCCGGGCAGGAAGCCGCCGGGCTTGTAGGAATAGGGATTGTTCCCGGCCAGGGTGAAGGGCCCAAGGGGATGGTCGCTCACGTACACGCCGTCGGAATAGGTGTTGTACTGGGTGCCGGGGGCGGCGTATTGCAGATAGTATTTCCCGTCATGCTTGTCCATCCAGGCCCCCTCGATATAGGGCCGGTTAGTGAACATGCCGCGGATCAGGGGCCTTACGTCCGCGGGGATCATGCTTTCCGGCACGCCCTGGGCTTTCACGAACGCCTGATATTTTGCCTCTACCTCCGCGTCGGAAGCGGGCAGGGTGCTGTTGTTTTCACCCACGCGCTCAAAGCCGACAGCAAAGGGGCGGCCCTCTATGAGCGCGGCCTTTTCTCCCTTGGGAAGCATAGTTTCCGCATCCAGCTCCACGCCATAGATGGGCGTCTGGTTGGAGCAGCCCCAGTAGAAATAGACCCGGCCGTCGTCGTCCCGGAACAGATTGGGGTCCCAGAAAGGGAAGGAGCCTTCGATCCGTTTATAGGGCCCGTTCAGGATGTCCTTCGTGCGCCAGCGGTCGCAGGGGTGCTCCCGATTGGAGGCGCAGAAATACACCCAGTCCCCCAGCACCCGCACGTCCGGCGCGTAGTCGTAGAGGGGCAGCTCGTCCGGCAGCCGATGGCTCTCCCAATTCACCAGATCATCGCTGACCCAAACGCCCAACGTCATGGAAGCGAAAAGGTAATACCTCCCCTGAAACAGGATCAGTGACGGATCCGCTGCTTCCCGGCAGATTTGCAGCGATCCGCCCTTGCGGGGATCGGCGTTGAACTGGTAGCGGTAGGGAACATTCAACGGATTACAGTAATACTTCATAATGATATGTTCCCTTCTCCACCTCTTGAACCTGTCCGTCGGGTAAGCGGATCTCTGCCGGGGCGGGCACGGCGATGTCAAGGACGATCCGATCCTTCTGATACTTCCATGCGGAGCGGATGAGACCCGCCCGGGACCTGTAGCTGCCCTTGGCGTGTTTCAGTCGCGGGTCGGGTACCGGGGCGATCAGAACCTTGACAAAGCCCGGCTCCAGGGGCCGGATGCCCAGGATGTAGCGGTAGTAGAACTCGCCCACGCTTCCGAAGGCGTAGTGGTTGAAGGAGACCATGTTGTCGGAGGACATCCTGTCCTCGTTCACGGTGCCGTCGGGCCGGAGGGCGTCCCAGCGCTCCCAGGTGGTGGTGGCCCCCCGCTGCACCTGATAGAGCCAGCCGGGGCAGCGCTCGCTGAGGAGCAGATCGTAGGCCAAGGCGGCCTGGCCATGGTCTGCCAACAGGGGCAGCAGATGCTCCGTGGCGAAGAAGCCCGTCTGCATCCCCTCAGCCCGGAGCTTTTCGAGGAGCTTCAGGAACACCCTGTCCCACAGCTCCCCCGCCTCCAACACGTACCGCAGTGCCAGCACATAGGCCCCCTGGTAGTCGTCCTTCATGGTGCCGTCGGGCTTGACAAAAGCCTTGATATAGGCGGCCCGGGATCTGGTGAGCTGGGCGGCATATCGCTCGGCGTCCTCGGGCTTATCCAGCATCCGGGCGGTCTCGCTCATGATGCGCAGATCGTTGACCAGGAAGGCGTTGGACACGGGGCCGTTGTGCAGGGCCATGTACTTCACGTCCTTGCCCAGGGTGAGCCAGTCGCCCAGGCTGGGCCCCATCCACAGGTCCTTCCTGCCCAAGAGGCCGCCCATGTGCCGGATCTCGCAGTCCACGAAGGCCTTCATGCTGTCGTACTGATCAAGCAAATGCCGGTCGTTCCCAAACTGCCAGTAGAGCATCTCGGGCACGATGAGGTCGCAGTTGCCCCAGCCCAGCATGCTCATGAACCCCACGCCCGCGGGGCTCTGGGCCGGGATGGTGGGGGCCACATACCCCTCCTTGTTGTCCATTTGGGAGAAGCGGATGTCCCGGAGGAACTTGGTCCAGAAGGCCTCCGTGTCGTAATTGTAAGCCCCGGTGAGAGCGAAGACCTGGCCGTCGCCGGTGTAGCCCATGCGCTCGTCCCGCTGGGGGCAGTCCGTGGGCACCTCCACGTAGTTGGACCTTTGGCCCCAGACCTGGTTTTGATAGAGCTTCGTCAAATCCTCATGGCCGCAGGAGAAGTCCCCAGTCCGCACCATATCGCTGTGGATGGCGTAGGCGGTGATAAGGCCCTCCTCGTAGGGCACGCCGGAGAGCTCCGCGTACCGGAAGCCCATATAGGTGAACCGGGGCCGGTAGAGTTTCGTCTCCTGCCCCTTGTGGTATTCGACGGTGGCCTTGGCCTTGCGCAGGTTGTTGGTGTAGAGGCTCCCGTCGGGGTTCAATATCTCCCCGTGGCGGACGGTCAGCGCATCCCCGGCCATCTTGGCGGGGTCGATAACGATGAACCCGGCGAAGTTCTGCCCGAAGTCCAGGATGGTTTTGTCTCCACGGGGGAAAACTTCCTTCACGGGCATCTTCTCCCGGGCGCGGACGGAGACCACGGTCTCGTCGAAAGCCTCCGGCAGCTTCCCGGCATAGGGCACCGGCGGGAAAACGGGCGCGTCCGCCCCGTCGGCGTAATAGACCTCGCCGTCGTAGAGACCGGCGTAGGCGTAGGGGCTGGGCCGCGACACCACGCCCTGGTCCCGGGAGGTGCAGACATGCTCGCTGCCGTCGGGCCGGGTCAGGGTCAGCGACCAGGCCACGGCGGGCCGGTCCCCGTAGATCTTCGTATTGTTGTCGAAGGTGAAGCGGCCGCAGTACCAGCCCTGGCCCAGGTACACCCGGAGCACGTTCTCCCGGCCCAGCAGGTCCGTCACGTCGTAGGTCTGGACCTGCAGCTCCCGGGGATAGTAGGTGTAGCCGGGGGCAAAGAGGGCGTCGCCCACCTTCCGGCCGTTCAGCTCCGCCTCGTAGACCCCCAGGGCCGTGACGGTCAGGACGGCCTTTTCCACCGGCCCCGCAGGGATCGCCTGGGCGAACACCTCCACGGCCCCCTCCTTGTAGGGGCGCTCGGTGGTGATGAACAGGTCTCTTAAGTCCATGGTCATTTCCATCCCTTCAGGTATTCGACGCTCAGTTCCAGGCTTTTCACCGGGTTCTTGTCGATCCAGTTCCTGTGGCTCTCCAGGATCACGGCCTCCACGCCGTTTTCAAGAGCGATATCACGCATGCCCGCCAGGTCCATGTTCCCTGTACCCAACTCCAGGCTGTCGCACTTTACAATGGGGGTCATGGCGGGGCCGGTTTGGCGGCTGCCTCGATCGGTCACGTGCCAAAGCTGCATGCGAGGGCCCAGGCGGCGCATCCAAGCCTTGGGGTCCGCGCCCCCGTCAGCGAACCAGTAGCTGTCGAACTCAAAGCCTACCCGACCCGGGTCCGTCTCGTCTATCAGTATATCATAGGCGCGGACCTTCGGCTGCACGAACAGCAATTCCACGTTGTGATTGTGGTATAGAAGGGACAAGCCCTGTTCCTTCAGGGCTGTCCCGGCTGCATTGAGCCGCCGGGCCAGGTCCTTCACCGCCTGTTCGCTGCCGTAGTCGAAGCGGTACATGCCGGTGACGATGACCTTGTCCGTGCCCATGGTTTTCGCCTCCTGAGCGACAGTGGCGGCCTCCCGTTCGAGGCTCCCCAGGTCCGCGTGATAGCTGACAGTCTCGAGTCCGCTCTCCCCCATCAGCTTGGGCCAATCCAGCTTTCCGCCCCTGCCCGTGGGCATGCCCGCGGCTTTCGTCAGCAGCCGGACCAGGAGGCCGGTGGGCCGGGTCATGAAGCGATTCAATTCAAGGCCATCGTATCCGGCGGCCCTGACGCGGCGGAGCGTGGCGCGGGCGGCTTCGTCGCTGCCCGTCACCGTGCCCAGCATGATCTGTTGTACGTAGGTCTTCATTTGCTGATCCCCTGCAAAACCCGGTTGAGCTGCTTGATGCTTTCCTCGTCCGCGCCGCCCTGCTTCAACAGGCTCAGCATGGTCATGCGGCCCATCATCCGCTGCAGGGCCGGGTTGTCCTTCACGGCCTCGGCCACGTCGCCGCGCGCGGCGCTGGACTGGGCCATCATGGCCTCCACCACGGCCCCGGCCTGGGGGTGCTGCCGAAGCTCACCCAGGGTGTCCTGGACGGAGAAGCAGGCGGGGTCCGGCTCGTCGGCATCAAACCAGTTGGTGACGCTGGCGGCGGCCTTGTTGAAGATGTAGCTTTCGTCTGGCTCCGCTGTGTACCGGATCACCATGGCGTCGGCGCAGCCCTGGGCCTCCGCCCGGATCAGGTGCTCGCCCAGCAGGGGCACCTGGAAGGTGAAGACGATATGGCCGGTTTGCGTGCCCACCAGGGTATCGTCCACATAGAGCCGGACCTCCGGCTGGTTGGAGTAGACCTTGATCTCGGTCTCGTGCTCGTTCCGGTTCTCGTACCGCTTGCCGCAGAGGTGGACGAAGGGCTCGGTCTTGTTCCAGGCGGCCTTATACAGGTAGAAGGCGTCCTTGCGCAGCGTCCGATCGAAGGTCACCAGACCCTTCTGGTTCTCCCCGTGCTTGCCGCCCTCATCCCGGCCGTCGGCGGCGAAGTCGAACAGGTTCCACACGTGGGTGGCCCAAAGCCAGGGCCGCGCCTCGATCATGCGCAGCATGTGCTCGTGGTAGAGGGCCTGATACTCCTCAGTGTAGTCCCCCCTCTCGGGGCGGCTGCTGTGGAAGGCAGGATTGGCGTCCGCGCCGTATTCGGAGAAACCCATGACTTTGTTGGGGTACTTCTCATGGAACTCGTCGAAGAACCGGTCCGTCTCGTCCATCTCGCCCAGATACCACCCGAAGTACAGGTTGTAGCTGTTCACGTCCGGGATGTCCAGGATGGGGCTGTCCGTTTCCAGCATGAACACGTCGGCCATGGTGGTCCTCCGGGTGGGGTCCAGCCGATGACACAGATCGTTGAGCGCCCCGTGATTCGCCAGCAGGTCCTCGTTCACGGCGCTGGCGGCGGTGATCTCGTTGGAAAGGCCCCAAACGGCGATGGAGGGGTGGTTATAGCACTGGGTGATCAGCTCCCGCATCTGGGAGAGGGTGTTCTCCCGGCCGTTCGTCATATGCATGGTGATGTAGGGGATCTCCGCCCAAACCACGATGCCGTTCTCGTCGCACAGGTCGTAGAAGGCCTGGGCGTGCTGATAGTGGGCGAGGCGCACCGTATTGGCGCCGATCTCCCGGATAAAAGCCATGTCGGTAGCATGATCTTCATAGGAGAGGGCGTTGCCCTTGCCCTTCTTGTCCTGGTGGCGGCTGACGCCCCGCAGGGGGTAACTGTGGCCGTTCAGCAGGAAGCCCTGTTGCGGGTCGAAATCGAAGATGCGGCAGCCAAAACGGGCGCTGATCTCGTCCCCGCTGGAAAGTGTGGCTGTGGCGGTATAGAGATAGGGATCGTTTACCCCGTCCCATAGGCGCGGGTTGTCGATGACGAACTCGGCCTTGCTTTGGACGGTCTTGGTCTCCCCGTTCACGGTGATGGCCACGGACTCGGCGTTATGCCAGGTCTCCACGGTGACGATGGCCCGCTTCTTATCGAGGTCCACCACGGGGGTGACCTTGATGCCCGGGGTGCCGTCCTTGACCAGCTCGAAGTGCTCTTTGGGCACGGAGACGATGTTCACGTCCCGATAGAGGCCGCCGTAAAAGGTGAAGTCCGCCTTCTGGGGGTAGACCCGGTGGCTGTCGCCGTTGTCCACGGAGACGGCCAGGATACCGGGATGAGGGAGCGCCACCCGGAAGGTGGCATACCCGCCCTCGTGACGGGCCAGCAGTTCCCCATCCAGATAGACCTCCGCGGTGTGGTTGGCCCCGTTGATCTCCAGGAAGTTAGCTTCCCCGGACAGCTCCTCGGACCGCATTTCCCGCACGTACCAGCACTGGCCCCGGTGGTAGTCGTTGCCCCCGTCCTGGCCGTCCAGGGCGTTCCAGGTGTGGGGCAGGGTCACCTCTTCCCCTTGCCGGGCGTAGACCATGGCCGTCTCTACAGGAATGGCGGCCTTCAGAAACCGCCATCCCTTTGTCAGTGTAACTCTCTTACGCATGTGCGTCTTCCTTATTTAGCCGCGAGCTCAGCTTTGGCTTCGGCCTTCTTCTCGGCGATCCGCTTCTGGACCTCCACCATCTCGGCTTTGTCCAGCTTGCAGGGCTTCATTGCGATGAGCGTAATGATCCATCCTATGATCGGCAGAACATACATCAGCGCCAGGGTCATCCAGAACACGCTCGGTGTCAGCGGATCGGTGGGCTGCGGCACGGTGTTGGTATAACCGATCAGAGCTATACAGCCGGTAGCAAGGACGGCGCCGAAGGAGGAGATGATCTTGTCGATAAGGCTGTAGGTACCGCTGACTACAGCAGGAATATAGCGTCCGCTTCGGTCGAGCTCATAATCAATCACATCTGCCATGAACGAGGTGGCGGATGTGGTGACGCACATCTGCGTTCCACGGCAGAGGAAGGTGATGAGCACATACCCGATCATGGGCAGGCTTCCCATAGCGGCAATGGCCGCAGTGTTATTGCGGATCAGGACAAAGAAGAGGATCATGAGCACGGAGGTGCCGATGCAGGCCCAGGTCCAATCGACGATGGCCTTTTTGCTGCCGTGCTTGCCGGCATACCGGGCACCGAACACAGCGAAGATGATGGAGGGGAACATGCCGATGGCGGAGAGAATGGTGCCGAGGCCCACATTCCCGATCACGATGCCGTAGAGCATCGTGGTGATGATAGCCTGTCCCGCCACCAGCTGGGCAATTTTATCACTGGCCTGAGCTGCGATGTAGCTCTGCAGAGGCTTGTTGTGGGACAGCACGTCAATCATATCCTTGAACTTCAGGTGCTCATGCTTGCCGATGCCCGAGAAGTTTTCCGGTTTATCAAAGGCGGAAACGCCGATGCAGGTGAGGAGAACGCCCAGACCGGACAATCCAACGACCATAAACACTGCCATGGACAGGTACGCCTGGTTGTATTCGCCGCCGGCGGCTTTCAGTATCACGTTGCTCAGCACGATGGACAAGGCCATAGGCACGACATAATTGAAGGCTGTCAGCCAAACGCCGATCTTCGGCCGCTGTTTGGGATCGTTCGACATGAGCGCCGGAATGGTCTGTCCCGTCATGTTCACCAGCGTATACCCGATGATGTAAACCACATAAGACAGGGCAAAGGTCGCCACGCCCAGCCCCTTGCTGGAGAACAGATGGAACATGCCCAGCAATCCGAAACTTTGGATCAACCAGCCCACGATCAGCAGGATACGGATCTTGCCGAAGCGGGTGTTCACCCTGTCGTACACGAAAGCCAGAAGGGAGTCGGTCACAGCATCCAAGATCCGGGTGCCCATGATGATGACGCCAATGATGGCAGTGGAGATGCCGAAGCCGATGCTGGCTGCGTAGCTCGCCTGCTGGATGAGGATATATACCGCCATGTTAGACAGTGCTGAGCACGCATACAGGATGATCTGCCAAAGCTTTGCCCGGCGATACTGGACGCCGTCGATAGGTTCGAGGACTTGGGGATTCTTTTTCATAGTGCTGCTCCTTGCTGTTTTTTCGCGGGCTTGGACCTGCCGCCCGCCTTACGAGTTCATTGTAGGGCCGAGGTCAAGAGACGTAAAGCCAAAATGCCGGAAAAAATTACAAAAATTCAGGAAAGCTGTTGAGAAATCCGGGAAACCGTGATAGGATCGAAGGGTAGTATGAAAAACGCCGAAAGGACGGACCCTTTCCATGGAAAATGGAATGACCCGCGCCGAGCGGAATTTGATCCTGCTCCAAAGTCTGATCCCGAAAAATGAAAAAATTTACGTATGGTGCTGCCGCCCGGAGGGGGACTTCATCGCCGCCTCCTGCCCGAAGGAGGACCGCCCCGTCCTGGAGGAGGCCTTCCGCCGGTTCGAGGGGCTTGAGCGCCTGGCGCAGTATGCAGCCCAGGCGGATAAACGGCCGGTGCTCCTGGGTTCCCCCATCGGCATGCAATGGGCCCTGAGCTACGAGCCGGACCGCAACGGGTCCCTCTATTTCCTCATCGGCCCCGTGTTCTACGACACTCCCCGGCCGGAGCGCCTCCGCCGGGCCTTGCAGCCCTACGTGGACAGCCGGGAAGGGGCGGATTGGGTCGCGGCTCTGACGGCCATGGTCCCCCGGCTGCCCGTCATGACCTACTCCATCTTCAGCCGGTACGTGCTCATGATCCACAACACCCTGACGGATCAGCAGCTGGGCCTGGACGCTTTGGAAAGGGATCTGCCCGAAAGCGGTCCCTCCGCCGCCCTGCCCGTGGGGGTGCGGGACCGATCGAAGGTCTACGCCGCCGAGCAGGCCATGCTGGAGATGGTCCGCACGGGAAACATCAACTACCGCGCCGTTCTCCAGCGCAGCGTCCAGCTGAGCCCCGGCGTGCCGGTCCAGGGCCAGGACCCCCTGCGGCAGATGAAGACCAGCATCATCGTGTTCACCACATTGGTCTGCCGGGCGGCCATGGAAGGGGGCCTCAGCCCCGAGGTGGCCTACCCCCTGGGGGACTCCTACATCCAGTCCGTCGAAAACAGCCTGGACTCCGGGGAGCTCAACGCCCTGGCCTCCGCCATGTACCACGATTTCATCTACCGGGTCCACCACGTCCGCACCAATCCCACCTGCTCCCACACGGTCCAAAAGGTCTGCGACTACATCGACATGAGCCTGGATCGGCCCATCCGCACAGCCGACCTGGCCGCCCTGGTGGGCTACACGGAATACTACCTGACCGAGAAATTCAAGAAGGAGACGGGCGTGTCCGTCTCCCAGTACATCCGCGCCGCCAAAATCGCCCGGGCCAAGGTCCTCCTCACCTCCACGGCCCTCTCCGTCCGGGACATCGCTGAGCGCCTGGCCTTCAACACGCCCAACTATTTCATCCAGTCCTTCCGCACCCTGGAGGGCCTCACCCCCGCCCAGTACCGCAAGAACGTCCGGCAGAGGTAATGCTTCATCGTCTTTCTGACTGCATTTTGACTGCACAATCCGTGAGAAAGCTACTGCACAGTATTCTGAATCAGCATAGTAAACATTATCGATTTTTGCCTACATTACTTGAAAAAATGAGATTTTATAGATGACGTCTATGCTTTTTGATTGTGGTGGGAGGGCATGCTCCTAAGCGGAAGGCCGTGGGTTCGAATCCCGCCGGGGAGGCCAGAAAAGGATCGCTATTTTAACAAAGATAGCAATCCTTATTTTTTTCATAAGGGAGAATACAAATGATTCCAGAAACCAGCGTCTGGTCCCGGGCTCAAATGATAGAACTACAAGTTACAGAAAAAATTGAATCGGGATTCAATATCGGATTTGATAAAATCATTCCCGAAACAGTACAATCCAAGTTGCGCACTTTTGTTGAATGGATCGAGAGTAATTATCGTATCCCAATAACTTTTTGGGTAGATTTTGATTACAAGCATTACTTGATCAGAAAAGATGGAAAACACGTTGGTTATTTGTTCTACTGGTCGGATTTCGATTCATATCCCATGTTCAATAAACCGGAGGATATTCCTGAACTGCGCCTTGCGGTGCGAGACGAGCGTTGGACGATTAAACAAATCCTGACGTCATTCATTGAAGCAATTATGTGCTACTATGCATGGATCTGCAATGAGATTGATGGTTCTTACGAGCCGATTGCCGCGGAGGTGGAAGAAATTCTCCAAGAATACTTGCGCTCTGGGAAAGTATAGAAATGATGTGAACGTTACGAAATCTAACGATTTCCTTTGTTTTGTAAAAATAGTATTCTCTAGTCAAAAATGGAACCTCCATCCGGCGTTTTTTTTGCTGCCGCCCCGTAGCGATTCGAACTGAGGTCGGTGGTGAATGAATGCCCATGTGGAGAGCAAAGCCGGGCTTTGTCCGTCATTGCCCAGAGCCGATCTCTGCGCGAGCCCGCAGGCGAATGTGAGAATCTCGCCGGGGAAAGCGAACAGAGGGATGGCGTTTTCTGTAAAAACATGATATACTGTGTTTAGCATATCAAAGCAGACACAGGGGGAAATACAGCATGGGCATCTTTTCCAAGTATCATCGGTTCAGGGAAGCGGGCGAGCAGGCCAACGTCAATAACGTGGAGCGCTTCGGCGAGCCGGATCATTCTCTGTTCACGTCCACAAAGGTCTTTACCCTCCACCATCATATCGACATCGTGGACGAACAGGAACGGATCGTATATCAGGCGAGCTCCAAGTTCTTTTCTCTGCGGGATAAGACCGACGTGATTGACGCTTCCGGCGCCCAGGTTGCCCACATCGAGCGGAAGATCCTCTCCCTCCATCAGCGGCACTTCGTCACCATGGCGGACGGAACGGCCTTTGAGCTTTCCAACGAGCTGTTCCACATCATCCGGGACATCACCAACATCGAGGGTCTGGGCTGGCAGCTTCGGGGGAACATCCTGGGGTTGAATTTCGAGCTGTACGATCGGGACGAGAGCGTGATCGCCGTGATCGGGCAGAAGATGCTCTCGATCCACGACAAATACTGCGTGGACATCTATAAGCCGGAACAGGAGGCTATCGTGGTCGCGATCCTTATCACCCTGCAGCACATGATCCGGGACAGGGAAGCCGCCTCCGCCAGCTCCTCCTCTTCCTCCTCTTCCTCCGCGTCGTAAGAGGGATTATCCCCCTTCCCCACCGGGCCTGCTTGGGAATGCGGCGGGGGACTTGCAGCATACAGAGACCTATCAGCTCCGTCATAAAAAAACTTATGGCGGAGCTATACTTTTCTCTTTTTCTTCCGCGGTGAAAGTGATATATTATTTTGATTACAAAGAGCAGGGTATTTGCACTTCTTCTTTTCGCCGCGCTGCAACGCCGGAAAGTCCTTTCCTTCTCGGAGGGGAACGAGGACATGCGCAAGATCGCGGCCTCCATCCGGCAGGGCGCCAACGCGTATCTCAAGCACCAGTACACCACCGTGTTCAAGGTGTTCGCCGTGGTGTTCGTGCTGCTGCTGGTCATGGCCTTCGCCACCGACGGCCGGATGCTCTCCAAGTTCACCCCCTTCGCCTTCGTGTCCGGGGGCGTCTGGTCCATGCTCTCCGGGTACATCGGCATGAAGATCGCCACCGATTCCAACGCCCGCACGGCCCAGGCCGCTTCCGAAAGTTTGAACCGGGGCCTTCGGGTGGCCTTCTCCTCCGGCTCCGTCATGGGGTTCACGGTGGTGGGCCTGGGCATTTTGGACGTGACGCTGTGGTTCTTCCTGCTTCGGTACGTTTTCGGCATCACCAACGCCACCACCATCGGCAACATCATGGTGATGAACGGCATGGACGCTTCCTTCATGGCCCTGTTTGCCCGGGTGGGCGATACGGTGGGCGACCCCTTCAAGGACACCTCCGGCCCCAGCCTCAACATCCTGATCAAGCTCTGCTCCACCGTTTCCATCGTGTTCTCGGGCCTCATTCTGGCCTGGAACCTCATGGGTCTGCTGTAATAGATTGGAGGAAATATCATGGAACTGAAGAATTTTGACGAGCTGCTCTCCAAGGTCCCCCATCGGGACCGTCCCCTCCGAGTGGCGGTGGCAGGCGCCGTAGGCAACGACGAACGGCTCCGCGGCGTATTTCAAGCCGTACAGAAGGGGATCTGCGATACGCCCATCCTGCTGACCAGGAAGGTCAGCGAGCTGAAGGAAAGCCTGGCGCGGCTGGGCCTGGAGGGGGAGCCCTATGAGCTGGTGGAGGTGGCTCCCGATCAAAGCGTGTCCGGTACGGTCAATATCATCCGCCGCGGGGACGCCGACATCCTCATGCGTGGCGGCGTGCTGGCCCACGATTTCCTGGCCCCCCTGATGGATCGGAACACCGGCCTTCGCAAGCAGGGACGGCTCATGAGCCACGTGACATTGGCGGCCCTGCCCGAATACCCCAAGCTCCTGGCCCTGGCCGATATGGCGGTGGTGGTCCGCCCGGATATCAGCAGGAAGCGCAGCATCATCCGCAACACCGTGGAGGCCCTGGACGCCCTGGGCGTGGAGCGGCCCAAGCTGGCGCTGATGAGCCTGGTGGAGAAGGGGACCTTCCGCATGGAGGATACGGTGGAGGCCCAGAGCCTGGTGTATGAGCAGAAGCGCCGCCCCTTCGTGGACGCGGAGCTGTGGGGGCCCATCTCCTACGATCTGATCATGAGCCGGGAAGCCGCCCGCATGAAGAAGTACGAGTGCCCCTGGACCGGCGGCGGGTTCGACGGCATCATCGCCCCGGAGATCACCACGGCCAACACCCTGCTCAAGAGCTGGCTGATCCACGCCAAGTCCACCGTCTGCGGCGCCATCATCGGCGCTCAGGTGCCCATCGCGCTCACCAGCCGCTACGCCACCGCCGAGGAGACCTTCCTGTCGCTGGCCTTCTGCGCCATCCTGCAGGAGTACTACCGGAATAAGGGCGAGCTGTAATCAGACCCCGCACACGTCGTACCGCCGCGGCTTTGATCGGACCGCGGCGTTTTTTTCGGAAAGGGGCCCCGTTCCTTTGGGAATACCGGGCGGATCATATTGTAAACGGCACGGTAAACCGGTATAATCTCCCTGGAAACACGCTGTATTGACAAAACGCTTAGGGATTGGGAGGAAGAAATGGACTATTCGAAATTGCAGAACGGCAGCGATATACGGGGCGTGGCTCTGGCGGGTGTGGCCGACCAGGCGGTGGACCTGACGGAGGACGCTTGCCGGGACATCGGCCGGGGCTTTGCCCTGTGGCTCAGGGCGCGTCTCGGAAAGGATGAACTGCGGGTGGCCGTGGGCCGGGATTCCCGGCTGACCGGGCCGGCGCTCTCAAAATGGATCGGCGAGGCGCTGGCGGCGGAGGGCGTGGCGGTGACGGACATGGGCNNCATGGGCATGGCCTCCACCCCCGCCATGTTCATGAGCACGATCACGGAGGGCTATCGGTTCGACGCCTCCGTCATGGTCACGGCCAGCCACCTGCCCTTCCACCGCAACGGCTTTAAGTTTTTCACGAAAGACGGGGGCCTGGAAAAACAGGACATCCGGGCGATCCTGGACCTGGCGGCTTTAGACGGCCATACGGGGCTGCCCGCCGCGGCCCTGTCAGAAGGCAGCTTCATGCCGGCGTACGCCGGACTCCTGTGCCGGAAGGTCCGGGAGGCCACGGGCCTCGAACGCCCCCTGGAGGGCCTTCGGATCGTGGTGGACGCGGGCAACGGCGCCGGCGGGTTCTATGCTTCAGAGGTGCTCCGGCCCCTGGGGGCGGACACCACCGGCTCCCAGTTTTTGGACCCGGACGGCACGTTCCCCAACCACGTCCCCAACCCTGAGGACAAGAAGGCCATGGCGTCCGTCACCGAGGCCGTCCTGCAAAACGGGGCGGACCTGGGCATCATCTTCGACACGGACGTGGACCGGGCGGGCGCGGTGCTTTCTGACGGCAGCGAACTGAACCGCAACCGCCTCATCGCCATGATGGCGGCGATCCTGCTGAGGGAGCATCCCGGCACCACCATCGTCACCGACTCCATCACCTCCACGGGTCTGGCGTCCTTTATCGCGGCCCACGGCGGCATCCATCGCCGGTTCAAACGGGGCTATCGAAACGTCATCAACGAGTCCATCCGCCTCAACGCCGCGGGACAGGACAGCCAGCTGGCCATGGAGACCTCCGGCCACGGGGCCCTGAAGGAGAATTATTTTCTGGACGACGGCGCGTACCTCGTCACCCGGCTGCTGATCGAGCTGGCCAGAGGCCGCCGGGAGGGGTATTCCCTCCCCTCCCTGATCGCGGATCTGAAGGAGCCCCGGGAGAGCGCGGAGTTTCGCATGGACCTGAAGCTGCCGGACTTCAAGCCTTACGGCGGTGAGATCATCGAACGGCTGCAGACCTATGCCGCGGCCCGGCCCGGCTGGGCGCTGGCCCCTGACAATCACGAGGGCGTGCGGGTGGATCTGGACGGGGACCACGGCGACGGATGGTTTTTGCTGCGCATGAGCCTGCACGAACCCCTGATGCCGCTGAACGTGGAATCCGACAGCGTGGGCGGCGTCAGGCGCATCGCCCAGGAGCTCCTTCCCTTCCTTACGCAGTTCGACCGGCTGGACACGAGGGCGCTGGCACGGTTCGTTCGGGAAGAGCAATAGACCGCCGGCCAGGGCGGCTTAGAGGGCCTGTTCAGAAGCGATCAAAACACCCCGTTCGCTTTTTGTTTTTCCTTATTCTTTTTCCGGCGTCCTAAATCATTTTCTTGACGCGATCTGCTACACACTGTATATTATTGTTGTAAACTAAAAAGGAGGGAAACATATGGAAAAGAAGAAACCGATCTATACTTCTCCCTATGATCTGGACGGCCGCATCCCGCTTCGGCAGGCTGTGCCCCTGGGCCTGCAGCACGTTCTGGCCATGTTCGTGGGAAACCTGTCGCCGCTGCTCATCATCCTGGGCACCTGCGGCCTCACGGTGGACGCCGGGTTCGCTGATCTTCGCGTGTCCCTGTTGCAGAACGCCATGCTGATCGCCGGTCTCATCACCTTCATCCAGCTGTACCCCATCGGCCCCATCGGCGGCCGGCTGCCCATCGTCATGGGCACCTCCTCCGGCTTCATCGGCATCAACAACTCCATCGCCATCAGCACCATGGGCGGCATCGCGGCGGGCACCATCATGACCGACGCCAACGCGGGCATCTTC
>LXOW01256559.1_pt1 | contig 23546 bp, 13 predicted proteins | sample 1368591 | NCBI WGS metagenome assembly LXOW01 (sample SAMN04884650, study PRJNA319009) | bovine gut metagenome | isolation source: Cow rumen | host: Bos taurus | place: Italy: Legnaro (PD) | collected 2014-07-09
GCTCCATACCCACCATCAGCACCAGCAAGTCGGCACTCATCTTCAGCGGCAAGCCCACCAGCGTGTCCTCCGACTTAATCTGGATTTTGCCATCATATGTTGATGCCGCCTCGGAGATACGGCCACGCACATAACGCACCCCGTATTTCTCTTGCGACTCGCGGTACATCTCCTCAAAACCACCGCCCCACATGCGCAAATCCATGTAGAAGATATAGGTTTCCACCTCCGGCAAGAGTTTCCGCACCTCAATGGCCTGCTTGACCGCCGTCACGCAGCAGACCTTCGAGCAGTAATGGTTACCCGACTTCTCATCACGCGAGCCAACACACTGCAAGAAGACAATCTTCTTGGGGGCATCGCCAACGGCATTGAGAATCTTGCCATCCTTGAGTTTCTTTTCCAAATCGATGGAGGTTATCACCCCAGGATAGATGCCATAGCCCAGTTCTTCCTTGCGATGGGCATCGAATACCCTGTAGCCGGTGGTCACCAGCACAGCGTCAGCCTGATAGCGGACTCCCGACGCGTCCTGCAACTCCCAAGCCATGATGCCTCCCGCCTCAGTGGCCGTGTTGGCTGATGCCACCGAAGTGATGGCTGTGGACAAATGCAGTTTGATATTGTCGCGGTTCAATTTGGCCTCCATTATCTCCACCAAGTCGGCAGCGGATGAGAAATCCGGAAAGAGAAAGGCCTTGTCACGAAGATTGTCCATGGTGGTTGCCGATTTCTCGAAAAGTAACACTTCGGTTTCTTCCATGGCAGCTAATACTGATGCCGCCTCTATACCGGCCGGTCCGGCTCCTATGATTGCGATGGTTCTCATATATGTTTAATTGTTGAGTTGTTTAATCGTTGATTTGACAACCCCCACACTGCGCTACGCTTGTGCGGGGTTATTGAAATTTAACCTCTTCGAAGTAATTCGTTTTCAGTTTTCAGCTTTCAGTTTTCAGTTTTTCAAACACATAATTATCTGTCCCCTATTACACCTTCAGCACCGTGGGCTTATCCGGCATAGCCAACACTTTCCCCGAAACGCCTTTGTATTTCTCGTCGGGATTGTAGACGATGCCGATTTTGTCCATCAGCGTCTCGCACTGCACCTGATGCAACTGCAAACCCAGTGTCCACGGGTCATAACCCAGCAGCAGACCTGTCAATTCCTCGTAAGTGAGCACCGGAATACCATAGCCGTCCTTGTCGTAGGTCTTGTGTTCCAACTCGGAGATGGTATATTGCCACTTGTCGAGAAACATGCCACAACCCGGGCAGTTGGTGAGGATGAAGTCGGGCTCATAGGGTTCCATAGACTCGAATTTCTTCTTGGAGTTGGCCACCGAGTAGCCACGGTTTTCCTGCACCAGATACTGGCGGAAGCCGAAGCCGCAGCAATGGCGTCTTTCGGGATAGTCAATCACCATCACCTCACCGCCCCAAGCCTCAATCATACCCGAGAGCACGTGCGGGAACTCCGACTTGCCCACACCTTTCTCCGGAAAAATCTTGGCATAATGGCAACCCACATGCTCCACGGCCCGCAAAGGTTTGCCCGTGAAACGGTTCACCAGCTGGTATTTCATCTTAGATTTCAAATCATTTCTGAATTTGAAAATGATATCTGAAGGATGGGCGATATTCTTGGGCAGCTCAAACTCACGGCCGGTAGCCTCGCGCAAGTATTTGCGGGCCTGCTCCAGCAAGGCGGGGTCATGTTTCCACATCTCCACCATCTCAGTGAACACACCGAAGGAGGTGACACACGAGGGCACATAATTTTCGTAGCCGTCCTCTGTCATCAGCGAGAACAGGCGGGCCACCACCGTCATCGTGGTCTCAATGGGCACCACATCCGAGTGATAGCCAATACCCGTGCAGGTATGCTGGTTGGCCTCGTCTTTGATGTCCTTGCCCAGCTCTTCCCGCATGATTTTCAGGAAAGCGGCCTCAGAGCCCGGAAAGAAGGTCTGACGGATACAACTTCTCTCGTAGAAGTAATGGTCATCCGCGATCTCCTTTTGATATTCGTTCCAGAAACGTTTTTGTATTTGCATGTTGGTTACTTCGTGTTAATGACTTCGTGTTTATTATTGCATGTTAATGACTTCGTGTTGGTGAGCTGCGCTGTTGGTGACTTCGTGTTGGTTACTTTGTGTTAGTTATTTCATGTTGATGATTTCATGTTGTTTTTCGTCTCCCCGAGCTCACGCAGTGAGCGTCTTACCGTTTCATCGCCTCACACACCAGCTCCGCCACATCCATCACCTTGGCCTCGGTGGCGCGGGTGAAAGCTTTCTTGCACATCGGGCAGGCCGTGCAAATCAAATCGGGATTGCCCGTCTGTAAGTTCTCCAAAGCGGCGTTGCGAATCTTCTCCTGCTGTTCCAGCTCAATCACCGTGTTGCCCAGATTGAAGCCGCAGCACAGGCTATGCTCTCGCTCCTCGGGAGTTTTCAGTAGCGTGGCCACACTGTTCAGCACATCGCGAGGCTCCTGATAGATGCCGCAACCGCGTCCCAACTCGCAGGGGTCATGATAGGTCACCTTCAGCGAAGCATCCTTGCTCACTTTCAGCTTGCCACTCTTGATCAGCATGTTGATATACTCGGTATGGTGCATCACCTTGATGGGCAGCTTGTATTCTTTGGTAAAAGACTGATAGCAAATCGGGCAGGAAGTGACCAGCAATCTGGCGTGCGACTGCACAATCAGCTGGGTGTTCTTTCTTCTCAATTCCGAAGCCTGCGTATGGAAACCCTGCTGCATCAGCGGCCGTCCGCAGCAAATGGAGGCCTCCTTGTCCATGTACCAGTACTTCTGTCCCACCGTCTCGAAAATCTTCTCCATCGCCTCGGGAATGCCTGGTGTGAGATGCGACATACAGCCGGCGAAATACACTACACGGTCCATGGCGTTAAAAGCGCGCACAGTGTCCAAATAGCGGTAATTGTTCTTGGTGTCGAGCTCTTTCTTGTCACGCATCTGACGACGTATGGACATCAAATCGAGCTGCACCGGACAATCGCTTGCACAACGGCTGCACATCAGGCAGTTGTCGGCAATCTCATCCTTCAGTATTTTGTAACGGATATCTCGCAGAAAATACACCGACTGCACACCTTTGATATCCAGCTGTTTGTTCAACGGGCAGGCATCAATGCATATACCGCAACGCGAGCAGGCGCTCAGCTCGTACATCGTATAACCCGACTTCTGCTCATCCTCTTTCACACCCAAGCGGCGGAAGAAAATGACGAACACCTCGGTAAAGATGTGCATATAGCGCGAGAACGGCATCGCCACAAAGAATACGCCCAAAGCCAAGGAATACATTAACCAGCAGGTATATTCAATATACACATTGGCAAAAGGCAGAATGTCGCCAATGGTCTGCGTGAGAAAACCGCCGTTGTGGTACAAAGCAGCGGTGACACTCTCCGACAGCAGTCGGAACGGGAAAATGCACCACAGTGCCACTCTTGCGAAATGGTCAAAAATCACATGTTTAGTAGCTTTCTTCATGCCCACAATGCGACTGTAAATCATTTTCACAAAGGCGATAGTGACACCTGACAGCACAAAGAGCAGCAGTCCGTCCATCACCTGTGTGAAGACCGCGGCAGAAGGGAAGGTGTTGTGCTCATGCTGGAAGAAGCGGTAGAAAATAGCCACCCAGAAAGGCTTGCTGCCCTGGATGCCGAACTCCGCCTCGAAGAAGCCCACCACAATCAGCAAAAACCAACCGAAGGCGATGCTGGCATGCATATAGCCCAGCAAAAGATTCCGCTTGAAGATGCGGCGGTGCAACAGCGACTCCATAATGATCTCCCAGATAGCCGGCAAGAACTTCCAAGAGAGAATGTTTTTCCTGATAATAGCCCGCTGCAAACGGTCGAAGCCTTTGTACCATCTGATGTACTTCCATATACAGAAAGCAAACAGCAGTACCACACCGATGCAGAACGGAATCACAAAGGGACTGAAATACTTACTCATTGTCTTTCCGTTTTGGGTCTGTTAATATTTTTCTCATATTCATAATCATCGAACGTAGATTCACCCCGCGAGGGCACACCAAAGTACATTTTCCGCACAGCATGCATGGTTTCAATTCATTCTCCAAGTCCTGATACTGTTGCATTCTGAACAATGAGTGAATCCTCCTGATGTTGTAATTGGTAAACTGACGGGCGGTACAAGTAGCCGAGCAAGCTCCACAGTTCATGCAGCGCTTAAACGACGGCACCACTTCCTCCAGCTGTTTCAGCATACGATTATCGGCCGTATCCATGTTGATAGACCGTGGTGTGGAGATGGCAAAACCGAATTTCAGATTTCTCATGGCTCGTCCTCCAACACTTTTTTGCGTAATTCCATCCCGCCGGTCACTTCGAAGATTCTACGCACTTCCTCCAGGTTCTCCTCACGGATTTTACGAAGTGCGCCTGGACCATCACCGTGATAGTTGGCACCCAGTTTCGGGGCAATCTCTTCGATGTTCTCTATATACCACTCCCAAATGGGTCCTTGCTCCGGATGATAAGCAGGATCAACCTTGTCAGGATGTACACAATAGCCTATCTCCAGTATATTGGAACCGATGGAATTCATCAGTTGTTTTTGCTGGCGACCTTTCTCGCTGTCCTTGAAATAGCCCAGTTCCTGTGAGCGTTTCCTTAAAACAGAGATCACCTCTCCCGGAATATTTCCTCTCGGACAGCGCGGCTTGCAGGACATGCACTGGCCGCAGTACCAGATGGTTTCCGAGCGGAGCAGCTTCTCTATCTCCTCCTCATCCTGCCGTTGCACCGTGTCGCATATACGGCGCGGGTCATAGTCATAGAACTCCGCCGCCGGACAAATGGCCGTGCAAACCCCGCAGTTCATACAGGCTTTCAAAGCCTCGCCGAAGCGGAGATCCTGCATCAGTAAATCATGCAAATTTCCCATATTTATTGCATTTTAATTCGATTGAATCTCATCAGCTTGTAAAAGAGTTTCGGCAACGCCTTGCTGCGGTCGTGCTTCAACAAATCGATGAACAGATGGAACTTGCGGGCTAACGGTATCCTGTAAGTCTCCACAAATTCTATAAGCGTACCGTCGGGGTCCTCGATATAGGTGAAATGCCCCGATGCCTCGCCCATGTCGAACTGGCTCTGACCGGCACAGCTGTCCACAGTGAACGGGAAGCCTTTGGACTGGCAATATGCCTCCAGCTCCTTCATATTGATGGTGTCCATGCAAATCTGAATAAAGCCAGGGTCACCCCAGTAGCGGCCCTCGTAAATCTTGCGAGGCTGACGGTCCAATGCCACCACCAACTCAATACTGCCGGGTCCCAAAAGATTGGAGAAAGGCCCTTTCCTCGGTTGTTTATTTTTCAAAAGTACCCTGCGATACCGTTGGTCTCCCCCTCTCAGAAAAGCCAAATCCTCGAAAGTGCCTGTCTTGTCATATACGATGGTATCGAAGCCCAAAATATCCTGGTAAACAGGCAACGCTTTCTCCACATCGGTCACACCTACCATCATGCCGGCCACACCGCCAGAGGGAAAGCCCGTTTTCACACAGATGTTCTCATCCTCCACCGCCTGGAAGTAGTTGCCAAAGGGGTCTTCAACAAAGAAGGTCTGACTGCCATCAGGAGCCGTGGCGATAGGGCCAACCTTGTCATATTTGGCACTCAGCTGCTGGTGAAAAGCCCTGATATCGTAGCATCTCAACTTGGCTACAAATACACCGAGATCGGCCACCTGAATATCGAAATCGACAGGCTGCGGTTTACGCTCTGAATACTGCCATATTTCGAAGCCGCCACCGCCTTGCAGGTTGATGGTGACGCAGGCATGGCGCTTCTGCGGCGACTGCCCCGTATAAGGCAGCATATGCTCTGCCACTGTATCATCTTCCAGAATCTTGATATCCATCTGGAACATGTCGATATACCATTTCCAAGCCTTCTCAAAGTTTTCCACTCCGATACCGACTTGCTGGATTCCCGCGAAAAAGTATTTTTTGTTCATTATTTTAATGTGCTAATTTTTAGCTATAATTTTCGCGGACGCAATAAATTGCGTCCCTACTGTTCCCTGACCACTGACACCTGACCACTAATCCCTAACACCTAACCACTAACACCTACATCGATTTAATGCTCCTCGCAATTCTCGCCGCGAGCCCTGGGAAGAAGCGCTTAATGTACGCCATCAGCAACTCCTTGCGGCCCACCAGCACCTCGCGTTTTTTCCGGTACACAGCCTTGACAATCTTGTTAGCCGCCTGCTCGGGAGTAACCCCGCCAGCCTGACCGGCATCCAGCTTGCCATGCCGCGAGCCGTCTTTCTCCAAGGCATAGAAGGAAATGTTGGTCCTCACACGTCCCGGACAAACTATGGTAACACGGATATTCTGCTTGTAATACTCCGCCTGCACTGTCTCGAAGAAACCATACAGGGCGTGCTTGGCCGACGAATAGGCGCAACGCAGCGGAAAACCGAACAAACCGGCAATGCTGGTGGTCACCACCAGCTGTCCCCCACCCTGCGCAATCATCTTGGGCAGCACTGCTTTCGTCAGAACCACCGGGGCATAGAAATCTATATCCATCACCTTGCGGATAACACTCATCTGCGTCTCAATGGTGGTGGCACGCTGACTGATGCCCGCGTTGTTGTAGAACACGTCAATGCGTCCGAAGCTGTCCCACGCCTTGGTGGCCAAATCCTCCAACTCCTCGGTCTTCGAGAGATCGAAAGGCAGAATCTCCACCGCAGGTGCTCCCAGCGACAAACACTTATCCTTCACCTTTAAAAGGATATCCTCCTCCAAGGCGGTGAGAATCAATTTAGCCGATTCCTGCGCAAAACGGTAGGCCGTCGCCTCTCCGATACCCGACGAGGAACCGGTAATCCAAACTACCTTATCCTGAAACCAATTCGCCATAAACAAATTGTTTTATAATGAGTTGGCAAAATCCTTGGCACGGGCGGCACCTTCGCCAGTATTCATCAGCAGCATCTCGCCGTCGTGAATTTCACCCTGCTCCAAAGCCTGGTAGAAACCTGCCAAACAAACGATGGAGGCGGGTCCCAGCACCACATTGCGCTCTTTCTTTACCAAACGGGCCAAGGCCACCAAGTCAGCTTCCTTCACTCGCAGGAATGTACCTCCACTCTTACGCACAATGGGAGCCACAATCGGGAACATGCCCGGATTACCCGTGGACAAAATCGACACCTTGGTCTGCGGATTGTCGATCACCGGGTAATTTTTCTCATAGCCTTCGGGGAAGCCAGCTTTCACCGCATTTTCCCAGCCTTGTACCATCGGATCGCAGGTATCCTGCTGCACCAGCAGCATACGCGGCAACTTCACCTCGGGAAATACCGGTGAGATGTCGCGCACACCCTTATCGACAGCGATGGGACCTGTGCCACCGGCCACAGCCTGCACATACACATCAGGCATACGGCCCAACTGACGCATGAACTCAAAGACCATCGTCTTCTTGGCTTCCACACGGATGGGGTCAATATTACCTGCGGAAATCAGCACATGGTTGTCCTTATGATAAGCAGCGGCCAGCTTCTTAGCGTAGGCATAATCGCCGTCAGCAATATGGATGTGCTGACCGTGCGATTTGATTTCCTCCACCGTATCCTTGCACACGCAATCGGGCACAAAGACGTTAAAATTCACACCGGCCTTAGCCAAATATTTACTGTATGCGGTTGCGGTATTGCCAGTCGAGGCCACACAGAACTCCTTCACACCATTCTCTTTGAAGATGGAAGCAGCCATGGAAGCGGCCACATCCTTGAAGGTGTTGGTCCCCCCGTTCAGATCGTTACGGTAAACCATCACCTGGCAGTGAATACCGAATTTCTCCAAGGCGTATTTCTCCATGAAATCCCATTCCTCAATAGGAATAGCGCCTTCACCGCAAGAAATGATATTCTCACGGTGTTCCAAAGGCAGATAGTCGAAATACAGCCAGAAGCTGTCGGGAGACTGCTTGTAAAGTTCCGGCAGTTTAGAATAATCAGCGGTATAGCGGACATCCACGTGGTTGCTGCCGCATTCCGGACAACATTGGTCCTGAGCCAACCACTGGGCGAAATTTTCCGTCACATGACCGCATTTTTTACAAACAAGCGAATATTTCATTCAGTTTAAAATTAACAGTTAACAATTAACAGTTATACCCAGACAATTGTGCTTACTTCTTCTCCCCTCGAACGAAGTGAGACTCCCCCTTCATGCGCAGCATGACTCCCCTTGAGCACATAGTGCGAAACTCCCCTATACAAACTGCGAGATGCGGTTTACTTCACTCATTAGTCCTTCACCAAACACATTGTCGGAATCGGCTTGTTGTATTCGCCGGCATCCAATTTCTTCTTCACTTCTTTGAAGACCTCGATAGTGCGGTTAACATGTTCCATGGTATGAGCGGCGGTCGGGATGATACGCAGCATGATCACACCCTTAGGCACAACAGGATAGAGTACCATTGAACAGAAAATACCATGATTTTCGCGCAGGTCCACAATCAGGTTGGTAGCCTGTCCGGGGTCGCCCTTCAGGTAAACCGGAGTCACCGGTGACTGGGTTCTGCCCAGGTCGAAACCTTCGGCTTTCAAACCGCTCTGCAGTGCGTTGGCAATAGTCCACAGTTTCTCGCGAATCTCGGGACGGGTCTTGATGAGCTCCAGACGTTTCATGGCACCAATCACCATCGGCATAGGCAGTGATTTGGCGAAAATCTGTGAACGCATGTTGAAACGCAGGTGATCCACCACATATTTCTCGGAAGCCACGAAAGCACCGATACCGGCCATACTCTTGGCGAAAGTGGCGAAATACACATCCAGCTCGTCAATTACGCCGAAATGAGCGGCAGTACCGTCACCCTTGGGACCCATGGTACCGAAACCGTGAGCGTCGTCGATAAGCAGACGGAAGGGGAATTCTTTCTTCAGGGCAACAATGCCAGCCAAGTTGCCAAGGTCACCAGCCATACCGAACACACCTTCAGTAATCACCAATACGCCACCGCCTTGTTCGTCGGCCAATTTGCAAGCCTGAGCCAACTGTTTGCGCAAGCTTTCCATGTCATTATGCTGATACACATATCTCTTGGCGAAGCTCAGACGCAAACCGTCCATAATACAAGCGTGTGATTCAGAGTCATATACAATCACATCACGACGGCTGGTCAGCACATCGATAATGGAAATCATGGCCTGATAGCCGAAATTGACCAGATAACCATAGGGTTTACCTACAAAATGAGCCAGATCCTGCTCCAGTTGCTTATGATACTTGGTGTCTCCCGACATCATACGGGCACCCATAGGGGCAGCCATACCGAAATCGCGGGCGCCCTGGGCGTCGGCCTCGCGAACCTCGGGCATATTGGCCAATCCCAAGTAATTATTCAAACTCCAGTTCAGTACTTTCTTGCCGTTAAACACCATTTCGGGGCCGATTTCGCCTTCCAAACGGGGAAACATAAAGTAACCATCGGCGTTAGCCTGATACTGTCCAAGGGGACCCGGAGTCTCTTTAATTCTTTCAAAAATGTCTTTCATAAGCCTAAAAAGTTAAATATGTTAAAAAAACTTAATTTTATATATTATTCTGTATCAATTCATTATGTCGTTTTACGTCTGATTTTTATAGCACTGCAAACATACACATTTTTTTTATTATGGCATAAACTGTTCAAAAATATAAATTCAAAATCGCATTTTATTTTTCATTCAAATAAAAATATGATAAAATTTACAATTATAGACAGCTATCATAAAAAACATTTCTCTGTGAATAAATTTTGCAAAAAATGTAATTTATGTTGATTTTTTCCCTATTTTTGCATTTTGATAATTATAAGGTGAGAAAAGTGCCGATTGGAATTTGAAAATGAACAAAATAAAAACATAAAACATTAACAAACAATGAATTTAAAAGCGACATTTTTTTTGAAAACTTTCTGTTTAGCGGCGTTGTTCAGCTTCTTTTGCGGCTCAGCTTATGCGCAAACAGAAACAATCACCAAAAGTTTCACTTCAAGTGGTTCTTGGGAAGTTCCCTCAGGGGTTACCTCTCTGACCATCGAATGTGTCGGTGGCGGTGGCGCTGGTGGCTATGTACACGGCAATAGTTTAGCATTTCGTAACAGTGGTGGCGGTGGCGGTGGCGCATACGCCAGAAAGGTTGTCACAGTCACCCCTGGAGCAAGCGTTGAGGTAACCGTTGGCAACGGTGGACAAGCATGGGCCACAGACGGAAACCAACACGATGGCGGTGATTCATACGTCAACATCAACAGCGTTTTGACCGTCAAAGCCGCAGGTGGCAAAACTGTCAAAGGAACCAACACCACCACTGGTGCAGCGGGTGGTGCCATTGGCGACTGTATAGGTGACCAAATATACGCAGGCGGCAAAGGTGCTAACGAATATACCACTTTGGGGATTCTCAAATATCCTGGTGGTGGCGGTGGCGCAGCCGGTTCTACCGGTCCGGGCAACGCTGGCAATAATGGCGATGGTGGTGCTGCCAGACCTGACTACGGTGGCAAAGGCGGAGACTCAAGGATCGTGATTGGAACAGGTAGGTCAGGAGAAAATTACGGTGGTGGCGGCTCCGGCTCCCAATGTACTGGTCTTGGTGGTGAATATGGCGGCAGTGGTGCCAAAGGTTATGTCGTCATTACCTATGTAGCTCCGCCAGTATTAGCCGTTGACGATATGGCAGACACTGTTTGCTCTGATGCCAGTTTCACCATTAACCCCACAGGTACTATTCCCGTAGGAACAACATACTCATGGTCTGCTCCCTCCGTTGCCGGCATTAGCGGAACAACAAGCGGTAGCGGTGCCTCCAACATTAGCGGCACACTGACCAATAGCACTATCAATGATATTGACGTGGTGTACAATGTCACTGCTTCTTTTTCCTCTTATACTGACAATTTCACTGTTACCATCACCGTAAGAGGTATTGTTAACGCCGGTATTATCGGTGACAAAATTATCTCTTGCAACGCAGGCGACACCCTCAAGAGCATCATCAGCACGACAGATGCCTCTGGCAACGGACAATACAGCTGGGAACGCTCCAATGACGGACTGACATGGGTAGGAGTTGAAAACGCCACCGATAAGGAATATACACCATCATACGCCGGATTCTTAGGCAAAACCTATTACCGTCGTCTTTTTGTGTCACAGTGCCAAACTGTCTATTCCAACATCGACACAGTCAACTATCCCGGTAACGTTTCTCCCGGCGAAGTGACCTCCACTCAACCCAAAGAATACTGCAAAGACAGTACCATCATCGCTACTTTGAATGCCAACGCCACTGTTGCCAGCGGTGCCAGCTACAGCACACAATGGCAAAGCTCAACCGATGGCGGTGCCACCTGGAACAATATCTCCGGCGAAAACAACAACACCTACAATGTGCACATTGTGGGTTTCACCACTCCTGTCAGTTACCGATACACCATCAAACTGCCAGGTTGCGACTCTGTACCCTCAAACAACCAATGGGATTACACACTCCATACCAGCCCCGTCATCAACAAGCTCATCCCCAGTGACACTTGTCCAGGACTTGACGAATATTATATCACCGCTGATATCACTCCTAACAGTGGCACCTATACTTATTTCTGGGATGGTTCGGTAAACGGAACTCCTTATAGTATAGACACCATCCCTGCTTCACCTTATCCTTGCAGTCAGGATTACAATTACAAGCTGACAGTAAAAGATGAACACGGATGTCCCAGCAACACTATGAACGGTACATTCTCAACCCCAGGTGAATCTCATTGGAGTCCCGTTACCGAGGTTAGTGCCCAAATCAATCCAGCTAACTGCACGTATATTGTTCCAAATTTGAAAGACACCATCGAAGCCTTCTTCCATACCACTTGCAACCTCATCGTCGATTCCACTTATGCTCAGGTTGACACCGCCGGCACAGAGATTGCCCCTAACACCACTGTTACAGTGGTAACAAATTATANNAACAAATTATAAAACAGTATGTGGTACCACTTATAATATTTCTATCGATGTAAAAGCTTCTGCCGCCCTTCCTCCCTTTTCTGCAGCAGACGTAGATTTTGATGATTCAAACGACACCATCAGATTATATTATGGTATTTGCGATACCTTATATTATGTACATATCCCCACTTATTCGACGACAGGTTCAAGCCCCTACAGCGTGAGCGACCTGATCTTGTCCAACAACAAGAGTACCGATAATGAAGGTGCCCTGCTGGGCCGTATTCCTGGTGGCAGTGAAGACACCATCGTATGGCGACTCACAAGTCCTTGCGGCAACTTTGTCGAATTCCAAAAGATTTATGTAGTGGCTTATCCTCCTTGCGGTGGTACCATGACCGTTGAAGATGCTGATCACAACGTGTATCAAACCGTCCGTGTGGGTTGCGAGTGCTGGACCAAACCCAACCTCAAAACCGTTACAGGTGTGACAGGTAACAGCTATGTATATCAGGAAAAAAATGCTAATATCGAGAAATTTGGTCGTCTGTACTCCTGGTATTCAGCAGTGGGTNNCCCGACACTACCACCGATCCTATAAGTCATGTCAAATATATTAAAGGTATATGTCCCACAGGCTGGGGTCTTCCCACTACCGCTTCCTTCGAAAGCATGTTGCATGCTGTCGAAAACGATGTTACCAACCTCAAATCATCAGACGCCACAGTATGGTTGTCCGGCATGACTGGAACTGATGTTACCGGCTTTACCGCCGTCGCAGCTGGCTACTACATGGGAACAAGTCCTTATTACTACGACATTTTGGGTGAGGCCTTCTTCTGGACTTGCGAAGGCACTCCTACCGAGGCTAAGGGCAAATGCTGCTCTATCACACTTACCTGCCCCACTCTTTTGTTCAACACCGTTGAATCAGGTAAGGGCTTCAGTGTTAGATGCGTCAAACGTTCCAACAATTAATCTTGTTGGATTCTATAATTAAAAAAAGAGGTTGGATATCCAACCTCTTTTTTTTTGCATTTATCGATAAAACTTTAAGCGTTAAGTATCACTGCACCAATTGCTATTATGGCTTCCACCTCACATACGAAATTTTGCTTCCTCCCTCCAACCAATGACGTTCATAAAAAGTCTGTATCTCCGTCAGAATGGCTGGTGCATCGCCAGCATAAACATCCTCAATATCTTCCTGTAAACTCCATTGCTGTTGAGGAATAACCTCACGAATATAGTCATACAACAAACGGCTATCCGTTTTAAGATGCATCAATGCATCCTCCTTGAGAAAACGCTGGTATTTGGCCACAAAATGGGGCGACATCAAGCGTTTTCTTTCTTTTGTAGGTTGGGGATCCGGAAAGGTAATCCATATCTCACTGACCTCATTCTCACCAAAATAATAAAAAATGTCGTCAATGGCGGTACGTAAGAAAGCCACATTGGGCAACTGCTGTTCCAATGCAGTCTTGCAACCACGCCACAAACGCGCACCCTTACGGTCCACACCTATAAAGTTCTTATCTGGACAACGCTGTGCCAAAGCAAGCGTATATTCACCTTTGCCACAACCCAACTCCAGAACGATAGGATTGTTATTGTGGAAATAATCAACACCCCATTTCCCTTGCATGGGAAATCCGTCTTCACGAACATTGTATGAGGTGTGCTGGAAAAGATTCGGAAATGTTTCGTTCTCAGCGAAACGGGCAAGTTTATGTTTTGACATTGTTGTTAGGGATTAGGGGTTAGGTTACAGGGGTTAGAAGGTTAGAAGGTTAGGAGGATTAGGAGGTTAGGAGGTTAGGAGGGTTAGGAAGGTTAGAGTTTATGGATTATGGATTATGGATTATGGATTTTGAATTCTAAATCACTATTACACACTACTAATTATTAATTGCTCATTGTAAATTGACAATTGCTCACTTCGCTCCTTCCTGGATTTGCACAAACATGGCATAGCGGCCATTCAAGGCCACCAATTCCTCGTGCTTTCCTTGCTCCACAATCCGGCCTTCTTCCATAACATAGATCATATCGGCATTACGAATGGTGGAGAGCCTATGGGCAATGACAATGGCAGTACGGCTCCGCATCATCTTGTCCAATGCATCCTGTACCAGCCGTTCTGATTCAGTATCCATAGCTGAAGTTGCCTCATCAAGCAAAAGAATGGGAGCATTTCTCAATACAGCACGGGCAATGCTCAAACGCTGGCGCTGTCCTCCCGAAAGATTCAGTCCCCTGTCGCCGATATTAGTCTCAAAACCATCAGGCAAAGAAGATATAAAATCAAATATATTGGCAGTTTTAGCAGCATCAATGATACGCTCTCTGGAGACATTTTTCAGTCCAAAGGCTATATTGTTGGCAATACTGTCGTTAAACAGCACCACATCCTGAGATACCAGCGCATAAAGTGCTCTAAGATCGTCAATCTTATATTTTCTGATATCAACACCATCAATCTTGACAGAGCCAGACGAGGGGTCATAAAAACGGGGAAGAAGATCAACCAAAGTGGACTTGCCGGCACCCGAAGCACCAACCAGAGCGACAAGAGATCCCTTGGGGACAGAAATTGTGATATCATGTAAAATTTCTTGCTGGTCGTATGAAAAAGATAAATGGTCAATAGTCAAACCACTCTCAAACGAATGAACCGGCAAAGCATCTTTTTCCTCCAATATCAGTTCATCGGCATTGAGAATCTCACGCATACGGTCCATAGCTGAAAGGCCACGGCGATAGTTGGAAAAAGCGGTGGAAAAATTCTTGGCAGGATTAATGATTTGGGTAAACAACGCAATATAAGTGATGAAAAGTTCCGGGGTAAGTGAACTATTCGGACGCATGACATTCATTCCTCCGAACACCAGAATGATCATCACCAACGTAATGCCCATAACCTCACTCAAAGGCGAAGCCAAATCCACCTTACGGTAGATGCTACGCTGGATTTTCGTGTATCGCTCATTACTCTCTTCAAAAGCCTGCTCAGCATGTCGGAAAGCATTAAAAGCCTTGATAATGCGAAGACCTGACAAAGTCTCTTCCACATGAGCCAACAAGCCTCCCAGATACTCCTTCGAATGCTTGGCATTTTGTCTCAAAGAACGGGAAATCGAAGAAATAACATAACCTGCCACGGGCAGAAGCACCAAAACAAAAAGCGAAAGATGAGGACTAATCCAGAACAAAGCCAACATGTACATAATGATAGTCAGCGGTTCAGTAAGGAACTGCTTCAAAGCTGTCAAGATGGTGTATTCAATTTCATGGGTATCATTCACCGCACAGGAAATGACATCGCCCTTCCGCTGATCGCTGAAATAAGACAAAGGCAAAATCAGGATCTTGTCAAAAAGAGCATTCCGCATATTCCGCACCACATCACTCCGGACCGGAGCCATGAACCATTGAGCCATAAAAGTAAAGAAGTTCTTCAGAAAGAAAAACAAAACTGCCAAAATCACCAATCCCGNNAGAAAAAAAAACAAAACCGCCAAAATCACCAATCCCGTCACTTGCTGACCCGCAGCTTGGAGATCAATGAATGAGGATAGAATGTTCATCATAAAAGAGCCCAATACACTCAAACGTGACAAGTCCATTCCAAAAAGGACAGCGACAAAAGGCTCTATCAACAAAAGAGAAAGAATGGAGAAAGCAACGGCAAGAATATTGAAGAGAAAGACCACTATTAGTTTATACCAATACTGGCTCAACAAGAATCCCATAAACTTACCCTCTGCGAATTTCTTCATCTTTCTTTTTCAAAAAAAAAGGAGTTACGCAGAGAACGCAACTCCTTTTGAACTTATTTTTGAATCATAAATTATCTTGCGATAATCAGCTTCTTCGTCATCACAGCGCTGCCGTTAACAGCCTTGATGAAGTAGATGCCTTGTGAGAAATTATCAACCGGGAGGTTAACAATCTGGTTGTTGTCATCAATATCAACACGCATGCTGGTAACAGCCTTACCGCTCATATCGTGAACAGTGATCACTGTCTGACCCTTAACACCGCTCATTACAACATTCACATTGTTAGAAGCAGGATTCGGGTAAACATTCATATTGATTTCTTCAGCGTCAATACTTTCATCAGGTGTAGTAGTAACATTTGTGATATTATGATTGTCACCACCAAGAACAGAAGCTGAATCAACATGGATAGTGAAGGTGTCGAATGCAACAGTATCCAGAATTGCTGGCAAATCAGTGTGACCATTGTAACCACCAACTTTCTTTGCACCGGTATACAACTGACCAACTTCAGCAGTATGAGGACCAGCCTTGATAACTGCAAATGAGAATGTATAATCACCAACCTGATTAGCCTTGAATGCACCGGTTCTAACCGTGATCTTACGACCATCCAAGAAGTGCATGTAAATCCAATCATAGGAATAGTGGTTGTAGTTGATGAACTCTGAATGCGGGAAGAAATATTCAGCATCGTAGAAGTTACATGCCTTGATACCTACTGCAGCAAGAGCAGGAGCGTTGACTGCGTTCACATCGAACTCATAACTTGTGTTATAACCAGCGTTGATATCATCAATTGCAATACCAAGTTCAGAGGTTGTCATAGGAACACCATTCTTATAAATCTGAACGGCAACAAATACTCTCTCAGCTTGGTTACCACAGTTCTGGTTAACAATCATTTCGAAACCAGCCGGCTGACCACACTTGATATCCATTTCATGAATATTCTCAACACTGTCAATCTTATGGAATACAAATGCAGGTCTGTTAGTAGCAGCAATTCTGATCACATTCTGGTCAGTGTCTCTCTCACATCCGTAGCTATCCACGATGTGAATCTTGTACAAAGTAGGAACGGGCATACCATTCACAATTGCACTTGAGTCAGGACCAACCTTCTTAGACATTGCAATACCTGAAAGAACGCCACCATCAATATCGAAAGATGTATTGTTCTTGTACCAAGTCAATGTATATGGTTCAGTTGTGCCGATTACAGTAGCGGAGATATTCAAACTATCACCAACGCACACTGTAGTATCAGGACTTAATACCACGGTATAGATAGGATGGAAGTTGACTTTAACAGTGTCATAATTCTTACAACCATTAGCATCTGTACCGATCACAGAATACTTGATAGAGTCAACAGCAAAGATAGAATCGATAGTTGCACCAGTTGACCATTCGTAAGTGGTTGCACCAGTCACCTTCAAAATAGAGGTGTCACCATAACAAATAGTAGGATTATGCGGAGCGATTGCAACGGTCGGCAGAGCATTTCTTGTTACAGTAATTGTACTATCTGCACTCTTACATGAAGGAAATGAAGTATAACGTACATGTGCTACCACAGTACCACCAGCTGCAGCAAATGTATCAGGCAAGCTTGGAGTAGGCACTAATTCAGTTCCAGTAGTCAACAAAGTGAAGAAGTTTTCAGTAACAATTACAGTATCTCCAGCGCAGAAAGCAGTATCTTTAGTCAACAGACTGAGCTTAGGAGTTTCAAAGAAAGTATAGGTAATGGAAGAATCGAAATCGTATGCGCAAGCTACATGTGAGAAGCTGTTAGCGATTGTATCAATCAAATGATAGAAGAAGGTTACTGAAGTATCAGCAGTAGGAGTAGCAGTTAAAGTAGCAGTGTTAGTAGTTGAAACGATATCTTTCCAAGCAAATGTCTCAACTGCAGTATATTGAACATGAGGAGCAGTTGTGAAAGTATAAGTCTCGTTAATAGTTGAACCTTCGCAAATGGTGTCATTATGCCAGTTAGTACTATTAGTAATAGTTGCGGTAGGAAGAGCAACCTCAACAATCACGAGGGTTGAATCCTTTGAGCAACCTTCTAACTTGTCTTCCACATGCATTGTAAATACGCCAGCAGTATCAGGTTGACTTGCAAGCAAAACAGAGCCCTTATAATAAGTAATAGTATCGTTAGCATTTAACTTGGTAATAGTATATGAAGGAGTTGATCCAGCGCAATAGTAAACTGTGTCGAACACTGGAATAACCGGCATACGTTTCTGGTGAACCTTCACATACAAGGTGTCACTCGGACAATAAGGAGCATCGTTATTGTTAGCCACTACTCTATAAATAGTATCGATTACAGTGCTCTCGGTGATATTACCATCAACCATTTTTATAGTAGCACCTGCACTGGTGGTGAAATCAGCGCTGGTAATGGTGAAGGTTGAACCATCGCAATAAGCGATTGAATCAAGAGTAACATAACCAGGAACTGAAGTGCTCATAACCGGCTTGCTAGGAGCAGGCTGGAAGGTAACGATAAAGCTACTGTCAGCGCTAACGCAAGAAGCTGAATAAGCGCCATTCTCAACATTAATAGTTACATGAGCAGTAACAATAGTGTCATTAGGAGCTCTGAAAGTATAGGTAATAGTATCAGTGTTCACGTATTTTGAGTGAGGTGAAGCGGGTTCAACTGAAGCAGGAGTCCAAGTGTAAACTCTTTCGTAGGTAGCATCGTATGCGGGAGTAACGGTAGCAATAACCTTACCTCTCAATGTGTCGCTACAATCATCAGCCAAATCTGAAGTCAACTTAACTGTAGGAGTAGCAACTTCAACGATATCATAGTAGAAAGTATTGGAGCAGTGAGTCATGGTATCGGTGATCACCATCACAACATTGTCATAAGCAGTAGTTGGAGCCGTAGCTGAACCATTATAAGTTGCAATCTGGTTGATTCCCAAATTAAAATTATAAGTTGCAGTACTACCCTGGCAATAGAAGATGGTTGAGTCACCACCATTGTAGCTGTTCGGGAAGTTGTCAGGAACAGTGGGCAGAGCATTAATGGTCAAATAGAAATAAAGGGTAGTATCATTTTCACATTGAACTGTGCCATGAGTAGCCACTGCGTGAATTTCAATAGTGTCAATGTAAGAACCAGCTTCAGTTCTGGTAATGATCATATTTTCTGTTGAAGCAACATTATTCTTTTTGAAGGTATAAACTGTTCCGGCAACAGGAGTAACATTAACATGAATAGTATCACCAGCACCAGCTTCGAAACATCTTACGTGAGCGGTGTCAGCAGTTGTTTCAGAATTATATTTCACAGCAACGTTAAAGTGAGGAGCACCTGTAATCTCAACAGCAACAGATGTAGTGTCAGAGTAACATGAAACGCCATTTTCAGTATTCACATAATATGCCTGGTAAGTTCCGTTGACTTTTGCAACTTCAGGATCCGAACCATTTAACCAAGTGAAAGTACCTACCGTAGGATTATCTTGAGCAGGTGAAGCATATTCAATGGTTACATTGTTGTCGCAGAAATACTGAGGAGTATGATCGAAATTAGGATGACCCGGAATTTCAATCACATTCACAGCGAAAGTAGAATCGTTTACACAACCATGTTCGTCAGTAACAGTAACTGTAACATCGAAATCAGTTGTACCTACATTAATAGCCAAAATACTGTCAGTTTCACCTGTCAAAGGTGTACCATCTTTCTTCCATGAATAATCAAATGAAGGAGTTGAAGTAGGAGTAACTACAATATTACTTGTGGCATTCTCACAGTAATTCTGTGCGGGGACATTGATTGTCAAAGCAGGCAACTGCCAAACGTTAAGGTCAACAAACTTTGAGTTGCTACAACCATGGTTATCATATACTACGATGGAAACACGTCTGTTGTCGTAAGCTGGGGTAACCCAAACTGTATCATACTTACCAGCAGTAGAATAATGATATTCACGAGCATACCAGTTATAGGTGATAATAGTATCTGCAACATCATCCGGGAAGTATCTACAGAACACCTTCACAGAATCGTATGAACATACATGAGCATCGTAAGGTATTGTGATGAGGTCAATGTTCACTGGGATTACACGCAAAGTGTCTGTAACAGTATTTGTACAATGAGTAACAGTATCGTGGAAATGAGCAGTGAAGTTGTGCTTACCAGCAGGGAAGCCCTTCATGCTGAATGATTGTTTTCCTAAAATAGTATCAATCATAGGATCTGATGAGGGAACAGGACCAGTATAAGTCCAATAATCGAAAACAACATCAAGACCACCAGGAACCATTGTCACACGGTTGGTGTCACCGTAGCAAATCTCCTGCAAAGCGGTGATAGTAGCAGTAGGCAGAACGCCAACATACTGAACGGTAATAGTGTCGTTACCCAAACAAGCAGTAGTGGTATCCTTAGCAATCACTGTATAGAAACCATGTTCCAATGCTGTGAACAAAGTGTCATATTGATATGCAGAGGTATCAGTACCCTTAACCAGTTTGTACTGATAAACAGCATCCGGAGTAATTGCAGTAACAGCAATTGAACCGCCGAATGGAGTCGTACAGTGGGTATTCGGATTTTGAACCAAAGTGAGGACCGGAGTAACTCTACCGTCGGTAACAATTTGATTCAGACTATCGGTCTTACAACCCGTAATAGTATCAGTAACTGTAATCTTATAAGTATTACCATTCTCCAATTTAGTGAATACAGAATCCAACTGAGCTGCACCGTCATTCAACTGATATTGATATGCATGTACACCAGCTTCAGCAGCGGGAGCAACACTGACAAACAACTGACCGTTGAATTCAGCTTCGCAACGATAGTTAGCAGAATCGGTAATAGTCAGAGTCGGGTTGATCGTATCTTTGATAATGGTTTCGAGATTAGCATGGTTTTTACAACCACGACCATCTTCCACAACCAAGTAATAATTTCCAGCTGCCAATGTGTCGAAAACTTTCGTAGTTCTCCAAGTCATAGCGCTGTCAATACTATATCTAATATAGTCAGGAGTAGTGAATTCAATCTTACCATTTGCGCCTACGCAGAATGTGCTGTTATTAACTGTGTAGTTAACATCCTTCACGATAACGGGAAGAGTGTCAACGGTGATATCAATAGTAGCATGGTTGAAGCAACCGGTAGAAGTGATCGTCACTTTCAGGGTGTCGGTATAAGTACCAGCAGTAGCATAGTTGAAGGTAACGCTATCTTCATTCAACGGAGCAACCAATCCAGTGCCCTTCCATTCGTATGTCAGAGCATAACCAGTAGGAACAACTGAAGAACGGATGATCAGGTCTTCCTCTGCACAAACTGAATCACCAACATGGTCGGTGGTCAAAGTAATCTGAGGAATACTATCCACTCTCACGATAATGCGAGTCCAGTTAGCCATCGGAGTTTCGCAACCGAAATCATTTGAAGAAGAAACATACAAAGTATCAGTTTCAGTATAGTTCTGAGTATAGGTTGTACCTGTTCCCAAAACGCTTGTTTTGGTCTTGTCATACCAAGTTGAAGTAGAGGCGTGAGTACCATTTGCAACTTCGCGGGTGACAGAACCAGGACCGCAGATAGCGGTGTCACCACGAACGGGGGTAGGAGCACCGATAGTCGGGTAAGCCAAGATGTCGATAGTATCGGCAGCATTACAAGACTTCACCACGTGCAATTCTGTAACCTTAACCATAAACTGAACCGTAGTTGTGTCGGTTACATTATTAGTATATGTGAAAGTAGTATTGGTTGAGTCGGCAACGTCAACACCGTCTTTCTGCCACTGGTAAGTAGTCCAAGTGGTAGGAGTAGCAGCCATGGAAGCCTTGTCACCGAAGCACAAGGTGTCATTGTCGGTAGTGATGGCCACTGTAGGATTGTCATACACCTTAACAGTAATGGAATCATAATCGTCGCTAATGCACTGGTTCACGGTGGTGGTATCCTGCAGTTTCAGATAATACACTTTCGTACCGGCAGCGGTAGCGGTGGGAACGGGAGCAGTAGTTGAAGTGATATTGTCAACATCCTCACCCCAAAGAACCTGCTGACCAGCGGGAGCGGTATAAGTCAGTGCAACCGGAGTTTCACCAACGCAGTATTCCACCAAAGTGTCAGTTACACTCGGTCCAGCCGGAATCGGAGTGATTCTTACCTGGAAGGTATCCACTTCACTTTCGCAATCGGTTACATTGTCGTGACGTTTTACATAATATATAAGTGTAGTGTCAGCACCTGAGAAAGTCACATCCGTATTTGGGGTGAAGGAAGTGGCTTCTGCAAAAGTAGCACCATCCAATGACCAATAAGCCACGATGTCTGCCACATGGTCGGCAAGAGCGGGATTCGGTTCCGGACCCAGAACGATAGAATCAGAAGTTGCTCTCTGGCAATAAGTGTAAGTTGAGTCTGACAAAGTAGGAGTTGTCGGGTGTACATAATGAGTATAGTTATAGTTTACAACGCTATCGATTCTGTAACCACATGAAGTGTCAACGTATGCGATTTTATAATCACCGGTAGTATCCATCGTATAAGGAGGCATACCAACCGTTACAGGTTCGCAGTCCTTAATGGTGTCATTCTTTTCAATAATAGGTTCGGTCGTCAAAGTGTCAGAAGCGAGCACTCTGGCGGGATGTGACTGGTGACCACCAATCTGGTAGTATTCACTTTCAGCAACGTGAGAATTCCAGTACAAAGAATTGTCAGTACCATGGATACGTTCTCTGATGTGAACAATCAACTGAACATCGCGGAAAATCTGGTTCCAGGTAACAACGATTCTTGATCTCGTGTTGGTGAGGAATCTAAAATAAAAATAGTCGAAAGCAACATTACTAATATTGTATGTGCCACTGAAAATTGGAATAGCACCTGGATACTCATATACGAAAGAATAATTTTCCTGCAGCATAGGAGTACCTACCCAATGCAATTCCTCGTAGGCAGTCTGGAGAGTAATATCACAATAACGGCTCAGATCATGCTGTCCGTCAAGAATATTTTCTCCATCGCACCACAACTCGAGTTCAACAGACACTTTCGCGCCCTCATCAATACCCAAGCAGTTAGCATCTGAGAAAATCATGTCATAGACATCGGTGGCTCCATAAACCAAAGGACTCATAGAATGAGACAATGGCAAGTTGCCACCCGGCAAATTTGCGAAGCCGTGGAGGGTGTCAGCAGCGGGATTTGAAAGCTGGAAACAGCAGTCCCTCTGTGCTTGCGCTTGCATGCCAAACATCATTAAAAAGATGCTTAAGAAGCAAATCGATAATAGTTTTTTCATAAGATTTTGAATTTAATTGTTATTGTTTTTTTTCTCTTTTTTCTCTCTATTTTATTGGTTNNCTACAATTTCAACATGCAAAAATACATATTTTTTTTACATGAAACGCAAAAAAATATTTTTTATCGATTTTTTTTTTGAACAGAATGTTGTTAAATATTGTCCAAAAGGTCGGGCCGGCGTTCTTGGGTACGTTTCAATTGTTGTTCCAAACGCCAGTCGTCAATCTTCTTCTGATGTCCCGAAAGCAGGATCTCCGGAACCCTATATCCCTGATAGTCAGCCGGGCGGGTATAGACTGGTGCCGATAACAGTCCGTCTTGGAACGAGTCCAGTAACGCGGAGGTCTCGTCGTGTAAGACCCCAGGGATGATTCTGGCCACCGCATCTACAATGGCCATGGCCGCAATCTC
>LXOW01129819.1_pt1 | contig 23508 bp, 20 predicted proteins | sample 1368591 | NCBI WGS metagenome assembly LXOW01 (sample SAMN04884650, study PRJNA319009) | bovine gut metagenome | isolation source: Cow rumen | host: Bos taurus | place: Italy: Legnaro (PD) | collected 2014-07-09
TTCTTTTCGTTCAGGCCCACCTTGAGCAACAAAGCGGCACCTTCCTCTGTGTCGAAGCGGAATCCCAAGCCCACCACGTGGGGTTTTGCGGGTTTCATTTGGAAAGACAAGTTGTAGAATTCGTCGAGTTGTCCATCGCTATTGGTGGAATCTTGTTCTTTTAAGGTGTAGGTGATTTCGTCAAAGCAACCTGTGCCACGAAACAGGTTGACGGTGCGATTAATTTCGTCCTTGCTGTATTTGTTGCCAGCTTTTAGACCGCTTTTGCGCATCAGCCAACGTCTGTCGCGTTCGGGTACGTTATTGCACTCTATGGAACTGATGGTTACACTCTCATCCATAAAGTTGCGAGCTTTGGGTGCATGAAGTTCCTTGGTGACAGGATGTCCTGCTGCCTTATCGATTTGCTGCTTGATTTCCAATAATTGGTCGTGATACTCGGCGGCTTTTTTGAAGCCTCTGCCGACAAGTGTATCGATGGCTTGGGGCGTGAAGCTCAACATGCCAAAGCCGTTGACGTCAGGGACGATATGCACGTTGCAAAGCTCACGATTTGTTTTGCGTTTGCCTTGGGTGCTATTCACGACCAAACGGCCGAGCAGTTGCGGCAGTGATTGGATGTCCTTTTGGGTGATTTTCTTCTCGTTGGTAACTTCCACACCGATAATGATGTCAGCACCCATTTCTTTCAACACGTCTGCAGGGAAGTTGTTAACCAAACCACCATCGACGAGCACCATGTCACCAATGGTGACGGGCGAAAACACGCCTGGGATGGCCATACTGGCTCGCATTGCGGTAGGTACGCTGCCACTGCGTATCACCACTTCCTCGCCAGAGGCGATGTCGGTGGCCACACAGGCGAAAGGAATCGGCAGGTCGTTGAAATCCATATCTTCTTGATAACCGACGCACAAGTCGTTGAACAGGTTGATAAGCGAGCTGTTGTTGACGAATGCGCTGGGCAAGCTGTTGATTAGGCTGGTGTTGGGGTCTTTGTCGAAGAGGCTCTCGTGGCCGAATGGGATGGAGAGCTGGGTGGTGCTGTTGCGCTGGCGGGTTTCCAACGACATGGAGGAACGGTCGATTTTGTTGCCGATGTATTCACTCCAGTTTATGGTGGCGATGAGTTTAGTCATTTCCTCGGGCGTATAGCCTAAGGCATAAAGACCACCGATGATGGAACCCATGCTGGTGCCCGCCACATAGTCGATGGGGATACCCATCTCTTCAATGTATTTCAGCACTCCGATGTGCGAGGCTCCTTTGGCACCGCCGCCACCGAGCACAACACCCACTTTCGGGCGAGAAGAAGACTGTGACTTGTGACTTTGGGCTTGCAGACCCGTTATGCAGAGGCATGTTATCAGGAAAAGTAAAAAACGTTTCATAGTTTATTGTTGTTTTTAATTGAATTATGTAGGGCTGTCATAGTATGGCAGCCCTACAATCATTATAGGTTATTTCAGTCCACGGGCTTTCAAATAAGGTTCATAGTCCGGATCTTGACCGCGGAACTTGCGGTATTGCACCATGCCTTCGTCGTTGCCGCATTCCTGCAGGCAGTTCTTGCGGAACGAGGCAGCCAGTTCGGGATTGAAGAGGTTTCCAGAAGTCTTGAAGTAGTTGAAGGCATCCTTGTCGAGCACCTCAGCCCAGGTGTAGGCGTAGTAGCCGGAGCAGTAGCCGCCATTGAAGATGTGGGCGAAGTTAGTGCTACGGTAGCGGGGCAAAATCTCGGGCATCAGGCCGATGGCATCCATCTGTTGTTTCTCGAAAACGTCCACGTCCATAGCCTTGATTTCGTCAATGGTGGTGATTTCGTGGAATTTCATGTCGAGGATGGAGGCGGCAATGAGCTCAGTAGTCATGAAGCCTTGGTTGAAGAGTGTGCTGTTCTCAATTTTTTCGATGAGGCTGTCGGGCATGACTTCACCAGTTTGGTAGTGCTTGGCGTACATGCGGATGACTTCAGGTTCAGCGACCCAGTTTTCCATGATTTGTGAAGGCAACTCCACATAGTCGTGTGGCACATTACCACAGGTGCGGTCGTAAAGGCCGTCAGAGAAGAAAGCGTGCAGCGAGTGGCCGAATTCATGCCACATCGTCTCGGTCTCGTCCCAAGTAAGCAGGGCGGGAGTGTTGCCCGAAGCGGGGGTGAAGTTCATCACCAAGGAGACAACGGGGTAAATCTTATTGCCGTTGATGTCGTGACCACTCTCGCGGAAGCTAGTGCACCAGGCTCCACCACTCTTCGACTCACGCGGATAGTAGTCGAGATAGAGGATGCCGAGGAAGTCACCGTTGGCTTCTTTCACCTCGTAGGTCTCCACGCCAGGATAGTAGATGGGCAACGTCTCGTTTTTCGTAAAGGTGACGCCATAGAGTTTGTTGGCTGCATCGAACATACCGTTGCGCACGTTGTCGACGGTGAGGTAAGGCTTGATTTGGTTTTCATCGAAGTTATACTTGGCGTTACGGAGCTTCTCGGCATAGTACCACCAATCCCAGCCTTCGAGTTTGTAGCCAGCACCTTCAGCATCTGCGATGGCTTGCATCTCGGTGAGTTCTCGTTTGGCCAGTTCTTGTGCAGGGTTGAAAATGTCGATGAGGAACTTGTCGACAGTTTTTGAATCTTTCGCCATGTTGACGGCCAGAACATAATCGGCATAGTTTTCATAGCCAAAGAGTTGTGCTTTCTTTAGTCTCAAGTCCAGCATTTGCTTGATGAGAGCCTTGTTGTCGTATTCGTTACCGTTGTCGCCGCGGTTGTAGTAGGCTTTGTATATTTGTTCGCGTAGGTCGCGGTTTTCAGCATATTGCAGGAAGGGGATAAGACTGGGCTTGCTGAGGGTGAACACCCACTTGCCTTCCATGCCGTCCTTTTGGGCTTGTTCGGCGGCTGCATCGATGCTGCCTTGAGGCAAACCGGCGAGGTCTTTCTTTTCCTCAATGATGAGTTTGAAGTTGGCATTCTCTTTCAGCAGGTTGTTGCCGAATTGTAGGCTCAAGGTCGAGAGTTGTTCGTTGATTTTGCTCAACTCCTCTTGCATGTCGGTGGGCAGGGCAGCGCCGCTACGTACGAAATCTTGATGGTATTTCTCCACCACGCGGATTTGTTGGTCGTCCAAACCCGACTCATTACGATGTTGGTAGACATAATCGATGCGCTCGAAGAGTTTCGGGTTCATCGTGATGCTGTCGCTGTGCTTCGAAAGCAGGGGCAGCACCTCTTCGGCGATGGCGATCATCTCATCGTTGGTGAGGCATTCGTTGAGATTGAAGAACACATTGCTGACGCGATCCAAAATCTCGCCCGACTTATCGAAAGGTAGAATAGTATTCTCGAAAGTAGGCGTCTCTTCGTTGTTGACGATGGCTTCCACTTCAGCCAATTGTTCTTTCATACCTGCTTCAAAAGCAGGCAGATAGTGTTCGTTCTTGATTTGGTCGAACGGTGGTACCTGGAAAGGTGTCGTGTATTCGGTCAGGAAAGGATTTGGGGCTTCAGCCTCAGGTTTGGGCTCGTTTTTTGAGTTGCACGAGGCCAAGACGATTACGCTCAATGCGATCATGTTGATAAGTTTTTTTGCCATATTTTTTTATATTAAATGATTCTTTTGCCGCTGCAAAGATAAAAAATGTTGTTTTTTGCCGCATCGAAAAGTAAAAACATTATCTTTGTAGTCGGTTTTTTATGCAAATTCTGAAACAACATATATGAGTTACATTTCCTGGGATAAGAAAAAACTGGTTAATCTGGAGTTTACGCTCAACCGTGAAGTGTTGCGTTCCAACGCCTTAGGAGCGTTTCTCGCCACTACTGTGATTGGCTGCAACACAAGAAAATACCACGGCCTATTGGTGGTGCCGCAGCCGCAACTGGACAACAACAACCATGTGCTACTTTCGAGTCTTGACGAGACCATCATCGAAAACAAGGAGGAATTTCACCTTGGCGTGCATATGTATCCTAATGGTGTGTTCGCACCACGTGGTCACAAATACATCCGTGACTTCACTGCCGACCCGATGCCGAAACTTACCTATCGTATTGGCAACGTAGTGTTGGACAAGGAGCTGATTTTCTCCTCCACAGAGGCACGACTTTTTGTGCGCTACACCTTGAAGGATGCTGCCGTGCCCATTACATTGCGTGTGTTGCCCTTCTTGGCTTTCCGCAACGTCCACATGTTGACACATGAGAATTATGAGGCCAGTCGCAAGGTGGATTTGGTGAAGAACGGTGCTTCGTGGCAGCTTTACAAGGATTATTCGAGGCTGTATCTGCAGTTCTCGAAGGCTGCGCAGTATACTCATGTTCCGCATTGGTACTATAATATGTTATATATCCGTGAGCAGGAACGTGGCTACGAGGCTGTTGAGGACCAGTTCGTTCCTGGATTCTTTGAATTGCAGATGAAGAAAGGCGACACGGTCATCCTCTCCGTCAGCCTTGAGGAGCAGAACCCTGCTGCCATCAAACGACAGTGTGAGGCTGAGGTGAAGCGCCTGCTGCCGCAGACGAGTTACGAGGATTGCCTGCTGAAAGCCGCACAACAGTTCATCATCCATGACGGACACGGCACACGTCTTTGGGCAGGTTTCCCGTGGTTCGGATCATGTAGCCGCGACATGTTCCTTTCTCTGCCTGGAATCGCTTTGGCGCAAGGCGACGAGAAGACTTTTACGGACGCATTGGACTACTTGGTTTCGAGGATGCAAGGCCCATTCTTCCCGCATCGCTACTATCAAAAGAATCTGTATTTCACTGCAGTGGACTCGCCGCTGTGGTTCTTCTATGTGATGCAACTATACGAGAAGATGCTCGGCAAGGAGAAGAAGGATATCTGGCGCAAGTACAAGAAACCCATGACGATGATTCTGGAGAGTTTCATTGGGGGCACGGATTTCAATGTGCACGCTTTGGACAATGGCCTGCTTTATGCCGGCAACCGCGATTTGGCCTTGACATGGATGAATGTTTTTGCCCAAGGCAAGCCCTGGACGCCGCGCACGGGATTGGCCATCGAGGTGAATGCCTTGTGGTATAATGCCTTGTGCTATGCTGTGGAACTGCTGAAAGCTGCCGATTCCAAGAATCCGCTATTGAAGAAATGGCAGGCTATGGCCGACAAGGTGAAAGCCTCGTTTGCCGACACCTTTGTTATTAATAAAGAGGGCGGCTTCTACGACTTCGTGAATAGCAACGAGAAAAACAAGCAAGTGCGACCCAATATGATGCTGGCCGCTGCATTACCTTATACGCCCATGGACGAATCCATGCAAAAACGAGCTTTTGATATCACGCAATCCGAGTTGCTCACACCGAGAGGTATACGTTCCTTGTCGCCCAACGACGAGGCCTACAGAGGTGTCACCATCGGTAACCACAGCGAACGCGAGCGGGCTTACCATAATGGTACAGTCTTCCCTTGGCTGATTGCTTTTTATGCCGATTTGTCGATCAAGCTGTTTGGGAAGTCGGCTTTGGCAAATTTGGAAGAGCTTTACAACGGATTCGAGGAAGCTATCAAGGATAATGGAATTGGCACAATCTCAGAGATTTATGACGGCAACCCGCCACATGAGGCGCGTGGCTGCATTTCGCAGTCGACAAGCGTGGCGGCCTTGCTTTATTTGCGTTATCTGATTGACGAACTAAATAAGAAAGGAGGCTCAAAATGAGAGTCTTGATGTTTGGGTGGGAGTTTCCGCCCCATATTACTGGTGGCCTTGGAACGGCTTGCTTCGGCATGACTAAAGGCTTGGCCAAGAACGATGTTGAGGTGTTGTTTGTGGTACCTCGCGCCTACGGCGACGAGGACCAGACAAATATACGTCTGCTCAACGCCAGCGATGTGACTATCGACATCGACCACGAGAAAGATCGCAGCTATTGGGAGCGTGTGCAATATATGGAAATCGGTTCCAATATCATCCCGTATGTTGGTCCGGAGGAGTTTACAAAGTTCATGGAAGACCGTCATGTAGTGGAGAATTTCAACCACACGAGCTCGGTGTTTGCTCGTAACTACCAGTTCTCGGGCAAATATGGCATGAACCTGATGGAGGAAGTGGCACGTTACGCTTTGATAGGCTCATCAATAGCCACGAAATATGACTTCGATGTCATCCATGCTCATGATTGGCTGACCTATTCTGCGGGCATCGCAGCAAAGGAGACCACGGGCAAACCGCTGGTGGTACACATGCACGCCACTGAGTTCGACCGTTCGGGCGAGAACATCAATACAGATGTTTACGCCATTGAACGTAGAGGCATGGAGGCTGCCGACCGTGTTATTACGGTGAGTAATTTGACAAGAAATATCGTCATCGAGAAATACGGCATCGATCCTGCCAAGGTCGTCACGGTGCACAACGCCGTGGAACCCAATGACAAGCCCAAATCAGAGTATGAGCGCAGTGGCTTGGATGCCAAGGTGGTGACCTTTCTCGGAAGAATTACCTACCAGAAAGGTCCAGAATACTTCATCGAGGCAGCTTACAAGATTCACCAAGTCGACCCGAGCATCCATTTCGTGATGGCGGGCACGGGCGACATGCTGGAGAAGATGATCCGTCGCGTGGCACAACTCGGTATGGGCAGTCATTTCCACTTCACGGGCTTCCTGAAGGGTGAGGCCGTCGACCAGATGTTTGCCATGACCGACGTGTTCGTCATGCCTTCCATCTCGGAGCCGTTCGGCATCGTGCCTTTGGAGGCCATGCGCTTGAATGTGCCGGTGGTCATCAGCAAGCAGTCGGGCGTCTCGGAGGTCGTCAAGCACGCTTTGAAGGTCGACTTCTGGGACATTAACGGCCTGGCCGACGCTATTTATGGTCTTTGCCATTACGAGACTTTGTCCAACTGTTTCAAGGACCAAGGCAAAGACGAAGTGGATAGCCTCAAATGGGAAGCTGCCTCAAAGAAAATCAAGGCGGTTTATGAATCGGTGGTTTAATTAGCGAATAATAAAAAAATACACAATATGAGCAAATCAGTCTGTTTCTATTTCCAAGTGCACCAGCCATATAGGCTCCGTACTTATCGTTTCTTCGAAATCGGCAAGAAACACTATTACTATGATGACTACAGCAATCGTATGGTGATGCGGCGTGTGGCAGAAAAATGCTACCTGCCCATGAATGACCTGCTGATGAAGCAAATCGAGAAATTCGGTGACAAGTTCAAGGTGGCCTTCTCCTTCTCGGGCATCGCCATTGAGCAGATGGAACAGTATGCCCCCGATGTGCTGGAGAGCTTCCAGAAGTTGGTCACCACGGGTAAGGTTGAGGTGCTTTCAGAGACTTATGCCCACTCCTTAGCTTCGTTGAACAACCCTGATGAGTTCAAAAAGCAGGTGACGGCACACAAACACAAGATGAAAGAGGTGTTTGGCGTTACACCGAAGACCTTCCGCAATACCGAGTTGATCTACAGTGACGAAATCGGTGCAGCGGTGGCTGACATGGGATACAACCTTATGCTAACTGAAGGCGCAAAGCACATCTTAGGCTGGAAGAGCCCCAACTATATGTATGCCAATGCCATCAACCCGAAAATGAAGGTTTTGCTGCGTAACTTCAAGTTCAGTGACGAGATTGCTTTCCGTTTCGTGCAGGACGGTTTCCGCGCTGAGGACTTCGTCAACTGGCTGAATGCCTTGCCCGAGGAGGAAGAGGTGGTCAACATCTTCATGGACTATGAGACCTTCGGTGAACACCAATCAGTGGAGACAGGCATCTTCAATTTCATGGAGCGCTTGCCTGAGGCTATTCTCAAGGGTAGCAAGTTCAAGTTTGCCACCCCGCAGGAGCTGGCAAAGAAACTGCAACCCGTGAGTGCAGTCAACGTGCCTAATGTGCTGTCGTGGAGCGATGAAGAGCGTGACTTGACGGCTTGGCTCGGCAACCCCTTGCAGGACGATGCCTACCGTGCTTTGTATGACCTCTCGGCCAAGGTGCGCCGTATCAAGGACGAGGAGTTGCAGCAGGACTGGATCGAACTACAAACATCTGACCATTTCTACTACATGTGCACGAAGTGGCTCTCCGATGGTGTGGTTCACAAATATTTTAGCCCGTATGCCTCGCCGTATGACGCTTACATCAATTACATGAATGTGTTGACGGATTTTGCCGATAGGGTGGAGAAATTGTCGAAACGGAAGACGAAGGTGGAATGAAATTAAATTTTAAATCTTAAATTTTTGAATCATAAATCTGAAATGAAAAACCCCGAATATCTATTTGAAACCAGTTGGGAAGTATGTAATATGGTGGGTGGCATCTACACGGTGCTCTCCACGAAGTCGAATACGGTGCGCCAGTTGCTTGGCGACCATTACATCACTGTGGGCCCCGACGTGGTGAAGGAAGCGCACGAGACGCTTTATTTTGTTGAGGATAACGAACTTTTCCCAGAATGGCGCGAACGAGTTTTAGCACAAGGCCTGAAATTCCGTATTGGACGCTGGAAAATCGAAAGCAGTCCGATTGCCATTTTAGTGGACTATACGACTTTGTATCAATCCAAAAATGAGATACTTACACATCTCTGGGATCAGTATGAACTAGATAGCATCCGTGGCCAGTGGGATTATGTTGAGCCTGTGCTGTTCGGTTATGCTGCCGGTCAGGTGATTGAGAGTTTCTGCAACTTCTACTTGCAGCAAACCAGCAATATCGTGGCGCATTTCCACGAGTGGATGACAGGCTCGGGTGTGCTGTACTTGAAGGAACATTGCCCGCAGATTGCTACGGCGTTCACCACGCATGCCACTTATCTCGGCCGTGCCATTTCGGGCAATGGACTGCCGTTGTACGAAAACTTGAAATCATACCTGCCCTCGGTGATGGCCATGCAATTCAACATTGTTTCGCAGCAGTCGATGGAGCAGAAGGCCGCCAAGAATGCCGACGCTTTCACAACGGTGAGTGACATTACGGCACAGGAGTGCGAGCAGTTCCTTTATCGTAAGCCTGATGTGATTACCATGAATGGCATAGACCATCCTCTGCGTAAAGATGTGGAGGCGTTTGCTGAACTGAGGAAGGCCTCTCGAGAGAATGTCCTTCATATTGCTGAGACATTGTGCGGCGAGCCTATCGACCGCAACTGCCTGATGGTTATCAATAGCGGACGCTATGAGTTCAAGAACAAAGGTATCGACTTGTTTATTGAGGCATTGCGTCGACTGAATGAGGACAAGAACCTCAACCGTACCGTCTTGGGCGTAATTGCTGTGCCAAGCAATATCGCTGGTCCGTCGAAAGATTTGCAGCATCGCCTTGATGGCAGCAATCCTATCATGGGTCATACCGACTTCCCCGCTACGCACCATGTCTTTGATTATGAGAACGATGCTATTCTGAATGCCTTGCGTAACTCAGGCTTGCAGAACGATACGAACGACAAGGTGAAGGTGATGTTTGTACCTGCCTATCTCAACGGCAACGATGGTATTTTCAATATCACCTATTCGGAGTTCCTTTCTGCCTTCGATTTCTCGGTGTTCCCCTCATATTATGAACCTTGGGGCTACACGCCGTTGGAGAGTATCTCTTTGGGCATCCCGACTTTGACCACAGATGTTTCTGGCTTTGGCAAGTTCGTGAATCAATATTGCAGTGACAATGACGCTGTTATAGTGGCGCACCGTCAGGATGGCGATGCCAATCAGGTGATTGACGACATCGTCCATGCCATGCGTCGTTTCTTGGATATGACCGAAAAAGGTATGGCCAAGGTTTCGGAATCTGCGTTGAAGGTGGCCGAGAAACTGTTGTGGAAGGACCTGATTACCAGCTATAAAAAGGCTTGGGATGTGGCTCTCGAGAAGTCGGGTGGCCGTCATTATATGATGGAACCGGTACCATACGCTGATCTGATGCACGAAGTGGTCTATCACAAGAACGATACTCCGAGCTGGAAGAAGGTGCTGGTGAAGCCTGTGTATTCGGAGGAGATAAAGAAGTTAGAGGAACTGTCGCACAACATCTGGTGGTGCTGGAACGTGGATGCCATCGAGCTCTTTGAGTCCATTGACCCAGTGGCGTGGAAAGCCACGGAGCAAAATCCTGTCGCCATGATGGAAGGCCTTTCCGTTGAACAAATCGCTTCCCTTGAGAGCAATGAAGATTTCGTTGACCGACTGAATAGGGTTTATGACAAGTTCAAGAACTATATGTCGCAACCGACGCAACAGAAAGACCTCATTGCCTATTTCAGCATGGAATACGGCTTGATGAAGAGCCTCAAAATCTATTCTGGCGGCCTCGGTATCCTTGCAGGTGACTACATGAAGCAAGCCTCCGATAGCAACGCCAACATGGTGGGTATCGGCCTGCTGTATCGTTATGGATATTTTGCCCAGGAGATTTCAGTCTCTGGTGAACAAAGAGCCGAATATATCCCGCAGAAGTTCTCGCAACTGCCGTTGCAGCCAGTGCTCAACGANNGTCGACGTGGGTAGGGTAGGACTTTACCTTTTGGATACCGACATTGACGAGAACTCGTCTGAGGACCGTGGCATCACGAGCCGACTCTATGGCGGCGACCCAGAGATGCGTATCAAGCAAGAGATGTTCCTTGGCGTGGGCGGCATCCGCTTGCTCGAAGCCATGGGCCTGAAACCCACGATTTACCACTGCAACGAAGGCCATGCCGCCTTCAGTGGCTTGGAGCGCCTGCGTGTATACATCAACAAGCACAACCTCGACTTCGACGTTGCGCTTGAGTTGGTCAGGACATCAACTTTATTCACTACGCACACGCCTGTGCCTGCAGGTCACGATGCCTTTGAAGAGCACCTTATCCGTACTTATATGCCGCACTATGCCAACCGCATGAACATCAGTTGGGAACGCTTCATGGGCTTAGGACGTTTTAATCCCAGCGATCCGAACGAGAAGTTCTCGATGAGTGTGTTGGCTACCAACCTCAGCCAAGAGGTGAACGGCGTGAGCAAGATCCATGGACGTGTGTCAAGGGAGATGTTCCAGTCGCTGTGGCCTGGCTATTTTGCCGAGGAGAACCATATCGGTTACGTCACCAATGGCGTGCACCTGCCCACGTGGAGCAACCGTCTCTGGCAACGCCTTTATAAAGAGACTTTTGGACATGATTACATCGATCATCAGTCGGATGTGAAGATGTGGGAAAAAATCAACGAGGTGCCGGATGCCAGGATTTGGGGTATTCGTAGGCAGCTGAAACACGAACTGATTGTTTATCTTGGAGAGAAGATTAAAGAAGATATGCGGCAGCGTCAGGAAAGCCCGAAACTCATTATGCAGACCGTCAATAACTTGAACGAGAATGCCTTGATTGTTGGTTTTGCCCGTCGTTTCGCCACTTACAAACGTGCCCACCTGTTGTTTGGCAACTTGGAGCGCCTCTCGAAACTTGTCAACGACCCGAAGCGTCCCGTTATCTTCCTCTTTGCAGGTAAGGCGCATCCTAACGACAAAGCAGGTCAAGATCTCATCAAGATGATTATTGACATCTCGCGTCGTCCTGAGTTTATCGGTAAGATATTGTTTATCAGTAACTATGATATGGAACTCGGTGCCCGTCTGACCTGTAGCGTGGATGTGTGGCTCAACACGCCAACTCGTCCTTTGGAAGCCTCGGGTACGAGCGGTGAGAAAGCTGTGATGAACGGTGTGCTGAACTTCTCTGTCCTCGACGGTTGGTGGGCAGAGGGTTATCGTCCAGATGCCGGCTGGGCCATTCAGGAAAAGCGAACCTATCAGAACCAGCAATATCAGGACGAGATGGATGCCGAGACGATATACAACACGCTTGAAAATGAGATCGTCCCGCTTTATTACGCTCGCAACGTGCAAGAGATTCCGACAGGTTGGGTGGCGGCCATGAAGAAGTGCCTTAACGAAATTTCGCCGCGCTTTACGATGAAACGTATGATGGACGACTACTTCGAGCAGTATTACAACAAACTGATCGAACGCACCAACTGGATGCGTGCCAACCGTTACCAAAAGGCCTTTGAAATCAGTGCGTGGAAGACGCGTGTGCGCAACAATTGGGACAAGGTGGAGGTGAAGTCACTGATTTTGCCCGACACCAATGTGCGTCCTTTGACCTTCGGCGAACAGTTCATTGCAGAAATCACTTTGCTTACGGCCGACCTTGAACCTGGTGACTTGGCCATTGAGCTGTTGATTGGCAGGAAGGACAATGATAATGAGGTGGAAATCAAGAGGGTGAAGGAGATGAAGCGTGTCGACTCGGGCGATGGCTGGGTGAAGTATTACATCAAATTGCCAATTACTCGTGCCGGGGTGTACGATTTCACTTTCCGTGTCTATCCTACCAACGCGATGCTGCCTCACCGACAGGACTTCCCACTGGTGAAATGGATCTAAACCAAAATTGAAAGGTTGCAACATTGCAACCTTTTTTTTGTATGTGGAATTTGATTATATTTGCATCGTCAAAACAAAATAATCTATGGAAGCATATCAAATTTGGCTTATCGCAGCCATCGTACTGGTTATCTTCGAGATTTGCTCTGCCACGTTCGGAGCCATCTGCTTCGCCATCGGAGCGGGTTTTTCGGCACTTGCTGCTGGATTGGGTACGGGTGTCACATGGCAGATTGTCATCTTTGCCGTCGTTTCGCTGCTCACATTCATTTTCCTACGTCCTTTCATGCTGAAGTTCATGGATAGGAAATCAAAAGATGTGAAAACCAACGCCGAGGCAATCATAGGGCGCAAAGGTGTCGTGTCGGAACGCATCGATGCAGAACAGCACACGGGTCGCGTGGCCATCGACGGCGACGACTGGAAAGCCGTATCTGAAGACGGTTCCATCATCGAAAAAGGATCATCCGTGGAAATCGTCAAAATGGATAGCATAATAGTAACCGTAAAACAATAAACATCATGACTGCTTTAAACATCTTCCTCATCGTATTGGTTGTCTTCGTCGTCATTTATGTCCTTAAAGGAATCAAGATCGTTTCCCAGTCGGAATCGATGATTGTCGAACGCCTTGGCAAGTACAACCGCACCCTCAACGCAGGTATCAATGTCATCCTTCCCATTGTTGAGCGGGCCAAAAGCACTTATTCACGCCGTCAGGATGGCAGACCGCATATCACCGACCATATTGACATGCGCGAACAGGTTTATGACTTTGACAAACAAAGCGTGATCACCAAGGATAATGTAATGACCGAAATCAACGCCTTGTTGTATTTCCAGATCGTCGACCCGATGAAGGCCGTCTACGAAATCCAGAACCTGCCTCTGGCCATTGAGAAACTGACCCAGACCACCCTGCGTAACGTGGTGGGTGAGATGGAACTCGACGAAACCTTGACCTCGCGTGACACTATCAACTCTAAGCTCCGCAATGTGCTTGACGATGCCACGAACAAATGGGGTGTTAAGGTGAATCGTGTTGAGCTGCAAGATATTACGCCTCCTGAGAGCATCCGTCGTACCATGGAACTCCAGATGCAGGCCGAGCGTAACCGTCGTGCCGAGATCTTGAAGGCAGAAGGTGAGAAGCAAGCTCAAATTCTGAACTCCGAAGGTGAGAAGCAGGCTGAAATCAACGCCGCCGAAGCTGAGAAGCAGGCCAACATCCTCAAGGCCGAAGGTGAAGCCCGCGCTAAGGTGCTGCAAGCTGAAGCCGAAGCCGCTGCCATCCGCAACATTGCCGACGCCGTCTCCGACCGTGGTGCCGACCCCGTCAACTACCTGTTGGCTGTCAAGTATATCGATACATTGAAGGAAGTGGCTGGCGGACAGGATAATAAGACGGTCTATCTGCCGTATGAAGCTACCAACTTGTTAGGCTCACTGGGCGGCATCAAGGATATGTTCGCCAAGTAAGTCGCTGACCACAAAAACGCAATCCTATGGTTTCCTACAAGAAAGATTTGCATATTGGGAATATGATCCAGCAAGAGATGGAGAAGCAGGGGAGAACTGTGGCCTGGTTGGCCAAGTCCATCTATTGCGAAAAGTCGAATATTTACAAGCTGTTTAGGCGCGAAAGCATCGGCATCGACCAACTGATGCGCATTTCGGAGGTGATGGGCCACGACTTTTTGGCCGATTGCTACGAGCAGCAACAATGATAAAACGGGTCGCACCATGGAAATCTTGGATTTGTACGACAAGGACCTGAAGTTTACGGGGCAGACCATCGAGCGGGGACGACGTGTTCCTCCCGGTTTGATGATTCCCATCGTGGCGGTGTATGTCTACAATGACCAAGGGCAATATCTGATTCAAAAAGTGGCCCCACGAAAGGGCAATTATTATTCCACCACAGCAGGCCATGTGCAGAGTGGCGAACGCGACTTTGCACAGGCCATGCTGCGTGAGATGAAGGAGGAAATTGGCCTATCAGCGACGAAAAGCGAGTTGAAACTGGTGAAGATCAGACGCTACGATTACAAGTTCACGCTTTTGTATATGCTGAAAAGCAATGTCCCGGCTGAAATGCTGCGCCTACAAAAGGACGAGGTTGACTCGATATCGTGGATGAGCCACGAGGACATCGAGCTGCTCTGCAAAATGGGGCTTTTCAACAGGATTCATTACCAATTGCTGCTGGATTGCGAAGAAAGATTGCAAAACAGGCATTGATTGCTTTTCCGTTTCGTTATTTTGGTTATATTTGCGGCAAATTATTTATGTTGCAACAAATACCTGTATTATTATGATAGCAAGAGAATTACTTAATCCCAAAAGCATCGTCATTTGCGGTGCATCTAGTGACGTTCATAAACCTGGCGGAAAGTCGCTGAAGAACCTCATGGAGAGCCCCTTCAAAGGCCAGATCTACGCCGTTAACCCCAAAGAGACCGAAGTGCAGGGCGTGAAATGCTATGCCAAGGTCGAAGACTTGCCGCAGGTGGATTGCGCCTTGTTGTGCATCGCCGCCAAGTTCTGCGCCCATACAGTGGACGTGCTGGCCAAGGAGAAAGGCTGCAAAGGCTTCATCATCATCAGTGCTGGCTTCTCGGAGGAGAGCCATGAAGGAGCTGAAATCGAGAAACACATCGTCGACACCATCAACAGTGTGGGTGGCTCGCTGATTGGCCCCAACTGCACGGGCTTCCTCAACGTGAACTACGCTGGCTGTTTCGACACACCCATCCCGACGCTCGACCCTCATGGTGTCGACTTCATCACGGGTTCGGGCGCTACAGCCGTGTTCATCAAGGAATACGGCATCAGTAATGGCCTGAAGTTCAACAGTGTTTGGGCAGTGGGCAACAGCGCTCAGTTGGGCATTGAAGACGTGTTGGAGCACTTGGACGAGACCTTCGACCCTGAGAAGTCGTCGCGCGTCATCATGCTTTATATGGAAAAGATTGGCGACCCGCAGCGTTTGCTCAAGCATAGCCGCAACCTCATCAACAAGGGCTGTCACATCGCCGCCATCAAGAGCGGTGGTAGCGCTGCTGGTTCGCGTGCCGCTTCTTCACATACGGGTGCTTTGGCTACCAACGATGCCGCTGTGGATGCCTTGTTCCGCAAGGCGGGTATCGTGCGTTGCCAGAACCGTCAGGAACTGACCACTGTCTGCGGTGTTTTCATGCACCCCGAAATCAAAGGCAAGCGTTGCGCTGTGGTGACCCATGCGGGCGGCCCCGCCGTGATGCTCACTGACGTGCTCTCCAATGGCGGTATGGAGGTGCCTTCACTCAAGGAACACCCCGCCAGCAAAGCCCTGTTGGAGAAACTCTTCCCAGGTTCCTCGGTGGGTAATCCCATCGACTTCCTCGCCACTGGTACCGCCGAACAACTGGGTTATATCCTTGATGCGGTGGAGAACGACTACACCGACATCGACTTCTCGGTCGTCATCTTCGGCTCGCCTGGACTTTTCTCGAACAAGGAAGTTTATGACTTGCTCGACGAGAAGATGAAGACCTGTAAGAAGCCCATCTTCCCCGTGTTGCCGAGTATCATCAACGTGAAGGACGAAATTAACGACTTCATCGCCAAGGGCCGTATCAATTTCCCCGAGGAATGTGTGCTTGGCAATGCCATCTGCAAAGTGTACAATACGCCCAAACCCAAGATGGGCAACATTGAGAATCTGCCTATAGATAAGATTATGGTGGCTCCCATCGACGAGCCTGACAAAGCCGAGGTGGCTGAAGTTGCCGAGTCCATACGCGAATTTGGTATGCTCACCCCGATTACCGTCAGCCCTATGGATGGAGGCTATCGTCTCGTGAAAGGTATCAAGCGTTTGCGTGCTGCCAGCTTGAACGGTATGACAGAAATTGCAGCCTATGTTCAGGAAGACGCTGTGGCAGACGACATTCCCGATATCGATGTTCCACGCATCCGCAGAACGATTGACCGCTGCAAGGATGGTTACCTTGAAATGGCTGACTACAACGAGCTGCTCGATGCTGTCGGCATTAGCCGCAAGAAGAGCGTGGAAGTGAGCAAGAAAGAGGATGCCTTGACCTTTGCCACAGAGGTCGGCTGCTCAAAGGATATGCCGCTGGTGATGAAGGTCGTCGGCCCGCTGCACAAGAGCGATGTGGGTGGTGTCACCCTCGGTGTGAAGGACCTTGAAACGGTAAGCAAGGAGTTCGACCGCCTCATGGCTATCAAGGACACCTATGCTGTTGAGATGTATCCTATGCTTGAAGGCACGGAGGTCTATATTGGTGCTATGCGTGACCCGAAGTTCGGCCATCAGGTCTTCTTCGGCTTGGGTGGCATCTTCATTGAGGTACTGAAAGACGTGGAGAACGTGCTGGTGCCCGTCAGCAAGGACGAGGTGCTCGAGAAGCTCAAACACCTGAAGGGCTATAAGATCCTGGAAGGTGTGCGTGGTCAGGCGGGTGTCAATCTCGAACTCTACGCTGATCAGGTGGTCCGTGTGAGCGCTTTGGTGCAAGCCGCGCCAGAAATCGCCGAAATGGACTTGAACCCGCTGCTTGGCAACCCGCGTTATGTGACCGCTGTGGATGCACGTATTCGTATTGAAAAATAATCATTGGTTTGTAGAGACGGTGTACACACCGTCTCTACATGCCCAATCATTAGGATTATGTTTCATATAGCAGATAAAGGCCTATATTCTCTCGTATACGGAGCCTTGGTCGCCCTCACCTTTGTGATAGACAATGTGCTGCTGAAAAAGACGGACAAAACCTCGCGTATTGTTGGCTATGTCCTCAGTATCATCGTGGATCTGTCCCTCTTTGGCTATGGCATCTACCTCTATCTCGCCAAAGGTGAAGACCAGACGGGTTTCGTCCTCGGCGGTGTCCTTTGCGGAATATGTCTGCTTTGCCTCTTGGGACGCTATTGGCAGAACAAGGAAGAAGACAAAAGGCGTAACTGTGAATGAGGCGGCTGGCGTTCATAGGATTCCTGCTGTTGCTGTCGCAATGGGCGTGGGCGCAGACGGTGACGTTTTCCGCTGTCGGAGGATTCTATGACACGTCGTTTGAGTTGGCTTTGCAAGGCAATGCAGCCTATCAAATCCGTTATACCATCAATGGCAACACTCCAACGGGAACCTCGGCATTATACGAGGCTCCTTTGTTGTTGAATGAGGATTTGTATTCAAAATCAAACATCTATACCGTTCAAACTGCCTGTGATGAGTTGTTTTTTGCCCCTGAATCGGTGCAGCATTGCATTACCTTAAGGGCTGCGGCATTCGATGTGGCGGGAAATCGTGTCGGTCCTGTCACCACGCAAAGTTATTTCATACGTTCTTTAGGTTGCGACACCCATGGTTTGCCCGTGATGGCCATCAGTGCCGACTCTTTGGCTTTGTTTGATTATGATACAGGTATTCTCGTCCCAGGAAAGTATTTTGACCCATCCGAATCCTATTGGACGGGAAATTTCTACCAAAGCGGCAGCGAATGGGAACGGCTTATCAATGTAGAGTTTTATGAACCTAGCGACAATAGTGGCATCAACCAGCAGGCTGGATTGCGCACGCATGGCGGGACAAGTCGCCGGCAGACGCAGAAAGGCATGAAAATCTATGCCCGTGACGAGTATGGCAAGAAACGCTTCAAGCACCATTTCTTTGAGTCTATTCCCAATGAGAGCTTCAAACACCTGGTCATCAAGCCGTTCAGCTATCAATGGTTCAATTATGGGATTCAGGACGATATCTGTAACCGCATGGCGGCAAATCTTGATGTTGAGTCCATCGCCTCGCGTCCCATGGTGCTCTTCTTGAATGGCGAGTATTGGGGCATTTATTATCTTAAGGAAAAGCCTGACGCCCATTATCTTGAGGACCATTTTGGGAATGAGGACACGGACTATAATGTCGTCAGCAATTGGTATGGCTTTCAGGTGGATGGCGACACGACGGGCTTCTTGGAGATGATGCGATGGGTGAATGACTGTGACCTTACCCAAGAAGAGCAATATGCCCGCATCAACGAGATGATTGATGTTGGCAGTTTCATCGACTACTATTGCTTAGAACTGTTCATCGCCAACAACGACTGGCCTGCCAACAATATGCGCTGCTATCAGTTGAACGACGGGATATGGCGTTGGATTTTCTTCGATGGCGATGATGCGCTCACGAAAATGAATTTTGATGTGTTGGACAATGCCACTTCAACCATCAATATGGGTTGGCCTACTGATTCCAGATCGACGCTACTTTTTAGAAAACTGCTTGAAAACAAAGAGTTTAGCAAGCGTTTTCTTCTCCGCTTTAATGAGCTTTTGTCCTCGCAATTCACATACGAAGTGACAAAGGCTTATTTTGATGATGCCGCCGCATTGGTCAGGGGAGAGGTCCCTTCGCAGTGCGAGCGTTTTGGTTTGCCTCTGAGCCTAGGGCAGTGGGAATATGACATTACGGCTATCAACAGATTCTTGAGGACGCGTGTGGGGAATATGATTGACCGCCTTGGCGATTTCTTTACGGCAGAGGACAATAACACGAATATCGAACTCTTGTATCCGAATCCTGTAAGCGATGACCTTCATCTGATTCTTTGGAGTGACGGTTTCACTGTGAACGACATCGAATTGTTTGATCTCATGGGTCGGAAACTTTATTCTCAGAAAATAGTCTTGATGGAAGGAGAAAATTATTTAAATTTGTCCTGTCCATTTGCCTCAGGTATATACATTCTTAGATTTGGAAATAAAACACAAAAAATTGTAATTCAATAAGTTGTAATATGAAAAAATCCGATTTTTTGACCATACTGATTGTGGCTGCCGTCATTTGCGGCTTCGCTTTCATCCCAGGCGCCTGGGATTGGTTCCTCACGACTACGACCAACCATGGCCTGTTGATGAGTTTCTTTAAGTTTGCCATCCTTGGCACTTTTGGTGAGATGCTGTCCTTGCGCATCCGTGAGGGTGTGTACCTCAAGAAAGGTTTCGGCTTGTTGCCCAAATTGTTGATTTGGGGTGTGTTGGGTGTGGTGATTGCTTCCGCCATGACCATTTTCAAGACGGGCACTGTCAAGTTGTTGGATGGCGGCTTCCATCTCAACGGCAAGGCGGCCGAATGGTTTGCCGGTGACTTGAGTTGGGGTAAGTTCTTCGTTGCGCTGTGTGTCAGTGTGCTGATGAACACCTTGTTTGCGCCTGTATTTATGACCTTCCACAAGATTACAGACATCCATATCGCTGAGACGGGTGGAACACTGAAGGGCTTCTTCAGCCATCCGCTGAACATTCAGGAGAAGATGAGCAAGAAAATCAATTGGGACATCCAATATGGCTTTGTCTTTGCAAAGACCATCCCGTTATTCTGGTATCCGATGCACACGATTACTTTCCTGCTGCCTGGAACGCTTCAGGTGCTGTTTGCAGCTTTCCTCGGTGTGGCTTTGGGCGTGATTCTAAGTATCAAAAAATAAAACCTAAATATCATGAAAGCATACAAATGGTTAAGAGGGCTAATGAAAGCCTCGGCACTCACGACAGTGATGTTCATCATGCAGGCATGCTATGGGACATACTATGATCCTAACATGCATGAAATTAAAATGAAAGGTATTGTGGTTGACAAAACATCAGGAAAACCTTTGCCAGGCATTGAGTATGCGATAAATGATGTCATTTTTGGCTATACTGACGAAAACGGGGAGTTTGATATTTGGCAATATGATGTCGTGTATTCGTATGAATTGAGTTTTGCTGATTCTACTGGTCACTATCGTTCTTTTGACACCGTAGTGGAAGATGCTGAGATTTCTGGTTTACGAATCAAGTTGGAAAGCAACCAATAACCCTTTGCTACGATGAAAAAGCACTCCTTATATAAATGGTTCCGTCGCGTGGCCATGCTTTCGGGCATTCCAGCTTTAACAATGATGTTTGCTTGTATGAAAAAGTATGGAGCGCCAAACGATGTGATTTGGGGTGCTGTTTTGGATCAGGAGACTGAGCAACCCATTCCGGAAGTCAGCATCAAAGATGTGAACAGCCATCCATTGGATACCACAGACGGGTATGGTCAATTCGAACTGACAACAATGGAATGCTTGGATTTGACTTTCAGTAAAGAGGGTTATCACTCAAAAGACACGACATTATGCCCATCTTTAGGCGTGAATGTCTTCATGAAAAGGGAAACAGAAGAATGATGCTTCAAGCCCTTCATAACTATTTTCGAAAGAAGGAATCCCAACTCCATGAGTTGAATTACCTCTTTTGGGAGTGTACGCAACGCTGCAATCTCAACTGCCAGCATTGTGGCTCGGATTGCTTTGCATCATCTCGCTACAAGGATATGCCTTTTGAGGATTTCTTGAGTGCCATCAAACCCTTGGAGACCAAGTTCGAGCGTAATTCAGTGCTGGTGGTCATCACGGGCGGAGAGCCTTTGGTACGTCCCGATTTGGCCGACTGCGGGCGGCAATTGCGACAGCATGGCTTCCCTTGGGGCATCGTCAGCAACGGCTATGCCTACGACGAGGCTATGCATCGGAAACTGATGGACGCGGGCATGTGCAGCATCACCATTAGTTTGGACGGCCTGCGTGACACGCATGATGCTTTTCGCAAGCGTCAAGGCAGTTTTGACCATGCCCTATACGCCATCGATTTGATTGCCAACGAGAAACGCCTACCTACATACGACATTGTGACCTGTGTCAGTCCGATGAACTTCGGAGAGTTGGAGGCGATGAAACAATTGCTCATCGAACACAAGGTGAAGGCTTGGCGCCTGTTCACCATTGACCCGATTGGTCGTGCTGCCACTGACGATAGCCTGCAACTTAGCGACGAGCAATTCCGCCAGCTGATGGATTTCATCGTCGCCACCCGAAAGGAAGGGAAGATAGATTGCAAGTTTAGTTGCGAGGCTTACGTCGGTCCTTATGAGCGCAAAGCCCGAGACTGGTTCTATTTCTGCCGCGCGGGCATTACCGTCGGTTCTGTTCTCATTGACGGATCCATTTCCGCCTGTCCCAACATCGACCGTCGCTTCGCGCAAGGCAACATTTATCAAGATGATTTCCTCGATGTCTGGGAAAACCGTTTCCAACTTTTCCGTGACCGCGCTTGGATGAAGACGGGTCAATGCTCCGACTGCAAGGTGTTTAAGAATTGCCTTGGCGGGGCAATGCACCTGCACCAAAAAGACCACGAGGGAATATTGCTGTGTCACTACAACAAGCTCAAATAAAAAATTCAACTTTTTTTAAAAAAAATCACTTTTTCTCTTGACAGTAAAGAAAATTGTTGTACTTTTGCAGTGTTCTATTCAACTAATACACTAACACAAAAATACAACAACATGATTGAAATCAAGAACTTAGACTTCGGCTACAAGAATCAGCCAGTCTTCAAAAACATCAGCCTCAGCTTCGAGAAAGGCAACATCTACGGGCTGTTAGGCGAAAATGGAGTGGGGAAGACCTCCCTGCTGAAACTCATCAGCGGTCTGCAAAAGCCGACTGCTGGTACTTGCGAGGTGGACTGCGTTGCCCCCTTTGACCGCCTCCCCGAAACCCTCCAAAAAATTTACTTCATATCGGAAGACTTCGCCACGCCGGAGGGTACACCTATTAATAATATAAAGGAGTTGGGCGTGTTTTATCCCAACTACGACGAGAACCTCTTCCTTGAACTCTGCAAGGAGATGGAGGTTGACCCGACGCGCAAATATGGTGAATTGTCGTTCGGTCAGCAGAAAAAGTGCTTGATTGCCACGGCTTTGGCTCTCAACACAGACTATCTGCTCCTTGATGAGCCTACCAATGGCCTCGACATTCCTTCAAAGACCCTTTTCCGTCAGGTGATTGCTAAGCACGCCAACGAGGACCGCACCATCATCATCTCCACCCATCAGGTGAAGGATGTGGAAAACCTCATCGACCCCATTATCATCCTCGACCACGACGAAGTGCTGCTAAAGGCCTCGTTCCGAGAAATCACCGATAAGCTCTACTTCGATTACGGCACGGAGAAGGACGACACCGCGCTCTACAGCGAGATGATCCCTGGCGGCTATGTCAATGTCATCCGCAACACGGAAGGCCTCGACAGCAAGGTGAGCATCGATGTGCTGTTCAACACCGTCATGAAAAACAAGGAAACCATCAAACAAATCTTTAGCTAATAGGAGGAACAAATCATGAATAACACATTCGATTTCAACCGTTTCAAGAACCTCTTGCTGAAGGACGGCAAGATGTACATCCACAACTACGGCACAAACATCATCGTTTTCTGCTGCCTAAACGCCATCTTCTGGACTTTCAACCTCTTGTTTGGTACGTCATCCCAACAGATGTTCCGCTTTGGTATGCTATGCACTTGGACGGGATTGGCCATGATGATGGTACCAGAGAAGGTCTACGGCAAGGCCAACCTTTCTCGTGAGGGCGTGAGTTTCGCCATGCTGCCTGCCTCCTCGTTGGAGAAGTTCATCAGCATGTTCATCTACTGCGCCATCGTGACGCCCATCATCGTCTTTTTTGGCGGCTACCTGGTGGACACGTTGCTGTCGCTCTTCCCTTTCGGTGGTTTCGAGAAGCCGATACATCTCTACACCATCAATGATTTTGTTCACATGATGGACAATTCGGAAGGAGTGGTGCAATCTGGCAACATGGAACTCTCTTTTGGCGATGTGTTCCCCATAGGAGTGATGCGTACTTCACTTTACATGAGCATCATCCAATGGGCGGCCATCTTCATGCTCGGTAACATGCTCTTCAAGAAGCACAAAGCCGGTAAGACCTTCGCTTGCTATCTTGGCATCGGATATGTGCTTTCCACACTTTTTGGGCTCGTTTTTCTCACCAGCGGTCGTATGGAACAATGGTTGGAAACTTTAGAGGATTTCCCTGCCGAAGAAATGATTCGCTTGTCGCACAATGCCACGATTTGGGGCATGATTATCGGCATCATCACCACGGGCGTGCTGCTCTATTTCACCTATCGTAAAATCAAGACGCAAAAGTATTAAGCCATGGAATTCAACGCACACAAACCCATATACTTGCAGATTTGTTCGCAACTCTATGAGCA
>LXOW01223566.1_pt1 | contig 23501 bp, 26 predicted proteins | sample 1368591 | NCBI WGS metagenome assembly LXOW01 (sample SAMN04884650, study PRJNA319009) | bovine gut metagenome | isolation source: Cow rumen | host: Bos taurus | place: Italy: Legnaro (PD) | collected 2014-07-09
AAGGCAAATTTATTGGCAAAAAATGAAAGTTTAAGTTAAAATCGGAGTGGTCAACTTCCGATCGTTTTAGTGGTCAACTTTTTCGATCGTTCTACACTCACATTGATAGTTATATTTATGTTGCTAGTTCTACTGTAATATTGAGTGCTTGCTATATTATCTTTTTAAGGTTTCTTTTAAGGGGCAGAACGATGAGAGCACACGAGCTTTTAAAAAAGTATAACAGAATGATTGCTTATCAGATTGTCCTTTTGATATTGATGGGACTGGCTGTTTTTTCTCCTCTTATGTTGTTGTGCTTATTACCTGTATTTTTGGTTTTCCTTGTTTTTTTTATTGTTCTCTTAACAAATTCAGTGACTTATTTTGAAAACTGTTCTTACCCCCAATGCGCCCTTAAAAGCAGAAATATTAAAGTAATGTGCATTTTAATGCTCGTTAATCTAGTTTTTATGATATCGATTCCGTTTTGGAGTATGGAAATAAGGTGGGAGTATATGGTATGTGCTCTGTTATCCTTTGTTACTGAAATTGGGATTGGTGTATATTGTTTTCTCTATTTTTGTGCCATCAGAGAGGTTATTAAGCAGATAACTGAAAATGATAAAGAGTCTGACAGTCACATGAAAAATCCGGTAAATGTTGCAGACGATTCATTAAGACAGATTCCTGACGAAAATGAAGAATATACAGTCAAACTTGGAATATTTGGTAACCTAGTGCTTCATGTTATACTCGTAATATTGGTACTACTGGTTCTCATGGCACCAGTCGGTTATTTTGCTTATATGATCTATGGAATAACCCATCCGTAAGTAAAATTATAGGGGAAACTGTTAGGTATTGAGAGACATCGAATGGCAATAAGAATAGGCAGTACCGAGGAGTAACTCCCACGACACCGCCTTGAAGAAGGTAAATGTTCAGATTATAAGGTCGTCATACTTACTCCGAATTGTTTAATATACATTATCCACTATTAATCCTCATTAAAGTTATCAACGGTGTCGCAGTTCCTAACCGAGACACCGCCTTAAACTTAAATAGGATACCTGTTTACAGGTTCATCATCTTATCTCTGATTTGCTCAGCCTGCTGTTTCAGATAATACACCTTCCGCTTATCTATCCCGAGTTCAGCCGCAATTTCCGGAGCATCGCAGTCGTAGGTGTGATATCTGGTAAACACCTCTGCTATGAGTGGATCTTTCCTGCGCATGGCCGCGATAAGCTCTTCGTAAATCATCTCACTTTCAGCCTCGTTCATTCCTGAAAATTCCTCGCCTTCATTGCTCATAAGTTCTTCAGGATCATCATAATTGATGACCCTAGGCTGACGGCTATTCTGCCGAAAGAACTGGTAGAGGTACGCTATGTATCATTTCCGCAGCATGACCTTTTTGCCACCGTGGGCGGTAACCGGCTCATGGTTCATCGCAGTGCCGTTCCTGCAATCGCACAAAGGATTAGAAACAGACTGTGTCCTGAACTTTGATTTGGATACTCTGTTTCTTGGCTCTGTGGTTCCTCTGCTTGAGGAAATCACATCAAAGTACAAGACCGGTATCTTCGGGGCAGCGAACGGGAGAATCGTGATAAATGGATGAAGCAGATGAACCTTAAGGAGGTAGTTAACACTCCGCTGTATTTCAATACCGGACTTATGTGCTACAAGGCAGACTGCAGCGGTCTCTATGACAAGTTCATCAGAACTCTTGAGCAGCATTGCAACTTCATGTACTTCCCGGAGCAGGACTTCGTGAATCTTCATTTCAAGAAAAAATATCCGCTTGCCAATGAGTTCAATGCCATCTGGTTTAATCCCACTGAGGGAGCAATATGAATGCCGAAATGCTTCTCACCGTCCACCGCTGGTTTGCAAGGAAATCCTGTCCGTGAAACTGGCTAATGGAACGACTGGGCTGTTTAGCTCAGGAGGTTAACAGCCGCTTGGGTAATAAGGGCGATTTGCACATATACAAAAGCCGACAAGATACTTGTCGGCTTAAACCTAGTTCTTTAAATCAAAAGTTCCCAAGATTGGACTCAATGATTTAGCATCTACTTCTTTGAACTTTTAATCTTTTCCCAAAGACTGTTGATTACTTCATTTAATTTTTCATCCTGAGGTTCTACTACAAACATCAATTTCATTTTATCATCAGGTATAGTGATATTTGGATTTGATGCTACTGACTCATCTGCAAGATCCAAAGCAGGTAAAACGGCATTTGAATACAGGTTGTAATTTGATATATCCGCCATTACTGCTGGTTCAAGAATATAATTCATGTACTTGTACGCATTATCGACATGCTTCGCATCTGCTGGTATCGCCATCATGTCGTACCATAATACGGCTCCTTCTTTAGGAACAACGTAGTTAATTTCTAAACCTTTATTTGCTTTTTGGGCTCTTTCAATTCCGATAAGAACTTCGCTACTCCAACCGAATGCTACACATACGTCACCGCTTGCAAGATCAGAATATTGTGATGTACGAAAATATCGAATATAAGGTCTAATCTTCGTCAACAATTTAGCAGCTCGCTCATAATCAACACTTTCAGATGAGTTAGGATTTAATCCAAGATAATTAAGAGTAGTGGCAAAAACTTCAACCGGAGAATCCAAAACAGCAACACCACACTGTTCTAATCGAGATATATTCTCCTCTTTGAAAATAAAGTCCCAAGAGTCAACAACATAATCATTTCCAAAAATTTCTTTAATTTTCTTCACATTATATCCGATACCTGTTGTACCCTGCTGATATGGAATTGCGTACTGGTTATCAGGATCTTGTTTGGATAAAAATTTCATTTTTACAGGATCGAGATTCTTATAATTTGGGATCTTACTTTTATCGAGTTTCAAAAAAATTCCAGTATTTATTTGGTGGGATACAAAATCTGAACCGGGGAAAACAAGATCATAGCCAGACTTTCCAGCCAATAATTTGGTCTCTAAAGCTTCATTGGTATAAAAATGATCAGTTACTACACGTATATTGGTTTGTTTTTCAAAATTAGACACTGTATCAGGAGCTTCATAATCATCCCAATTATATACATTTAACACATTATCATCGGCGGCATTGGCTGCAAAAGCTAATGAACTCATCAGTGGGGCTATGCATAAAACAAATTTTAAATTTAAAAGAGTCCTATTTGACATACTACAATCCCTCAGCGAAGTTGCAAAATAAAGATAACTGCACATCTAAATCAGTACAATTATTAACCATTTTATAGCATTGGTACTTAATAAAAAAGACTGATTATCACAGATTTATTGGAAGATCAATCAAGAGACGGCATATGCCTAGTAAGACAATATGAAACGACCTCCACGAAAGAATGTAAAAACGTGGATTTACCGTGTAAACTGTAGATGTTTGTAAACAGATACGGATTTACCGCAAACATTAAATGAAGGTCGTTATGAATAAGATAATATATATTGGAATGGATGTCAACTCTTCTAACTTTACTTTGTGCTCTTTTTCAGAAAACATTGCGCACATACCATAACTTTCAGGTTTTAAACAATTATGATGTGAGTAAAATTATAGATCAACATATCACATTTTACATTGATGATAAATAGCTATGTAGCATATATACCCCAGCCACAATAATTAGCAAAATAACCACAGTTTTTAACGAAAACTGAAATGACGTACATATATCAACAATAGTTTCACAAATAAAATCAAACATTTTGCAACCATCTTCTTAAGATACCTACATATACTACTTTGATTATATCTACACGTAAAACATTGTAAACAAAAAGTGATGTTTATGTTTAAAAAATGTAATCAATATAAAATTTGTCTCAAAGTTATCTGCCATTTGATGTTTATTCTGCTCCTTTTGGTTTAGGGTAAGAATAAGATGCTGCACCTTTAAACATATCAAGCATACCAGTAACATTGGAAGTGTTCCAATTGCTGATTGGCTGATTGAAGGATTTTGCTTCTACGAACATTTCACTCATATCAGTAACCTTGGAAGTATCCCAGTTGCCGATTGGCTGATTGAAGGCCTTTGCTTCATAGAACATTTCACTCATTTGCAGTCTTTGCACTGGCATTCTTACTTTTGCACAACTTTGCGATAATCAGTGCTATTGTGATAATATTTGCTCTTGCAGGAGTTAAATTCACTGCTACGTATGAAATTAAAAGCTATAGATATGTTTGCAACTCATGCGGCTATATTGAGGAATGGGTGGCACCTAGACATCTGAAGCGTGTTGCATCCGGAATGAAACGGCTTAATGCTGACTATGATGAGATTGGCGAGGAACTAAGAAAAGAAAACAGAGAATCACGGTTCGGTGGCATAGCCATATTTATTCTGGCCATGACACTTGGTGCCATTCTGATGATAGCGTTAATGATTTTTTCTATTGCTGCAAATCACTAATAGTTTCTTCTGATGCTTAATAAAGGCTAAAGATATCTCTGCAATTTATAAGGTTATAGACTTGTAGCAAATACGAGAAGAAAAAATGAAGCAATCACCAAATACTTCTGTCGGTTATTTCAAAGAACCCCTGACAGCTGCTTTTGTATTAACAAAGCATTCTGAAAAATTATTATTCTTGACTGTTGTTTTTGCGTGTTTATGTTCAGCTTGTTCTGTCTCCTCAAGTACCAATAATATCCGTGTACAAAATGGTGGAACTTATCCGAAGGGGATTTCGGAACGTATCAAAGTCAATGTGTACGAGAACGGCAATCTAGTGGACTCGTTTACCGGGGAGAAAAACATAAGATTGTTTGTGAATAAAACCTCCACTCTATACTTTGAGCTTGAAGGTATCGATGAAGAGGCTAAACAGTGTATTTATACGAAAAAGGATGCAGTAACAGATAATATTTACCATACTGATGATTACGAACCTGATCCAGTTACCTCAGGGTTTATTCAAAAATGTAATGGCTTCTGCGCTATAATGGAACTTGGTACAACGGTGTCAACAACCAATTCAACTATGATTATTCCAAAAGTGTTGTTGTCACCGTCAGATACAACAACCATGGGGCTTTGGCATTACAATTATCCAAATTTCATGCAGTATTATCCCGCTGTAAAGGATACGGAAGAGTGCCGTATGTGGCTTGAGAGCCTAGACAGTCAAAACAGCAGTTTGAAAATTATGAGCAGTAATGATGCCCTTTTTAAGGACAAGGAATCTGAAGAAGAACCGGTGGGTAATAGTGATAAATGATGTACAACCCCGCGTAAAGGTAAGCATAAAATGAAAACGACATCAACAGATATATCTGCCCTAAAAACAAAGACTACTGATTCATCACTGTGTCCTGATAAACAAGTTTCATCGAAAGATTCTAACCTAGAAGAACTGTTGGTATTATGTAAAAATACTTTTTTAAACTGACAGTTATGACTCTGTTTTATTGTAAAAAAAGGAACTTAAGGAATTAATTAGACAGATTGATAATAAGTAGCTACGTAAGAACGGCAGAATGCATTTACTGCCATAGATATGACTGAGCACACCATGAAACCAGAGGTATATGATCCAGCGTATGGATTTTTTCCAACTATCAGCCTCATTTTTATATACCGGCGAACAGTTTTTTAAATTCATTAAGTTTTGCTCTGACAATAAAAAGATAAGCAAAACACATGAAATGAAAAACTACAATCACGGTCAGAAAAAGAATAAACAATATTGATAAGAAGTCAACTGAGCCTGATTCAATCAACATCTCACCAGTTTTACCGTCCACCGCAAAAGCAGATAAAATTAATAAGCATATAAGTGCAATCTTGAAGTGCGAAAATAGCAGAAACAGCACAAAAACAAACACCTCAGCAGATACAAATAAAAAAATGAAAGAGCGTACTCTGCTTACCAATTTATTACAGTATTCTGCTTTTGATGCAAGGTTATGGTATGTCGTTCCCAGAGCTGAAAAAACATCTGTAGCAGATTTTGTCAATGGGTCTGAAATACATTGGATAATAAACAACATAATAAAAAAAGCAGCCATAAAATAATTCGAATGACTGAATTTTACATACATGCCTGTCAACCCAATAGTCAGAATTATTAACGTTACGGATTGAAAAAATGCCATTAATGTAAGTTTTGAATATAATTTGTCACAAGAAACAGATAATTCATCTGATTCCTTTTGAAAACTATGCGACATCATATGAATTCTCTTCAAAAAAAATTATTGAATTTAATTTAATTATTAATATTTTAGCAGTAAATATAGCGTGTGAACTACCCAAAAAACGGGATCAGTTTACTCAGTCGTTTTTCATTTTCCTTCAGGCCGATGCTGTTCATGCTCAATTCTGTCTATTTCGTTGTTTCCTTCACTTTTCTCAGAAATATAGCTTATCAGGTACGATACTGCATAAAAAAACAGGCTGATTGCCACCATTACAGAAATAATCTCAAAAAACAGCATATCTAGACTGAGTAATCCTTTGATTCTGTTTTCGGCTAAAAGTTTCAGCGGTATATACTTATAGGAAATAAAGTCAGATAACAGTAAAGCAATGAAATCCACACCTGCTGAAATAATACAGGAAATCAGCAATCGACAGTTAAAAAAAGGTTTCCTTTCAGATCCGTTTCTAGATCCCATGGAAGAAAAATAAATAGCCTGAGGTCCGACAAAGACTGACAGCAATATAAAAAAAACTAGGGAAGCAATTAATTCAATAATTAGTACAACTAATCCCATTTTTAAATCCCGTATTGTATCCATTAAAGCAATGATATCCATACCTTCTGAAATAGTACAGGAAATCAGCAATCGACAGTTAAAAAAAGCCTTTTTGATCGTAAATCAATCAAGCACTTAGAAAAATTCTCTAAATTCCTTTCTGTCATCATAGATCTTCCAGTCATCTCAACCTTTCAATTTCTCTGTAAAACTCCTTTGTTTCTCGGCACAGAAGAAGAATAAATTTTTTTGTAAAAAACATATGCTTTTGGGCATTAGTTGGTCAGAGCAAATGTTTTTATTCGGGAAGTTTGGCGACCAGAATAGCCTGCTTTGGGAATTCTACCCCCTTAGAAATAAATCCTTATGTAAAACCGAGCATTTTCTGGGAGCAGAAAAGCGAAAAGAAGTTTCTGAAATTATTTTTGTCAGAAACGGCTTCTGCTGAACATAGAAAGTAGAAACAGATGTTTGGCACAAAGGAGATATGAAATGCAGATAAACGAATCAAAGACTGACAGTAAGGCCATCAGAAAATACACGGCTGAGGAACTTAAGAACGAGTTCAACTATTTAAGGGCCAAGCAGATCACCGGAATGATTCTCAGCAGAGGACTCATTACGCAGGATGAGTACCGTCTCATTATGGCAGAAAACAAAACCACGTTTCCGACCTTTCTCTCCGCAATACTCGATTGTTGAGTTGCTATAAACGGCATACAGAGTAATGGTATAGCCACGGGGGTAATTATATGAAAAAGATAATTGATTTCGAACAGAGTGGTTATTTTCTGCCGTTTAAATCAGAGGTTAAGCCTCTGACACCGGAGCAGCTTAAGACTGAATTTATGTTCTTATGGGCGGAAATGATAACAAGAAATATGCTGGACGTGGGAGTGATCTGCCGTGATGAATACCTTCTTATCATGGCGGAGAACAGGCTCTCGTTTCCGACATATCTTGCTCCATTATTCTGATTATTGAGTTGCTATAGCAGGCACACAGAGCAAATATGTTACCGAGAACAGAGGAGACGAGACAATGAAAAAGATAATCAAAATAGAGCCGTCAGCAGTTGGAAAAATACTGATGCGTAAGCGGGTGGCTGCTTACTGTCGTGTGTCAACGGGAACGGATGATCAGCTTGTAAGCCTAGAGGCTCAGAAGTCCCATTACGAGGAGTACATATCCTCAAATCCAGAATGGGAGTATGCCGGACTTTATTACGATGAGGGCATAACGGGCAGAAGGAAGGATCTGCGTCCGATGCTGATGCAGATGATGCAGGACTGCGAGTCGGGGATGATTGATGTGATCCTTACCAAGTCACTCAGCCGTTTTGCCCGTAATACCCTGGACTGCCTCAAATACATAAGACAGCTTAAGGAAAAAAACATAGCGGTTTACTTTGAAAAGGAGAATATCAACACGCTTGATGCCAAAGGCGAGATAATGCTTACCATAATGGCCTCCCTGGCTCAGCAGGAAAGCGAGAGTCTTTCGCAGAACGTTAAACTCGGACTTCAGTACCGTTACCAGCAGGGAAAGGTGCAGGTCTGCACCACACGTTTTCTTGGATATGACAAGGATGAGAACGGCAAGCTCATCATCAACAAGGAAGAGGCTGAAGTGGTAAAACGCATCTTTCGGGAATACCTGGAAGGTTACAGCTATAACAGTATCAGCAAGGGACTGGAGGCTGATGGTATCAAGACGGCAGCAGGTAAAACCAAATGGCTTGCAACAACTCTGCGTAAGATTCTCAGAAACGAAAAGTACATTGGCGATGCTCTCCTGCAGAAGACGGTAACCACTGACTTTCTTACCAAAAAACGAGTAGAGAATAAGGGACTTGTTCCGCAGTATTATATAGAGAACGATCATGATCCCATCATTCCAAGGGATCTGTTTCTGCGGGTTCAGGAGGAGATGGCCAGACGTGCCAGTCTTGAAACCAATGTGTTGAGACGCAGACAGTACAGTGGAAAGTACGCTCTTACAAACATTGTCTTCTGTGCTCATTGCGGTGAGGTTTATCAGAGAACCCAGTGGAACATACGTGGAAATAGGAGGGATGTTTGGCGATGTCTTTCACGTCTTCAAAAGAAACGGTCTAAAATCAATTGTCCTGCGAGAACGGTAAATGAACGTGACCTTCATGCGATAATCCTGAAGGCAATCAATGAGGTTTACGCCAAACAGGATGATTTCCTGCCACAGCTAAAAGCGAACATTGCAAAAGTTCTGGGCATCAGTAATTTGAAGGCTGTTGCTGAAATTGATGAGAAAATCAATGAGAAACAGAAGGAGATCATCAGGCTGACCAAGGAGCATCAGAACTGCAATACTCTCGGTGATGAGATTATTAAGCTCCGTGATGAAAAGTACCGGCTTCAGCTCGAGGATGCGAACAGGGAAGGATCACGATTAAAACTGGAGGAACTGGAATCATTTCTCTCAAAGCAGGGAACCGAAGTTCAGGAGTACGATGATGCTCTGGTTCGACGCCTTGTGGAGACCATCACTGTTTATGATGACCGCTTTAAGGTGAAGTTCAAGTCGGGCATCGAAATTGAAGTTGCTGCGTAAGATTACTCTGCAATTTTTATAGCAACATAGCGGTTGACTTTTGTTTGATGCTAAGACGTATTATCAAATGAAAGTCAACCATTAGTCTTTTGAAAGATGTTTGTTTTATTCCACTATAACTCACTGTATTCCCTTTTTTTATGGTATAATTTATGGGAAAGTTATTGGAGTAAGGGAATGCGACAATTTAATTATTCATTGATCAAAGACCAAAAGTGGGATTCTGAGCTTCTTGGATTAATTGCGGCTATATATCGTGAAGCCGGAAAGCAGGAAATGTATCTGAAACAACGCCCTCAGGAGCTGGAAAAACTTGTAGAAATAGCGAAAATTCAAAGTACAGAAGCGTCAAATGCCATAGAAGGAATAGTAACCACCAGTACCCGCATCAGACAGCTTGTCGAAGAAAAAACTACTCCTAAAAATCGCGATGAACAGGAAATAGCCGGATACAGAGATGTTTTGGGAATTATCCATGAGAGTTTTGATGCAATCCCCATTACCAGAAATTACATTCTGCAACTGCACAAAATCCTGTATAGCCACATGAACAACCCTATAGCAGGAAGAACAAAAACGGTACAGAATTATATTAGTGCAACATATCCTGACGGCCATACTGAAACACTATTTATTCCTCTTGCACCTTATGAAACACCGGAGGCTCTGGATCGTATCTGTGAAGAGTATAATCGCGTCATCGGAAACATGGAACTGGAGCCGTTAATTGCTATACCGATTTTTATTCATGACTTCCTGTGTATTCATCCTTTCAATGACGGTAATGGCAGAATGAGCAGACTTCTGACAACGCTTCTTCTTTACAGGAGCGGATTTTACGTTGGCAAGTATATTTCTTTAGAGGCCAAAATAGCCAAATATAGAGATCTTTATTATGATGCTCTTGCTGCATCGCATGACGGCTGGCATGAAGGACAAAATGATCCCATTCCGTTTGTGAAATACCTGCTTGGCACGATTCTTTCGGCTTATAGAGATTTTGCAGACAGATATACGATTGTTGAAAACAGACGTTCTGCTTTAGACATGGTGAGAATGGCAGCACAGAATAAAATAGGCAGATTTAAAAAACAGGATATCAGAGAACAATGTCCTTCATTAAGTATAAGCTCAATTGAAAGTGCCCTAAGAAAAATGGTTGCATCCGGTGAATTAAAGCGAGAAGGAGCCGGAAAAAATACCTTTTATTTCCGACTTAAATAGTCATAACTGTTTTTCCATTTAGGAACGCAGCGCGTTCCAAATTGACATGGACTCATTATCGGTAGATTTTAAGAGTTGTGTAAGATAACGACAGTCGGATATCGTTTCCCTGAGATGTATCCAAATTTGACACTTTGCTGTTATAATCTTAAAAAAATATTGTTAATCTGGCTAATTACAATGAACTGACTAACAAGATCATAGAGACGGGGTGTTAAGGATGAACAAAGATCCTTTCAAAGACTACTTCAGAGAAGCAGAGCCAAGCAAGAGAGACAAGGGCTATGCCTGGCATACAGCCATTGGTTTGCAGGCTGTTGATGGGTTGAAGACATCTGATTACCTTATGCATACTGCTGTCCGCAATATCGAGGGCGAGATTTCCTTTGAGGAAGCTAATAAGCTTCTTCAGAACTATTACGAAGAAAATCCTGTGCGTGACACGGGAGATCGCACCGAGGAAGCAGACAAGGTTGCAGCCAGAATTGCCTCTCTTTTGTCAGAGAGAGCTTTCAGTTTTACTCCGAACGAGTATCTGTCCATTCACCGAAAGCTGTTTACAGGCATCTATTCTCACGCAGGATGCATTCGGGATTACAATATCACAAAAAAGGAATGGGGCTGAACGGTGCAACAGTCCTTTACGGCAGTGCCTCAGAGCTAAGTGCGACGCTGGATTATGACTTCTCTTTAGAAAAGAAGTTTTCCTATAAGAATCTTTCGATGGATGAGATCATCCATCACCTTGCGGTTTTCGTTTCGAGACTTTGGCAGATTCACGTATTCGGAGAGGGCAACACCAGAACAACAGCAGTGTTCTTCATCAAGTACATGAGAACACTCGGATTTGATATGACCAACGACGTTTTTGCCATTAATGCATGGTACTTCAGAAACGCCCTTGTACGGGCTAACTATAATGATCTGAAAAACGGCATCTGTGAAACAACGGAGTACCTGGAACTTTTTCTGAGGAATCTACTGCTGAACGAGAAACATACTCTTCATAACCGGATATTGCACATAAGTGGAACGTTTTAAGAACCGGAATAAGCGAACATTGAGGAGCAAAAAGCGAACATTGGAGATTCGTTTACGGCGAAAACACTTTGACACCAATAAAAGGATAAGACAGTGAGTAAGTACCAGCCTCCGTTTCACATGACGGACAAAATTACAAATTTAATAGCAGCTATCAGTGAGCAGTTAGGACAGATCAAAGTTTTGTCTAAGGGAAACCTCACTCATCATCTAAGAAAAGAGAACCGTATAAGAACAATTCATTCCTCATTAGCCATTGAACATAATTCTCTCTCTTTAGAGCAGGTTACAGCTATTATTGATGGCAAGAGAATTCTTGGTAATCCGGTAGAAATCAAAGAAGTTAAAAATGCATACACCTCGTATGAGATGATGCTGACTTTAGATCCTTATTCTGTTGATGATCTGTTAAAGGCACATGAAACCATGATGAAGGAGCTTATTTCTGAAAATGGCAGATTCAGAAGTGGCGGAGTCGGAGTTTTTAACGGAAAAGCACTTGTTCACATGGCTCCTCCGGCAAATATGGTTCCCGGTCAGATTCAGGATTTATTTAGCTGGTATAAGGCATCAGAAATTCATCCGCTTATACGAAGTGCAATCTTCCATTATGAGTTTGAGTTTATTCATCCTTTTGCTGATGGAAACGGGCGCATGGGAAGAATGTGGCACAGCCTGCTGCTCGGGCGTTGGAATGAAATATTCTATTGGTTGCCTGTTGAAGAGCTGATAAGATCACGACAGGAAGAATATTATAAAGCTCTTGGCAAATCAGACAGAGATGCTGACAGCAGTGCTTTTGTAGAATTTTTATTGCAGGTCATCCTTGACTCTTTGCAGAATACCACTGTTGTCGGAAACGATGAAGTGGAGGAGCAAAAAGATCCTTTGGTTGATACACTGCGAGAGGCTATAGGAAAAGATACACTTTCTGCCACTGAAATTATGAAGCGTCTTGGATTATCTCACAGACCTACTTTCAGACAGAACTATCTAAATCCTGCACTTAGTCACGGCGTTATAGAAATGACAATTCCGGACAAGCCTAATAGCAGGAACCAGAAATACAGGTTGAAAAAATAACTTGATCGGTATAGACCGACCAAGTCACCGACTAAGATACCGATCAAGTTATATCTGATGGCAGCTGAATAGTTGATATGTTCATAATTTTTTCAGGGTTGAGACTTCAATCGACATATTGGTGAGTCCAAAGATGATAAACGCTTGATATAAAGGCTATTTCATCCTTGCACGTCGAGACCGTAGTTTTACTATCAAGAGAGAAATAGAGATCGGCTGAAAGCCCTTGAAATAAAAGGTTTCGCGAGGTGTGGTGCTTTTTTAGGCATGACTGTAAAGAGCGATTTTGACTGTATGTGAAAACATATCAAGGGCGGGAGATACAGCATAGTTGTGGCTACAGTTTTGCTTTTGGGTAGGTTGTAGATAGCGTTTTGCTATCATGAACTGCCGAGTTAAAAAACAAATAATGATTAATAAGGTTAGGTGTAATGTTTGAATATGTTCGTTATCTAGTGTGGGCTGGAGCAATTGCAGTTATTGTATTTTCAGCATGGCGTATTTTCAGAGTTGGAATTGCTACAAAAACTCAGCTTGAGAATGATTACAAAAATTTGGATATGATTAAGAATAAGTATGAAAACGATTTGGCTGAGTTAAGAAAAGAGTATGAGCAAAAATACCAGAATGCTGTCAAGCTAGAGGAAGAACGTCATAGGGAATGTATGAGTAAATTGGACGAAATTTTAAGAAGGCTGGAAAACATAATATAGATACATACTAATTTCTGCACTTATATTTGTTGTCGGCTTATCGTTGTAGAATTCTAATGAATGCCTGTCGTAACAATTTTTACCTTCAATGATTTTTTGGTATCTCCATGATTAATCCATTCTTCAGAATTACCGCAGGATCAGCAGAGATACCTGTTTACCCAGACAGCGCTGGCTGTAGCCTTTCCGGTTAGAATATTATTGCCTGAACAATTTGCTCGAAGTCCGCCTTTGTTTTTTACAATGTCTGATGATTGGCATTTCTGACATATTTTTTTTCATTTTAATTTTTTCCTGCTATTCAACACCGACTGCCTGTTTTCCCCATGATTTTTACCTGAAAAGCATCAATAATGACATGAAATCATGCAAAAACATAGCTGACAGGTGTGATTTGAAACCATTCCCCATGCTCGTAATGTTGCCTCCGTCAAAAAAACGTCATTGAAGTATGCCTGATAGTGCTGTCAGGTTTGGTTTTTGTACAAAAACCACATTTTTTATCAGGATAATATGATAGTTTTATATCATCAGGGTGTTTTCGGTCTGATATTGAGCCGTGCACCGCAGCATAATCGGTTCTGTCAGTCAGGACTGTGATCTTCGAAGATCGCTATAAAGGGTACAGCCTATGGCAAGATATCATTTTTCAGATCAGGAACAGAGCTTCTGGGAAAGTCTGCAGCAGTCATACGCGGTTTTTCAGTATGACGGTGGCGTTATTCCCCTGGCTTTGTCTGACGGTTTCGTTCAAATGTTCGGATACGGCTCCAGAGAGTCGGCCTGTAAGGATCTTATGCGGAGTAAAACCGTGTATCTGAACGTTCATCCTGATGATCTGGCAAAGGTTGAGAATGCCGTTTACAACTTTATTTATCATGACGAAAAATATGACATAGTCTACAGGGCCAGGAACGGTAATGCACGCGACTACAAGCTTCTTCATTCTCAGGCAAAAATAATGGAGACATCCGACGGCGTGAAACTTATTCACGTCTGGTATACGGATGAAGGCATTTATTCAGAGCCTTTCGAAGAGCTCAACACCAAACTTAACAGACTACTGAGATCTGCTCTCCAGAGGGAAAACTACATCAAGTCCAACGGCTTTGATGTTCTCACCGGACTGCCGAGCATGTCTTATTTCTTAGAGTATACCGACGAATGGAAGAAAAAGATGCTTCAGGAAAACGGAAAACCGGTGATTCTGTTTTTCAATCTCCGCGGTATGCGCTACTACAATCAGGATAACGGGGCTTCACAGGGTGATAATCTTCTGAAGTCATTTGCCAAGATACTGACTCATTATTTCAGCAAGGAACAGTGCTGCCGCATGGGGTCGGATCATTTTCTGGTAAGCACCGTCGATGAGAATGTCGAGAAAATTCTTTCCAACATCTTTGAGAATGCAAAACTTATCAATACAGGTATTTCGCTTCCTGTTTCCGTGGGCATCTATTCCATAACCGATCCGGAAGAATCCACCAGTTCCGCCTGCGACCGAGCAAGGTTTGCCTGTAATTCCCTGAGAAAGATTCATGAATCAGGGTTTAACCGTTACAATCAGGATCTGCTGGATAAATACACCAAGCGTGAATATATCATCACCAATCTGGACAGGGCGATTCAGGAAAAATGGATTAAGGTTTACTATCAGCCAATAGTAAGAGCTGTAAATTCAAAGGTCTGTGATGAAGAAGCCCTGGCAAGATGGATTGACCCGGTTAACGGATTTATGTCTCCGGCGGATTTCATTCCGGTTCTCGAAGAGGCTGAACTCATTTACAAGCTTGATCTGTTTGTGCTTGACGAGGTTCTGGAAAAACTTCGCATGCAGCAGGAGTTCAATCTTCATCTGGTTCCTCAGTCCATCAATCTTTCCAGAACGGATTTTGATACCTGCGACATCGTGGAGGAAATAAGAAAAAGGGTTGATGCTTCCGGATTCGCCAGAAATCTGATTACCATTGAAATCACAGAGAGCATCATCGGAAAGAATTTCGCCTACATGAAGGAGCAGGTGGAAAGATTCCAGAAGCTCGGCTTCCCGGTGTGGATGGATGATTTCGGAAGCGGATATTCTTCACTTAACGTTCTTCAGAACATCAGATTTGATCTCATTAAATTTGATATGAGTTTTATGAGAAAACTCGATGAGGGAAAGGAAGGGAAGATTATTCTCACTGAACTGATGAACCTTGTTACGTCTCTCGGGGTGGATACCGTATGTGAAGGTGTGGAAACCGAGCATCAGCGGCAGTTCCTGCTTGATATCGGCTGTTCCAAGCTTCAGGGGTATTTTTTCACCAAGCCTATACCATTTGAGGAAATCCTGATCAGATATAAGGAAGGAAGACAGATAGGTTTTGAAAACCCGAAGACCTCAAGTTACTACGAAATAATCAGCAGAATAAATCTGAACAATTTATCCATAATATCAGGTGAACGGAACATAAATAACAGCGGTGCATACAATTCACTGCCGATGTATGTTATGGAAGTACGCGGGGACGTAGGTTATCTTTTAAGAAGCAATCAGGCAGCCAGAGACTTTATCAGCAGTTACTATCTGGTTGATCTCAATGCCGAGGGAGCCGTCTTCATTAAAAACGATGATGCGTTCAGAGACAACGTCGTGGATACGTGCTGTAAACTGGGTGCACGTTCATTCTACGATGAACCTCTGACCAACGGAAACATTGCACACGTCTTTGCCCGTCAGATTGCCGTAAATCCTGTAACAGGCTATCACGCGGTGATCATGGCCGTGCTGTCCATTTCGTCTCCTAATGATCACACCACATATGAAAGTATTGCCAGAGCCCTGGCGGCCGATTACCACAATATCTTCTATGTCGACCTGAACAATGACAGCTTCATAGAGTATACTTCGCCAGAGGGCAGTGACAGACTTGCCGTGGAGCGTCGCAGGGATGACTTCTTCACATTCATTACCGGGGATTTTATCGCCAGAGTGCACGAAGAGGATCGCCAGAAGCTGATATCCGTAATTACCAGAGAAAACATCATCAGAAAACTTGATGATGCAGGCAGAATAAATCTGACCTACAGAACGGTTGAGGACGGTAAAATAACCTTCCTTTCCATGAAGATTACCAGAATCCCGAGAAGAAACAACATCATTATAGGTATAAGCATTATTGATTCCCAGATGGAGGATCTCAATCTGATGGAGCAGAGCCAGCGACGTCTGGAGATTCTGACCGGTATCATGGCTCTGTCACATGATTATATGTGCCTGTATTATATCGATCTTCAGAATGATCACTACATTGAGTACTCAAATTCACAGGAGTTTGCATCTCTGAGTCTTAACAGTGAAGGATATAATTTCTTCAGTATGATGGTTTCAAATGGAAAATCCATTGTTCACCCTGATGATATGGAGGAATTTGTCACCCGACTTAACAACGACAATGTTAAGAAGCAGATTGCAGATAACGGATTCTTCCAGCATAAGTTCAGAATTAAGCTGAATGATGAGTATGTTCTCATTGTCATGAAGGTCGCCAAAGTAATGGATAAAGGTCAGGAAAAACTCATTGCCGGGGTAAGAAAGTGGAGGGAGCGCAATTAATCCGACTGTAAGAAAATACTGAGCCATGGTCTTCTTTGAGTGAAATTACATATTATGACTATGTTCCTTATTCCCGAATGCCGGAGGGGAATAAAAAGCCGTGATACTGCAAAAAGAGTGTCACGGTTTCCTTTTTTTACATGTAACAGGACATGATGATCAGCCTGTTATGGTTAGGCAAAAATATCTGTTAGCTGTCAGCATCCTGGGTGGATTCTGCTTATTTCTGGCGCTCAAGCTCTGCTTTTGCGCTATTAACTGCTTCCATAACTGCTCTACGGGCAACTTCTCTGTAGTATTCTTTATCATCATAAATCCAGTAACATTCCATATTGGTTGTAGTCAGTCCTACTTTTTTGAGTCTCTGATCTGCATCGCTGCGAATCCGTTGAAGAAATTCATCATTTCTGTCGTTTTTGAATATCTCTTCAACGGAAAATGAGGCTAACGTGAGGAGTACCTGTTCGTTCATGATTTGCTTTACTTTTTCTTCAATTTCGTGTTTGCTTTTGTTGAACAGAAAGTTTACGGCATTTTCTAAATAATTATTATCCTCCGAGAGCTGAACACTAAAACCCAGACTGATATCGATATGAACGTTGTTGCGTATGGGAGCATTCTTAAGATTAATCGGAAAACTGACTGCAGGCAGAGCTATGTACGAACAGTCATGTATTAAAGGTATTACAGGAGCGCTTCCTCGGATGATATATTTTACAATCCTGTCCGGTTTATTTTTCCTGTGAATCACCATAATGGTGCTGGATGGACATTCTTTGTAAATGGTCAGGCGCAGGGCCATCCATACTGCAAGGCAGATAAACAGCAGGCAGGCGAGTCCTCCGGCTATGGTTAATGTAAGATAACGATCCATGACTGTTCCTTTTTTGTCTGAATTCCCGGCTACAGAGCATGTGCACCGAAACTGATGCCTCATTCAGGTATTTTTCGGGGAAATTAAAGATATGAATGCTTTTGGGGGGATAATCTAACAGACTTTGTGTGATTATTCAACGGAAAATGAGGCTAACGTGAGGAGTACCTGTTCGTTCATGATTTGCTTTACTTTTTCTTCAATTTCGTGTTTGCTTTTGTCGAACAGAAAGTTTACGGCATTTTCTAAATAATTATTATCCTCCGAGAGCTGAACACTAAAACTCAGATTGATGTCGATATGAACGTTGTTGCGTATGGGAGCATTCTCCTGTTTAATCAATATATGAATAAAAGGGCTCTTCTGTCGTGAATCAGGTACTGCTTCTGCTTCTATAGTATTTCTGTGTTATGTAAGCTTCTTTATTTTTCAGATACCTGAACAGGAGCAGTTTATTCGTATAATCCTATTATGGATTCGATATCCATATTTACTGTATGTAATCCGCTTTTCCTGAGTTCATGCTCTATATTGTTTTTTGAATGTGTTTTTCGCGGGTAAATGAGGCAACTGCGGGCGGTATCTGTTTTCTTATTATTTTTTCCACCATGTCGCAAATATCTGGGTAACTTTTATTGAACAGCATATGTACGGCTTTTTCAATATTTTCCTCGTTTTCAACCATCATTACTTTAGCGTCCACACATACGGAACTGATGACGAGACTGTCGTGTGTCAGGATATTTTCTTCCATTACATTTGCAAATACCTCAATGCTATCCATGTATGAGTAATCCTGAATATACGGTAAAACAAGAACTCTGCAGCTGCGCACATATTTCAGTACCTTGACGTTTCTGATTTTGCTGTAAACCACAAGAATCTTATCCTGCGCACATTGCTTAAAGAGCTGCTCTCTGCCTGCAATCCATATGAATTTGATGAACATGGAAATTACAACGACAGGGATAGCGATGCGCATGAAATCTGACTTCACTGATTACCTCTTTTCTGTTTATTTTTCTGACCGTAGTACAGATATCTGCCGGACTTTTTCTGCACTGCTAATCATTGCAGGTATAAAACACAATGTGTCTGTACGTATATACGGATTACTGAATCATTTCTGATTTTAAAGTATTCATTTACCAGATTTTCGGGAATTATCGTAACGACGTCTGAAGTTTCAGGTACATTGTGTATTAAGACTGCAGATGATCAGATTATATACGGCTGACTGTTTGATTTTAAATGTATTCCGGATATGCGGCAGACAGGAGACCTGGTTCATGGATCGTAACGTGATGTCCGGCTTCAGTCGAAACCTGATTGTGATGGTGATGAAGTTCAGACGGTGTATCGAAGAATTCATCAGAACTGCCTATACGTCAAAAAGCCTCCTGCGGGCTGGAGGCTTTAATCTTTTATGCAGAACCGTCTGCAGGAGATAATCACGCCACTGTTTTATTTCTTTTCAGCGTCGCTGTCAGCTCCGCTCTCGTTCTTTGCCGCTTCATCCGGATGATTCTCAAGGTTGATGAAATTGGAGTAGCAGTCAACGTATCCGTTTTCAGTCACGTATTTAATTGTCTTGGCATCACTTTCCACATAGCGTACGTAACCGTTAACGGGGGTAATGAGCATTGTTTCATCCGGATTTTCGAGCCCCTTTAACAGAATCATGGCCCCGTCTCTGTTTATCAGTTCCCAGCGGTTTTTTACAAAACGCTGGATAGTCAGATTGTCATCCATGATACGCCACGGAATATTCGTATAACTGACTGTCAGCTTTTTACCGTTAATGTCATAGTAATTTCTTGCTATTCTGCGACTTCCGTTAATTTCGACGTCTGAAGATTCAGGATCAGCACATTCAACTGCGAAGCAGTTTGCAGTCAGACCGAAAACCATGACAAAGAATATAGTAAATCTTCTCATAGTGCCACACTCCTTTCTCGTATATTTCCTGCGGGAAATATGAGTGATCAATAGAAATCAAAGATAGATTTTATACTGGATTTTAAATAGCAATACTAACAGCACAAACATCCATATACATCTAAGTATAATCTATAAAAGCTGTTTGCTTCCAAAATCATGGTATTTTATTTAACGGAGATCAAGTAATTACCGGCGTATACTCAGGATATGTGTTGCGTGCACGAAATCGGCTGCTGAATCCGGTCATGGCTGTTTATAATGTTCAGGACGGGAACTGTCTGCTGCATATGCCTTTAAGGACATTGTCACCACATCTGTTTATGCTCCCTAATAACAGGATTGAGGTAAGTTCTGTATGATATAACCTTTGCCGTAAGCAGGTATGCACACAGCTGTTCAAAAAAGCTTCGTGTGATTCAGATACCGGAAGTTAATTAAAAAAGTCACAGGCATGGTTAATCGGCATACGGATGAGGCTGAGAGACGGCTTTCATGAAAGACATGAGAGACTCGCGGAAATAAAACTGTTATCCGATGGTAATGTTTCATCTTCAGGTGTTCCGGTACAGAAAAGATTTAATTCTGATATAATCGCGATGCGCTGCGTTTTCCCGCAGGACGGAAAACATCCGGCTTTTTCCCGGCACGCTGTTTAGACGGCAGACTGTCACTGCTTCTGCGGCCGATACTGTAAGGCAGTTATTTTTAACTATGAATCTGAGTAATTATACGGAATAATTGTTATGTTGTGGTTCATGATTTATCTTGTGGTGTTAAACCTCTTAACCTGTCCGATAACACTGGAACTCCTGAAGTCTTCGTCTAGGAACGGTGACAGCGGGGATATCAACGGTATTCTGGCTTTCCTTTCGCTTGCGGGCGGAGTTATCGGTTTTATGGCGGGATTTACGGTCTGGCGAAAGAAACGAAGAATCAGACATGTGAGCAAGAATCTCAGCACTTGCGTTGCCTGCTCGTTTGCTGCCTTCTGGTTGTATTTTTCCGTCCTGGGAACCGTGTTTTCGATATGGAATTCAGTCGCAGGATGCATGACGTCCTGGCTTTCCTGGGTTTTCTGGGGGTATGCGGTTCTGATCAACCTGTTGTCTTTTATCTGGTACGGACTTGACAAGAGCAATGCGGCATCCGGAAAAGAGAGAGTTCCCGAGACCAATCTGCTGTTTAAATCATTTATCGGCGGGGCGGCAGGAGGTCTTGCATCCATGTTTATGTTTCGTCACAAAACAAGGGTATGGTATTTTGTGACCGGTAACATTTTAATGGCTGTCGCTCAGATCTACGTCACTTTGAGAATCATGTGGTAAACGGCATTCATGTACCGTCAGTGATATGTTCAATGACAAATCATGCAGGAATATTAGTCGTTTGAATCTGCATAACTTTCAAGTATTGATATACCAAAATATATTGTGCTGCGTTAATTTTGGGTGCATTTGTATATCATGTCCAGCATAAGAAAGTATAGCGTGTAGATATTAAAAATCAGAGGTAGTATCACATTAAGTGAGATGTTGTCATTATTGTGAGAAGTATAGATGGTTCAATTCGGATTGATTCCTATAAGAAAGATCTACTGTTAATGCTAGAGGATTATCAAATGCAGGTGCAAAAGTTTGTGGTGATGGTGATCCTTATAAGACTGTTGAATTAAAAGCTCAGCTTGATAAATATCTAGTAAAAAGTTTTTCTCATCTTGTCCATTGTATGAACAGTAACGTTGCATCCACTAAGCTGAAGAAAGAATTATTTGATAAGATGGGTAATGCCTTTTTAAGAGGTTTTGATAAAAAATATGATCGTATAGTTGAATTCGATAACCAAGATTTAAGAGCACTTGATAAATTATTAAGGAAGGCTGTTTTTGAGGATATTGATAATATCTTATCTTTACAATCTAAAGAATACATACAGGCTACAAAGAATAAACAGACCATCTTTGCTCGTATGTTTCCTATACTGTTGCAGTGCAGAATTTAAAGTCTCTTTTTTCTGGTAAAGGTCAAACTAACGAAGCAGATAATAGTGTAGAATCTGTTGCGTTTCCAAAAGAACAAGAAGAAATTATCAGTTCCAGACGTGCATTTATGAATGAACGGATTCAGAAGGCAGAGGCTTCAAAAGAAATTGATGAAGAAACACAAAATCAAGCTTCTACTGAATCGCCACGAATGGCAATGATGCGGAGAAATATGGAAAAGAATAATGCTCGTGAGAATGTTATTTCCACAAGTCAAAAGAAAGGAAGATCTCGTTAATTTGCAAAGGAATATATTATGTCATGTAATCCAGCAAAAATAAAAGACACATTGCTATGGACTATATATACAAATGTAATAGATCATAAGAATATAAGATATAGTCACGTAGTAGATATGTATGTAAATAAAAGATGCAAAAATATTATTTTTGAGGATTACTTTTTTTTACAAAAGATGTTTTGTGTGTATGGTGCTTTCTTTAAATCAAAAGATATAAATGAAGTATTGAATTATTCAGAAAACATCCCTTATCTTACGCCAAATGAAAAAACTTTACTTTATAAAAATATATATCTTTTTTATAGAGAAGGTAAAATAGCTTACTTAAATAATAAATTTATATCATTATATAAACAAAATGAAATTGGCTTTTCTGAATTAGTAGATAATCTAACAACTGAGGTTTTAAAATGGCAATTTTAAAAGATTTTAGAAGAGAGATAAAGATCCATTTTGCTCAGTCTCTTTGTAGATTTGAAGGTATAAATCTTACAGATATTCAGACAGAAAAACTTCTAAATAAAGAAAACTTTGAAATGCTGGATTTCCCTGAAGAAGAGTCGCTTGTAATAGATAATGTCGTAAATACATTAAACTTCATGGATTCAATTGATATTTTAAAGTTAAATGTTGATTTAGAGCTCTATATAAAACTAAATTCGATGCTGGCAAAGGAACAAGCATTATTCACTGGTGCTTTACGAAATGGTTTAAGTTCAATTCCATGCATAGGTCAGATACCTATTCCTTCACAAGAAAGAGTTGAAGAGGAAATTACTAAACTGAATAACATTACTCCTGATAATTACAAATATGTTGTTTCAGAGTGTTTTTGTAATTTGTCCAGACTGCAACCGTTCTGGGATGGAAATAAGAGGACTACTCTTTTTTTATGCAATATTCAATTGATAAAAAAAGATTTTGATTTGTTGATTATTCAGAATGATAAATATGCTGATTTTGAAGAACATTTAACTGCTTTTTATACTGAAGAAAATAAAGATATCATTGATTATCTTGCTGATAATTGCTTCATCAAAACAGTTATAGAACATCAGAGTTCTGGACATGAATTTATGAATGGACAGATTCAGTCAAGAGCAGAAGCTTCAAAAGAAGTTAATGAAGAAACACAAAATCAAGCTTTTGCTGAATCTCCACGAATGGCAATGATGCGGAGAAATATGGAAAAGAATAATGCTCGTGAGAATGTTATTTCCACAAGTCAAAAAAAAGGAAGATCTCGTTAATTTTTTATTTTAGAAGGATAAAACTAAATGAAATGAACGCCTTATGTTTAGCAATGGCTATTTTACCTTTGTTATGTGCAGTAGAATCTCAAGCTGGTTTTGCGGAATAATATGATAATGCTATATGAATGAGAGTGAACGCGATTCCGTGTAAACCCTTGTTAAGCCCCTTTTGAAAAATTATCTAAT